>Ga0315339_1001554_pt1 | contig 19963 bp, 15 predicted proteins | sample ASW17metaG_FD_204514 | JGI IMG/M metagenome (GOLD analysis project Ga0315339, IMG submission 204514) | Ammonia-oxidizing marine archaeal communities from Pacific Ocean, United States - ASW #17 | ecosystem: Environmental > Aquatic > Marine > Oceanic | place: USA: California | collected 2016-12-05
CGTTGATGCCCATGGCAAAAAGCACCGACACCAACAAAAGCTTGGTCCCGCCACCATCAGCAGCCAGCTTCTGCGCGGACGACGGCTTCTGCTGTTCGACAACAGGATCCGCCAGAATGCGGCCTCGTGCCATGAGCACGTGAGTCACGAATGCTCCTAGCACGCCCGCAAACGCCAGAATCGCGAAGCCCGTGCGCCAACCCAGCCCCGTGTTCATGAGCACCGGCACGAACAACCAACCCAGCCCACCGATCAGTCCAAAGGTGCCCATCGCACGCCCGAGTTGAGCCCGCTCGACGCTCAAGGAGACCAAGCTCAATCCAGCTGGATGAAACAAACCCGCGGCCAACCCCAACAGAGCGTGCGACGCCAGCAAGGTGCTGAATGTCGGCGCCATCGCACACCCGGTAGCCGCCACCGCCAGCAACCAGAAGAAAGCTGCGAGTACTTTGCCCTGGCCGTATCTGTCACCTAGAAGCCCGGCAGGCACCGACGACAAGGCCATTGCAAGCGTGTAAGCCGAGATCGCAAGACCGATTTCGGGCTCACCGACCTCGAACTCAAGAGCGGCGACCGACAGTGTGATCGCCGGCAAGGCGATCTTCGTGCCATGACACAAAGCGTGTCCGGCACTGCACAGCCAAAGCGTCGCGCGCGGGTTGGGTGTCAGCTCGCACTCACAGCCGTGAGTCGCTCCTTCAACTGCTCAAACTGCTTCCACATGGCGGCTGGCATACGCTCACCGTAAGTCTCGAGAAACTCTTTTTGGCCTTCGAGCTCTGTGTGCCACGCCTCTGGATCCACACCCAGCAAGCGCTCAAGCGTCACCTCATCAATATCGATGCCCTCGAGATCGAGAGTCCCGGGCGCGGGAACGTGACCAATGGGAGTTTCCACTGCGTCTGCCTCGCCGGCGCAGCGCTTCAGGATCCACTCCAACACGCGCATGTTGTCACCGAAGCCTGGCCAGATGAATTCTCCCTTGTCGTTCTGGCGGAACCAGTTGACGTGGAAAATTTTTGGCGCCTTCTCAGACTTTTTGCCCATCTCCAGCCAATGACCGAAGTAATCGGCAAAGTTGTAGCCGCAGAACGGTTTCATGGCCATCGGGTCGCGTCGCACCACACCCACAGCGCCCGTCGCAGCTGCTGTTGTTTCTGACGCAGCCATCGCGCCCACATAGACGCCGTGCTCCCAGTCAAAGGCTTCGAAAACCAGCGGAGCCGTCTTTGCGCGACGGCCGCCAAAAATCATGGCTTCAATCGGGACGCCTTCTGGGTCGTCAAACTTGGAGCTCACCACCGGGCACTGGCGTGCTGGTGCAGTGAAGCGGCTGTTTGGGTGCGCCGCCGGCGTGTCGCTTTCAGGCGTCCACGCGTTACCGCGCCAATCGGTTGCGTTCGCTGGCGCCTCAGACAGGCCCTCCCACCAGGGTTGACCATCCTCGGAAACCGCTGTGTTCGTGAAGATGCTGTTGGTCTTCAGAGACTCCAGCGCATTCTTGTTGGTCTTCTCAGAAGTTCCCGGTGCAACCCCGAAGAAACCGGCCTCCGGGTTGATGGCGTAGAGGCGTCCGTCCTCGCCATAGCGCATCCAGGCAATGTCGTCACCCACACACCAGGCCTTCCAGCCCTTGTAGTGTGCTGGGGGAATCAGCATGGCCAGATTGGTCTTGCCGCACGCACTCGGGAACGCAGCGGTCACGTACTTCACTTCGCCTTCCGGGTTTTCGAGACCCAGAATCAGCATGTGCTCGGCGAGCCAGCCTTCATCGCGCGCCTGCGCCGAAGCGATACGCAAGGCATGGCACTTCTTGCCCAGCAAGGCGTTTCCACCGTAGCCAGACCCGAACGACCAGATTTCTCGCGTTTCAGGGAAGTGGCAGATGTAGCGTCGCTCAGGATCCAGTTCACCCGTGCTGTGTAAACCGCGCACGAAGTCGGTGCTGTCGCCAAGCTTGTCCAGAGCTTGCTGCCCCATGCGCGTCATGATCTTCATGTTGACCGTGACATACGGGCTGTCTGTAATCTCAACCCCGACTTTGCTGTACGGCGAACCAACAGGCCCCATGCAGTACGGCACCACATACATGGTGCGACCCTTCATGCAGCCCTTGAAGAGGCCCGTGAGCTTCTCCTTCATGACAGCGGGTTCTTCCCAGTTGTTATTGGGACCAGCGACATCTTTGTCGTTGCTGCAAATGAAGGTCAGGTGCTCGACACGCGCAACGTCTTGGGCGTCGCTGCGGTGGTAGTAACAACCAGGCCATTTCTCTTGGTCGAGGGCTTCCATCATGCCGTTGCCGACCATGAGTTCGATGAGCTTGTCGTACTCAGCCTGCGAACCGTCACACCACTGAATGGTGTCAGGTGTCGTGAGGGCGGCGACTTCGTCTACCCAGGTCTTGAGGGCAATGTTGTTCGTGGTCATGGATTCGGCTCGGCTGCTCGTCGATTGCAAACGAATGCTTGGCGCCCGTGCATTCGTGATTTCGGGACAAATGGAAAGCCTCGCATCCTAGCGAAGCTACGACGACCTGAACACCCGTGCTACCCGGCGTTTTTCAGGGATTGAGAGACCTTTGAGGCCAACTAGGGTGCGAATATCGCCACCGCATTCGACGAAACGGCGCCACGAGGCATCCTGGTGTCAATCGTCCACGCCTGAAGGACAAGTTGCGCACCTGAGGGCACATCTGCAGGCCAATGCGCAACTTCGAGTACGAAGCCACCCGAGGCATCCGTTCGCAGCGGAATCACCGCCTCAGCGGGCCACGGGACGATCACCCCCCCTTGAAAGGGGACAGCCCCAGCCAATTGCCCCACGAGCAGCCATGTCATCGCTCGAGTGGGAGCGCCTCGAAGAAGCAGAGAGAACGGGCGGCCCGGCTCGAGGCTCCCGCGTGGCATCAGTTCGGGGGGCAAATCTCCCGGATGCCCTGTGGCAAGGCCGAGATTTTCAAAAGGAGGCAAGGACCAGCGCGCGAGGAAAGTGTCGGACTCTCCGTTGTAGGACGCATCAAACGCCTCGCCAGTTATTGGAAGGTCGGCTGATCCGGTGACCCCCGTAACAAACGCCGCGCCAAAGCCATCGACATCAACATCAACTCCACTCTCCGTACCTGACCCCCCGTAAAGCGTGCCAAAGCGCAGGAGATTTGCGTGACTGCCGAGGCGGACAAGAAATGCGTCTTGCCCACCGTCAAGCATGTTGTCGTGTGTTGGCGAATAGCTGCCAGGATCTGTCGTGGCTGGCCCAAGCCCCATCCCTGGAGAAGGCAGGCCAGCCTGCGCGGTGCTGCGACTTCCCATGCCGTTGCCTGGCAAGCCGGTTGTGCGCACCGGCGCAGCTCCGCGCGTTGGAAAGTCTATCGAAGTCGTCGTTCCGGTCACCGTAGGAAGGTCACCAGAGGTCAAGGCAACTGCCTCACCCTGATCGTCACCCTCGCCTCCCAAGTAGCTCGACCAATGAAGTGACGAACCATCGGCTGAGATCTTTGACAAAAAAGCGTCGCTCGCCCCACCAGCAAAGACCTCCTGGAACACACCCGGCGTTGTCGGAAAGTCATCCCCGCGGGTGATGCCGGTAATCACCGGGTTTCCTTGCGTATCCAGGGCCAGTCCACGCCCTTCTACTACGGAAGCGCTCCCCAGAAAGGTCGACCAGGTCAGGTCGTCACCACTTGGCGAAAGACGCAGAACCAACGCGTCTGTGTCATTGGGGATCTCACCGTTAAAGCTCTCGTCATACGCACCCAGTGTCGTTGGAAAGTCGGGAGAACCCGTGAGGCCTGTCAGCACCGCCGAATCATCGAAGTCGACCGCGATGTCCAAGCTTTCATCGCGCAACGAGCCTCCGACGTAAGTCGCATAGTCGTATGAAGTGCCGTCTTCGGACAAACGGGCCACGAAGATGTCATTCGTAAAGAAGATCGAATTGAACGATTCATCGAACGCCCCCGAGGTCACAGGGAAATCGCTCGAGAACGTCACCCCGGTAAGAGTCGGCCGCCCGGCAGCATCCAGAGCAACGGCTGTCACCACATCCTGCATGCTGCCACCCACGAGAGTCGACCAGTCCAACTCGCCGTGCGCATCAAGTCGAACAACAAAGCCATTGGCCCCACCCGGATTCAACTCACCAACAGTGCCCGAGGTGGTTGGAAAATCGAGAGAATCGGCTCGGCCCACGACGATCACGAAGTCTTCGGCACTCACCGCAACATCCCGGGCTCCTTCGGGGTCAAAGGTGGTGTCGTCATTTCCGCCGAAGAAGGTGGCGTAAACAAGCTCGCCAGTCGACGCATCAACCCGCGCAACGAAGGCATCATTGTTGCCATTGCGTGCCTCTTGCAGCGCACCGACCGTCGTCGGGTAGTTGAGGCTTCCGGTCGTACCCACGACGATCAAGTCACCGTCAGGAGCAATGGCACAAGCTGCGGATTCATCCAGCAGTGAGCCACCCAAGAAGCTTCCGTAGTCAAAACCCGGATCGATCACCAGAGAGTGCTTCGAGTTCCGGCCCTCGACGGCAAATCCGAATCGCCTCCCATCAAGAAGTCGAAAAGTCGCATGCACTGGAATCTGCTTTCCGAGTTCGTCCACTTCCCAGGCGGCCGGAAGAACCTGCTCTAGCGGGCCGAGAGGGGTATGAATCACGAGTCGGTCTGGTGCCAGCAACTCCAGCCGATCGCTTCCTTCGCAGGTCAAGATGACCTCCGACAGATCCGCTTCCGGCTCCAACAAAAGGTCGTACGAAAGTCGGCCGGCGCGCTCGAGAAGGCGCACGTCAACGCCCTCGGCAACTCCCTTCCACAGCAAAGTTGAAAACACCGGCGCTGCGCGCACCCATCGCTGCGTGTCCGTTCCGCAGTAGCTGTGGACGACCCCACCGGTGGTCGCCTCACCTGTCACGCTCACCTCATCAAGAGCATTTTCAAAACTCAAGCGCAGGACCACAGACCCGGGCAAGCTGGCTTCGCTCTGCAGTTCCGCATCCGGGTTGTCGATTCGAAGCACCATCGCCTTGTTGGTCACAAAGGCATCAAGCGCTCCACTGCGTGTCAGAAAACGCACCGCTTCATCGGCCTGTCCGAGATTCTCGACGAAGCGGACAGGCTCATGGTCGCGCAAGACCTCGGCTCCTGGCGGATTCGGGACCGCAAGAGTCAGACAAAGCAGGGCGGACAAGAACATCGGACCAATGTCAGTGGAGGAAAGGGCCTCTGGAGAGGATTCATATGAGCCGCCAAGGTCGAGGTGGAGGAGCCTCGAGAGAGGGCGGCGAGGATGATCTTTTAGAATACAGCCGATTCAGAAGGCGTCACCCCCTCACCCAAGATCGGGCGAGGAGCCTCGCTTAGGGGCTTCTCCGGCCAAGCTTCGATCAGCAACTGCCTGAATTGGGAGAAGCGCTCCAGTTCAAGGCGCAACTTACCGCGCACAAGACCGAACACCGGATGAGTCATCGTGAGAAATTCTCGACCCGATCGAGCCTCCGAGCCGGGACGTATCTCTTCCACAATGATCCGCACGAGTTCGGGTGCAAGCTGTCTCCCCATGGCCACGAGTTCGCCGTAACGGATTCGGTGCGTGATCACACGCAACCACGATGCCGGGTTGGTATCCAAACCCGCCGCATCCAAGAGCCATGCTGACGGCACTGACTCAAGGTCTTGTTCGGCCGCCAACACGCACAGATCGTGCAACCCTTCTGTTCCGATTTCTTCGATGAGCATCGACATGACGAGATAGCCCACCCCGTACAGACGAGCATCGGTCACCGCGACTTGATAAGGGCGAAACAAACCATTCGAGTCGGACTCCTCGGGATCGAGCGCCGTTCGAAGATTCAATGGTTCCTCGCCTTCGAAAGGCTGCGGGAAAGTCATCGTGGCAAGCGGAAGGCCGTGGCGCCTTCGCTGTCGTGACCAGATCCCGAACTCAAGACCACCGACGGCGGCACTGGCCTTGGCCAGATGATCTGCTCGTAGCGAACCCAGCACGGGGCGGTTCAGTTGCTCTTGCATCCAGTCCGCGAGGCCTTCTTCTGCCACAGGGGGCAAGGTCTTCCAACTCGGCCCAAGCAGTGCATGCACAAGCTCATGGGACAGGGCGGCTGAGAGCTCGACGCGGTCGCCTTCCTGGATATGGATGCGGCCTTCACCCTCAATGGTGAAGGCCGGCACCTGCTCGTCCACAGACCAGCCGCGGAAAACCGAAAGCTGCTCCTGCACCCAGATCTCCAGAGGTTGCGCCCGTGTATCAGGAATCCGGCTGCGCACTTCGGGTACGAGTGCTTCAAGCAGAATGGCCGTCGTGCGCCCTGGTGATTCATGGTCTGACCGCACCACGCCATGCCCTGTCTCGACGTGTAGGCGAGGAGGAGGCGCAAGGCAACCCGTCAACCCGAGCCCAAGGATCAAGCCGAGGGTGCGCGCGGCACAGCGGCGAAGCGAACGGGTCAAGGAGAACTCCGCGAGAGGAGGCCGAGAGGCGGTCTCTATAGAATATCCTCAGAACGTGCCGCACGGGTCGAATTGCAATCCAGACCTGACTTGCTCACCTCGCATGGGCGACGCGCGACCCTGCGACAGCGCTAGTATCGCCCGGCTTGAATAGCCTGCGCCTCGGCACCAAAACGCACAAAATATCTTCCCGGCTCCCACAGATAGGTGCTGCCGCCAGGAGGTCCCAGGGCACGGGTACGCGTCGGGTGCGACATGAAGACCCAGATGACCTGCTGCTCTGTCATCCCCACGGTCACCTGACCAGCGAGAATTCGACGCACCAGGTCCGGATCTCTCCGACGAAGTTCGGGCAGCCCACGTTCCCATGACTCGCGCACCGACTGATGCGCCAGGAGGCCCACCTCTTCCGGAGGAATCTCGAGAAGAACGAGCCCGGGGTCGAGATTTGGCGCCGGCGGCTGAGGAGGCAGCCGGGGATCAAGAACCCCACAGGCAGCGCTGACAGTCAGGAGGAGACAGGCGAGTGCGAGCTTCACGGCGGGAATCATACCGTCCGGAGAGCCAATGATCTCCTGCTCTGCCACGACTCCCGACAAACAGCACTGAACGCCATTCAACACAGGGTTTTGGAGTCTCGGCAAAGGTCGCCCGGTCGCTGTTTTCGACTTTTAAGCGACGATCGACCAATCCAATCCCGCGAACTCGATGAATCCGCAGCTAAGGCCAGTCCGAAGAGGACATCAGGGGAAGATTGCGCATCAAAGGGACTCCGTTTCCTCATCTCTTATCACTGCGCAAGGGACTCCCATCGTGATCACTCCTTAGCTCCTGATCGGCTTGCACTCCTTCGCACCCACAGAGTCGAAAAACAGCACCCTAAATATGAATGCTCGTCGGCTAAGAACACCGTGCTACGGAGCCAAGAACTGCACTTGTCGGTGCAATAAACGGGGACGCAGTCCCAACAACCCCCCGCTTCTGACAGAGTTCGTGACCTCAACGTCACAGGAACGTCACGGAATCTCAGATATGGTAGGCGCCCCCTGTGCCCCGGAAGACCTTAGATGAAGCCCTTAACCTGGATTCTCGCACTCGTTGCACTCGTCGTTGTCGTGGGCGTCTGGATGCTTCTCGCTGAAGACAGACCCTCCGGAGACGGAGACGCGGCCACCATCGTCGCGCGCAACAACGACGCAGAGAGCCTTCTCGACAACGACTCCTTGTTGCCAGGAGAGGGCCAAGCCAGCGACTCGGTCACGCCACTCGACATCGCGTCTCTCACAACCGAAGTGGAGTTGCCGGAAACCGCCTTGCCAGAGCGCTACCTCAAGGCGCTCGGGGGGATCACCGGCCGCGTCGTAGAAGAAGACGGCACGCCGGTCTCTAACTTCCCCGTCGCCTTGGCTGCGGGAGGTATGTCGACACTTCCGATCGCCATAAACACCCCGGTGGACGAACTCTCGGAGTTCGACCCGATTCTTGCCGAGAGCCTGACGAATTCTGAAGGACGCTTCCGACTGACAAGCCTGCCCACGCGCGTGATGGGATTGATCATCCTCGATCCGGGCGGCTCACGCGCATCCATGCACTTCCTCGAGCACACTCCCGTCTCAGGCGAGGAATTTGATGTGGGAGACATCGTGCTTCAAGGCACGGTCACCTACATCGGTCAAGTTCTGAACGAACGCCAAGAACCGCTGCCTGATGTGCGCGTCCGTGCCACCAACATCCCCAGCATCAACATGGTCTCGGGGGTTGCCGATTACCGTTCGGGAGGTGGCTTTCTGATCGACACCGGTGACGAAACCATTGGCAAGTTCACCTACGTGCCGCCCACCTCACTCGCCCGTCTCGAAAAGATGTTGCCGGTGCCCACGACGCACACCGACACCGAAGGGCGCTTCGTGCTAGATGGCGTTCAACAGGGCTTCATCACGGTGATGCTCGACGACAACATCCACATGGCTTACGTGAGTTCTCCGAGTCCGAGCGGGTCTCCAGGGACGACGCGTGACATGGGCGCAATGACCATGTCCGACGGCGTGACTCTCGAGGGCGATGTCGTCGGAGAGGATGGCAAACCCATCCCAGGGGCCGAGGTCATGGCTGGCAACACACTCGCCGTAGCTCCCGTCACCATCCTGCGACCGCCCGTGATTGCTGACGAGGCAGGCCATTTCACCTACACGGGGTTTTCACCACGCACGGCCCATGCCGTTGCTCGCCAATCAGATCGCGACTCCTTCACACCCAGTGAAGCGGGAACTCCGGGCGACTCTCCACTTCGAGTCGTCCTCCCCAGCAAGCGGCGCCTGACGGTGACTCTGCTGAATGAGCGTGACGCCCCCATCCCTGATGCGACCTTCATGGGACGCGCCGTTCCCGACGACGACATGGAAGACGTTCCCGACTTCGTCTTCCCACCACGGTCTCTCGACAGCATCGTGACGACCGACGAGTTCGACCGCTATGTGTTTGACGACATGGAGCCCCAGATCTGGGAACTCATCGTCCACGCACCCGGCTATGGAATCACTCGAGAGATCTTCAATCTTTCCGGTGGCGACGCGGAGGGAACCGTCACCCTTCAGGATGGCTTGCTGTTGCGAGTTCTCGCACAGACAGAAGAAGAAGAGCCCGAGCCGCTCGCACACGCCATGGTCATGGTCTACGACTCTGGAAACAACGACCGACCACTCACATCCCAGCGCACAGACGAAGATGGCTGGGCAAGCTTCGACGACATCGTCGAAGGCGAATACCGAGTCGAAGCAGAGTACCCGGGGCTGGCCATTTCGAAGGCCACTGCCAATGTCCCGTCCGAGGAAGAGGTGGTGCTTTCACTTCGGGGTGGCGGAACGATCGTGGGCAGCGTGGTCGACAATGGAGAGCCGCCCCTCGAAGCACTCATGGTGACGCTCCAACATGAAAGCGACGTGGCAACAGGCGACAAGATGCCACGCATGACCATCACCGCACCCGATGGAACATTCATGTTCAGCAACGTGCCCGAGGGTGACATCGAGGTCTCGGCCCGACAACGAATTGACCTCTCCAACCTCACAAGTTGGTGGGAACCCTTCGCCATGACAGCTCTCGCAGAAGCCGACGCCTATGTGACTGCCGGGCGACAGACAGATCTGGTGCTTGTCGTAGGCAGCACCACTGAGGGCGTCCCCAGTGGCAGTGTCGAGGGGCGACTCATTGTGAATGGCATGCCCGCGCCCGGGTGGAAGGTTCGCACCTGGGGCAAAATCCGCCGCTCTGTGACAACGGGCCCGGGTGGTCGCTTCAACATGGGCAAACTCGCTGCCGGCTCGGTCATGCTCATGTTCAGCCCCAAAAACCACCCAGGCATGATGAGAGGTGGGGGCGCCGTGGAGAACTACCAGTTTGAACTCGAAGAAGGTGCCCACGAATTCGTGGACCTCTCTATCTCGACAGGCTCCGTGAGTGGGCGCGTGGTCTCTGATCGAAACGGCAGGCCCATCGAAGGCGCGGCAGTGGTCCTTGAGGGCGTCAATGACAAAGACAAGCGCAACTGGTGGGGTGCTCGCCGCGACACAACCAGCGCCGATGCCAACGGTTACTTTGAGTTCGCGATGGTCGCGGAAGGAAACTACACCGTTGGCGCGCAAGCCGAGGAATTTGCCGCGACAAAAACAGAGTCTTTCTTTGTCAGTGGCATGCGTGCTTCGGATGGCCTGCTACTACGCCTGAATGCTGGAATCTCCTTCGGCGGCGTTGTCGTTCTGGAGGACATCGAAGAAACGCCTGATTGGATGTGGCTGCAAGCTGAAGCCGAAGATGGCTCCGAAGCTGCCACACGCCCCAACACGAAAAAAAGCAATCAGTTCTACTTCGATGACCTGGCTCCCGGCACCTGGACCTTCAAGCTCTACAGCGATGTGGGCGACGATCTAAGCGAGGTCACGCTCCGCATCGATCGTGAAATAGAGGACGCCGTGCTGGTCTTCCGCCCACTGAGCGAGGAAGAACTTCAGGAATCAGCAGAAGTCGTTGAAACGCAGGTCGGGCTTTAGCGAACACACGGAACGCTGACATCTCTTGGGTCAGCGCTCAGCCTTCACACCGCAGCGAGGCCTACCGCGACAGGCATGAGGCGCCTGTCCCCGTCAAGAGCCTCACGTTCATACAACGCTGCCAAACAATGACCCCACACCTGCCGTGGCGGCAATCGCCAGTGAACTCCAGAACGTGATTCGTCCCGCGCCAAGGGCCATGTTCGCGCCCCCCGCGCGCGCCGCAACCGCACCCAGAAAAGCCAGAAACAGCAAAGAGCCCCCGGCGACAAGCGGAATCATGGTCGCCATCGAACCGAAGTACGCCAAGCTCAACGGCAAAGCGGCACCCAGGGCAAAAGTAATGGCAGATGCCAGAGCCGCTTGAACAGGGCGGGCACTGCGCTGTTCGGACAAGCCAAGTTCATCGCGAGCATGCGCTCCGAGTGCATCGTGCGCCATGAGCTGAGTGGCCACTTGCTGCGCGAGTGATGCATCAATGCCACGCTGTTCGTAAATATCGGCAAGTTCCTGGCGTTCCGACTCTTCGTCGGATTCGATTTCAAGCCTTTCCCGTTCCAGGTCCGCATTGTCTGCATCGGCCTGTGAGCTCACAGAAACATATTCCCCTGCAGCCATCGACATCGCGCCTGCGACCAAGCCCGTCATCCCGGCAATGATCACATTACCGTGATCTGAACTTGCGGCGGCCACCCCCACGACAAGACTTGCTGTTGAGACAATGCCATCATTGGCACCGAGCACCGCAGCTCGCAGCCATCCGACTCGCCCCGCATGATGCACTTCAGTGTGACTGGGTAACTTCTCAACCTTCACGTTCACTAGATATTGACTCCCTTCTCTGAGGGCATGCTCCCTCGCAGTCACCTCGCGAGACTCCGGTCACAAGCGGTGCGTCACTCCAAAAACATCGACCCAAGGATGAAGGGGTCATAGCCGAGAAGAAAGCCCATCTGGAGAAGAAGTACGGTGACAAAGCCCAGCACAACACTTGTCACCTGCCCCCTGCGCACCGAAATGTGCCATGAACGGCAACGAGACATATCGAGCGCCAAGATGAGCACCCAGCAGATGTTGACGCCCGAAGCCCAGGCCAACTGCGTACCAGAAATGAAGTAAACGCCCTCTTCGTCTGGGAATTGCACAAAGAGAACAAGATACAAGAACCAGAGCGCGCAAAGGCCTAGGTACGGAATCAGGAAGGCAACCACAGGGCGCAACACAAAGCCGTTCGCTGTTTGCTGGACCCTCAAAGAACCTCCTCGCAACGTGACACCCAGTCATAGAGTTCTACGAAAAACAGGTGATGACTGGGTCGCTCCGATTCAGCAAAACTGCAGGGCAGCAAGCCAAGAGACCTTTCTGTAAAGGCCGCAGAGCGACAATCTGAAACTAGATGCTCTGCAGTGGGCGCGGAAAGATGCCTTTCAAGGATTCTTCTAACCAAAGGTCGTTTGCTTCACCGCCCGAGGGTGGCCCCTCGTCATCATCGTCGTCACGACGATCACGGCCAATGATCATGATTTTCGCGCGACTGATTGCGTTCCGGGTAACGTGAGAATCGACGCCCGCGATCCCCTCACTCTCCGGGTCGACGTTATGAAGGACAACTCGCACGCCAGTGACACCAACAAAATCGTGCTCGGCAGCGGCGGCCGGAGAGGCTCGTGCGATATGGCGATCAAAGAGCAGGTTAAAAACTTCGGTCGCCTGCTCGGGCGTCACAGCGTCTTCCACATAGAACACGTCGATATCTGCTCGCGACATGACCTCATAGAGGAATCGACGCAATCGAGTTCCAAAAGCGATGCGAAATGGCTGGCCAAACGTGAGAACAGGCGAGCGCTCAAGAGTCCCTCTCTCGTCGTCTCGCGTCAATCCAACGACAAGCCAGCAGTGGGGCACCAAAAAGGTTCCTTCGCCATGATCTCCGAGACGCGGCCGCGTGGAATTGAGCAGTTTGGCGATGGCGTGAGTGGCTCGCTCGGCCTTGTTCCGCTCTTCTGCTTCGACCAACAACTCTCCAGGATTTTCGGCCACAAGAAACATCGAGGGCGGCACACGTGTGAGAGGCACACGCTTTGAAGGCACGAGCTCAGACGGCATTCCAACGAGTAAATCGGCGTCCTCGGGCCCTGGAAGTGTTTCAGACACCACAAGGCGCCAGCCGGCTGCCTCAATCGCGTGGCGCTCATGCTCGAGAGACTCTGCTTCAACTCCAGGCCCAGCCCAGAGCACGCGACTACGGGGAAAAGCCGGGTCATAGAGTCGGCGACGGCGGTTGAATTCGCCAATGGCCAGGCACGCGCTCCCCGTGAGCAACCAGGCAAGCACCCAGCCAAACGTTGACAGCAACACATCGGTGACATGCAAACTGCTCGCAGTTCCTTCGCCCCCGTGGGGCGTAAGCAATGCCACAACGGAAAAAGCAACAAGCGCCATGAGTCGATAAGAATCGCTGATCAACTGACCGATTCGAATGGTCCGTGGGCGACCTTTACGGCCCATAGCAATGTTGAGCCACTGGCCACGCGGTGGATCGACAGGACGCACGACTGACGGCAACAGGCATGCGAATGCGAGAACCCCGAGGCAACCACGCACCCCCAACTTGTCATTCAAAATGACAAGGACACTCGCGATCGCGATGCCTAGGCAGATCACGGCCATGATGCGACGAAACCCTTCAAACCCAAATCGCCGGCGCACAACTTCAAGGATTGCTAACAAACTTGCGGGCACTGCCAGAAGGATGCCCAACACCAATCCAAGCCACACCGCACTCATGGCCACAATGTGAATCGTGTAAAGGCCCTGTTGGCGCGTCACCTCCAGCAGATCACGACCAATTCCGCGCGCAGCGAATAACACCGCCGCCACAAGGAACATGACGAAAACAGCTTTGCGCAAGCCGATGAACGGCTGAATGCGTGGGGAACGAAAAGGGTGAAAATCGAGGCCAAGGCTCACGATCAGGTGGCTACGCACTCGCCTGAAGGTGCTGGCTGCCCAGACAACGAGACTGCGGGTAAGGGGGAGGTGCTGGTAACGCGCCACCGAACAGGCCAAAACCAACAGCAGTGGAAGCAGGACAACCCAGGGAATGTCGTCCACATCGCTCGTCGACGTCGGGCCGATGAGCTCCAGCACCATCACCGTAGAGACCAGCACCAGGGCTTCGGGGCCCGCCAGATAACGGCGCGCTGCGCCTAGAATGGTCCCTGGAACAATACGAGCCATGCCAACATCCTACCCCGAATGAAGGATCAAGGGCGCAAATCGGCGGCCTGCTACGATCACCCCCATGCGCTTCGACGTCCTCCTTCTCGACCTCGATGGCACCCTTCTTGATGCCTCGGACGCCATCGTCGAAGGCGTACTCGAACTCGCCGCCGAGCAAGGGCTGCCCGTACCAGATCCGAGCTGGGCACGAAACAAGATCGGACAACCTCCCCACACAGTCTGGGAAGAGCTCGGGGCCGAAAACCCTCAGGAACTGGTCGGTATCTTTGCCGATCGCGTGCTTCCTCGGCTGGCCGGCCGATCACGCGCCTTGCCCGGCGTGGCGCAAACATTGCCACACCTGACAGCGGCCGGCTTGACCCTGGCGGTCGCAACCACCCGCCTCACAGAGAACGCGCGAGAAGGGCTGCTGGCCACCGGCCTGGCAGGGCATATTGACTTCGTCGCCGGACGCGATCTCGTAGCAAACAGCAAGCCTGCACCGGATGTGCTCCTCCATGCCCTGGAATCCGTCGGAGGGCACGTCGACCGCGCACTCATGATCGGTGACTCCGATGCTGACGTTCTGGCCGCACATGCGGCGGGTATCCCGTGCTGGGCCGTGTTAGATGGAGTTGGAAAAGAGACAGCATTGCGCGAAGCCGGCGCCGACCTCATCCTTAAAGAGGGCTTCGCAGAGTTGCCTGGTCGACTCGGACTCTGAAGCCCTCCAAGCCCCCCCTCGATCGACACTCTTTTCATCAAATCTAGGAGCCATATGGGACTCTTCAAAAAGAAAGCGGCCCTGCTCTCGCCCGGCACTGCTGCGCCTCACTTCGAGTTGCAAGACCACACAGGCACCACACGGACGCTCGCCGATTACACAGGCAAGCGCGTACTGCTCTGGTTCTACCCCAAAGCCGACACCCCTGGCTGAACGATTCAAGGCAAGGGATTCCGTGATCGAATCCCAGAACTTGGCGAGAACAAAGCAATCCTCGGCATCTCTTTTGACAACGTTGCCGACAACAAGGCTTTTGCAGAGAAGTTTGACTTCAACTTTCCACTGCTGTGCGACACCACCAAGAGCATGAGCACGGCTTATGGAGCATGTGCGGACTCCAATGCGAAATACCCTGGCCGCGTCACCTACATCATTGACGCGAACGGCAACATCGAGCACGGAGAGACCGTCTCTGACATCGAAGAGCACATACTTTCTTCCATCGCACGATTAAAGAACGACTGATCTTGCAGCCTGCAGCAGGTGGAAATACGCACTCCAACTTGTTCGGGATGAAACAGACAACAGGCCTTCATCGAGATCTTCGCCATGACCTCTGCCACGGAAAACCTTCTCGCTCTACTCGACACGCCCATGCGGCATGCCACGGCCGTCGATCTCACAGATGCTCACACAGCTCGCACCACGCTAGAAAAGCACTATCCGTTCGAAGGAGATGAAGCGCAGGCTCTACGCAGCGCTCTTATGACGGCTGTAGATGAGGGCCTCATCTGCAATCGTGGGAAAGACCCCGTTCGCTACTCTCGCCTGGCCAAGCCCGAAGACACGCAGCACGACCTGTCCGTGGACTTTGTCTGGATGACAGGCGGAGGCATCAACCACCGCCATCCGAAGGGAGAAGTGAATCTGTGCTTCTCCGTGGAAGGCGAGGCCAAATTTGATGGCCAACCCGAGGGCTGGGTGACCTTCGAACCCGGAAGTGCGCATGTCCCAACGGTCACGGATGGCCGAATGCTCATCGTCTACTTTTTGCCCAGCGGCGAAGTTGAATGGATCAACGAAGGCAAGGCCTGATTGTCGAGATGAGGCACTCTGACGCGCGGCTCGCACTGTGGACACGCTAATCCTTCGTGACGACACGGTGCTGGACCACAATCCGGGCCCTGGGCACCCAGAGAACCCCGCGCGGCTCGCGGCAGTACTCAAAGATCTCGACGAGCGGCCCATTATCGGCACACGCACAGTCGCGCCACGCCTTGCGAGCCGCAGCGAACTCGAGCGTGTCCACACCTCCGCGCACGTCGATATCGTCGAGTCCACAGAAGGCAAGCCACATGTCGTGTTAGACAACGACACCGTGACGAGCCCCGGCTCCTGGCTCGCAGCACGTTGTGCAGCTGGTGCGACCTTGTCAGCTGTCGAAGCAGTTGTTTCCGGCGAAGCCTCCGGTGCTTTCGCACTGGTTCGCCCACCGGGTCACCATGCTGAAGCCGGGCATGCCATGGGCTTTTGCCTGTTCAACAACGTTGCAGTTGCCGCTGAGCATGCGCGTAACGAACTCGGTTGCGAGCGCGTGCTCATTCTTGATCCCGATGTACACCACGGCAATGGCACACAACACGCCTTCCAGAATCGCGCCGACGTGATGTACGTCTCTTCTCATCGATACCCGTTCTATCCCTTCACGGGACCAGTGACGGACATCGGAAACCGTGAAGGCTCTGGCTTCACGGTGAACTTGCCGCTGAGCCAAGGCATGGGCGATGCAGACCTGCTCCACGTCTATCAAGACGTTGTCACTCCGATCGTTGCGGGCTTTCAACCCGATCTCATCCTGGTCAGCGCAGGCTTCGACACATGGCACAGCGACCCCGTTGGCGACCTTGGCGTCACCCGCGCCGGCTTTGATGCGCTCTTCGAGCTCTTCTCCGCCTGGTCCGACGCCTACTGCCCCGGTCGACTCGTGGCGACGCTCGAAGGCGGCTACGACCCCTCTGGCGTCGTTCAAGGTGTGCGCGCTTCTCTCCGAGCTCTCACGGCACGCACCTCGGCGAGTTCGTCCGGCGAGGCCGGGGCGGACATAGGGCTCGACTCGGCACCCTGCTCAGAAGCACGGATCACTGCAGTTGAAGCCCGCAAGGCCCTGGCGCCTTGGTGGCCCAAGCTGCGCCAGGGCTGAGCTCTCAAGAATGCCGCCATTGCGTCACGGCTTGAGCTCGGATTCTTAGAAATGTGGGCCGCTTGAATCCCATAATACATGGGCAAGCGCACCACAAGCGCCGCGAGTCGCACGGCCGCGCAGCAAACTTCTAACCACCTGCCCGGCCTTCCCACTTCGGAGAACCTCATGCCATCCCGTTCGCACGAGATCGACTACCACATTCATGGCGACGACATGCAGTTTGTGGAAATCACACTGGATCCGCGCGAGACAGTGGTTGCCGAAGCGGGTGCCATGATGTTTATGAACCCGGACATCCACATGGACACGAAGATGGGTGACGGTAGCAACCCCGAGGCCGGCTTCATCGACAAGCTGTTCAGCGTCGGAAAGCGTGTCTTCACGGGAGAGAGTCTCTTCATGACTCACTTCACTGCAGACGGCAACGATCGCACAACTGTCGCTTTTGGCGCGCCCTACCCCGGAAAGATCGTGGGTGTCGATCTCGCGAAATTAGGAGGCACGTTCCTCTGCCAAAAGCAGGCCTTCTTGTGTGCAGCCATGGGCACCGAATTGTCCATCGCATTCAGCAAACGCTTTGGCGCCGGTCTCTTTGGCGGCGAGGGATTCATCCTTCAAAAATTGCGGGGTGATGGACTGGCTTTCATACATGCCGGTGGCACCGTGATCATGAAAGAACTCAGCGCTGGCCAGCGACTCAAGGTCGACACCGGTTGCATTGTCGGATTCGATGAAGGCGTCCATTACGACATCACCATGGTGAAGGGCATTGGCTCGATGCTTTTCGGCGGAGAGGGCCTCTTTCTTGCGGAACTCACCGGCCCTGGGACCGTGTACCTGCAAAGCCTCCCATTCAGCCGCCTGGCCGACCGCATCATTGCGAGCGCTCCACGACATGGAGGCCGCAATCAAGGTGAAGGCTCAGTCCTCGGAGGCCTGGGGCGACTGCTGGGCGGTGACAACCGCTGAATGCCGCACTCACAGCCAGAGGGCACGCGGCTACTGCTCAGGCGTCACGCTGTCTGAAAGCGCCTCTGCCATCAAAGACGCGAGCTGACGAGCACCATCTGTCGTGAGGTGCACGTGATCGGCAAACACTGCCGATTGACCAGAAAGAGGCGTGGCGTCGATGACATGGCTCGCCGGAACCACTTCGTCGATCACTTCGTAGAGCCCGTGATAGGCCGCCACATGGGCGTCATGGTCAAAGCCGTGATACTCGTACCGGCAGCGCGCGCGGTCGGCCTCAGAGAGGCCCGGCACGATCAGCGTCGCTTGCTTGGCCACAAACAGTTCGGCTCCCATCAACGCGCACGCATTCTGGATGAGCTGCAAATTGAAGCGGAACACGTCTAAGCCTTTTCGTTCGTAATCAGCTGTGAGTGGTTTCTCGCCACCGACCTCGCCTTCGAGACCATCTAACGACTTCTCAAGGCGCAAGCGCCCACGAATGAGCAACTGGCTGTGCCGCAGCAGGTGATCGACCCACCAAGGGTTCAACATGGTGGTGCTACTGCGCATGCGGTCGAGCGTCCAGCTTCCGTCTGCAAGTGACCGCCACTCGACAAGCTGCTCGGGCTCCGTGTGGTCGAAGTAGTACATCTCGTTCCACCCGTGATACACAACGACCACATCTGGCTCGAAAGCGCGAAGACGGCTCCACAATCGACCGAAGGACTCAAACGTGCTGTAACCACCGAGAGCTGCATTAATAAATTCGAGTTGCGTGCCTTCAGGCACCGCCGCACTCAATTCTTCCGCCACCAGCCACGGCCAGGTCGAGGAGTCTGCGAGATCGAACCCTGTGCCAGCAGTAGACGAGCCCCCTAAAAACACCACCCGCACGGTGTCCGCCGGCTTCGAAACGTCTAGCTCTGGAGTCGAGATGAACCCATGGCTATTGATGCTCTTGCCCAGGCCCGCGCGACCTGCACGACCTCGATAGGCACTGAAGGGTCTACCTGGGCCCACTGCTTCATGGGGTTTGCGCCCACTGAACGACCCGTCAACGCCCACAGATCAAGCCGCGCCCTGTCCATGCGCAGATAAATCTCAAGACAGAGGCCGGGCAGCACCACAAGCACAACAAGCAAGGCGATGACAAAGCCCAAGCGACTGCGCTTCTTGCGACGAGGGCGAAGCTCTGAGTCCAAGTTCGTTTCGACAGTCCGGTGGGAAGACATGCGGCCCATGATCCGCATCACGTGAACGGCGTATCAGGTCCATTACAGACTCGTCCAACAACAGCTACAAATCCACGACCATTTTCATGGTGAAACGCGATCACTGGCAGCTTGCACTCTGGGTTCGTACAGCCGAATCTGGGGGTTCATGCACACAACGCCTCGTCAGATTGGCTCAACATGGATCGCTCGGCTCCACCGCCCTCCACCACAGCACGCCATATCCATGTTTCTGGCCGTGTTCAGGGCGTGGCCTTTCGCTGGTCCATGCAGCGGGAAGCCGAACACCTCGGCATGACCGGCTGGGTGCGTAATCTTCTCGATGGACGTGTCGAATCACGAATCCAGGGCTCTGAGAAGGCGATCGATACGATGCTGCTCTGGCTCAAGAAAGGGCCGCCGTCAGCACGTGTCGACGATCTTGACGTACGCGTTTGTGAAACAGAGAGCCAGCTCGTGGGATTTTCAATCCGCACCATCGGTTAGCCTCGCAGCATGCGCACCCCCGCTCTCATCTGGATTGCCTGCATCATGGCTGGCTCAATGGCCTGCCTTCCCTGGCCCGAGCGATCACATGTCACGAACGCATTCAGTAAAGACACTCGCGTAGCCCTGCCAGCGATCGCTGAACTTGGGCAAAGTGACCGCGAGGAAGCGGAAGCGATTCTTCTGCACATCGCACAGGATCCCGACCCACTTCGGAGAGAAGCTGCGGTCAATGCGCTGCGTGCGCTTGCACGGCTCGAACGTGCCGAGAGCAACGAGACGACTCTGAGCATCCGCGCCGAGATATCAGCACTGCATGTTGCGATGGAAGAAGCGCTTCGCAACGGAGATCTTCTTGGCGTTGCGGGGTTCTACTCCGATGACGCCGTCTTGCTTGGTCGTGACGGGAGGCGCGTGGCCGGCCGAGCCAATCTCAACGAATACTGGACCCGACTGCATGGCGCCCAAAGCTGGGAAATCGACGTGCTCGATGTCGAAGGCGAAGACGGCATCTGGATGGAACGCGGTCGCAGTCGCCTCCGCGTCATGCGCGATGAAGAGCTGGCCGAATCAGAGGTAGATTTCATGATGATCTGGCAACGCCAGCTTGACGGCCGATTGCTGATCATCGTC
>Ga0315339_1001555_pt1 | contig 19948 bp, 19 predicted proteins | sample ASW17metaG_FD_204514 | JGI IMG/M metagenome (GOLD analysis project Ga0315339, IMG submission 204514) | Ammonia-oxidizing marine archaeal communities from Pacific Ocean, United States - ASW #17 | ecosystem: Environmental > Aquatic > Marine > Oceanic | place: USA: California | collected 2016-12-05
GATTACTCAAGCGCTCGCCCCCAACTTCTCAGCGACTCGCATCCGAGCGCTGCGCGCCCTCGGGTTGGTTTCGATCTCTCTCTGAGAGGGTCGAGTCAAGCCGCCAAGCAGTCGTAGCGTCGGCCTCGCCTCCAAGGGGACCTCCGGCAACCCAGCGTAGACGGGGTCTCCTTTGGCCTCTCGAGCCATGAAGCGCTTGACGATGCGGTCCTCCAAGGAGTGGAAGCTGATCACGCATAACCGGCCGCCTTCGGCAAGTAAGCTCGCACACACTCTGAGTCCCAATCTCAGGTTCTCCAATTCATCGTTGATACAGATGCGAATGGCCTGAAACGTTCGAGTGGCGGGATGGATTCGGCTCGCTCGGCCACCGGACACGCTCATGATGATCTCGACCAGCTCGCCCGTGGTCGTGATCGGAGCCTTACCCCTGGCCTTTAGAATCGCCCGGGCGATCTGGCGCGCGCGTGGCTCTTCCCCCAATCGGCGAAGAACATCGGTCAGCTCCGACATGTCCACTTGCCGAAGCCATTCCGCCGCACTGATGCCCTCAGTTGGATTCATCCGCATGTCGAGAGGTCCGTCCGTCGAGAAGCTGAACCCGCGTTCCGAAGCTTCGAGCTGCGGAGAGGAGACACCGAGGTCGAGTAGAACGCCTGCCAGGGGATGGCCCCCAAGCCACGGTTCGCTGTGCTTGCGCAGGTCCTCGAATCCACCGTGTCTGACCGAGAATCGTGCGTCCGCAGCGAAGCTGCGTTGGGCGTGATCCACCGCCTGAGGGTCTTTATCCAGTGCCAGCAACCTCCCATGTTCCCCAAGCCGCGCCAAAATCCCAGCGCTGTGCCCACCACGTCCGTACGTCCCATCGACGTACCAACCGTCTTCAATAACCGCCAACCCCTCCAGCACCTCCGTCACCAGCACTGGCTGATGGTTGGACATACCGATCAATCACCGGGCGCTCTAAAGGGAGAGCGATTCGAGTTCTGCGGGCAGGCCCACGCCGTCAGCTTCCTCGTCTGACAACCACTCGTCCCGCCGCGTGTTCCACCGATCCTCATCCCACAGCTCGAACTTGTTCCCCTGACCGATCAACATGGCTTGCCTATCCAGGCCCGCAAATTCGCGAAGCTCTCTAGACAAAAGAATGCGCCCGTGGCCATCCATCTCAAGCTCGGTGGCATATCCCACCATGAGACGTTGGAGCCGGCGCGCTTGTTTGTTGAGGGCGGGTAGTCGGACGAGCTTGCGCTCGATCTCCTCCCAATCAGGTAGCGGGTAAATGAGCAGGCAGTAGTCCCGATCCACGGTTGCGACCAAGTGCCCGTCTCCACGGGTTGCAAGCCGATCCCGATAGCGACTCGGGACCGCCAGCCTCCCTTTTGAATCCAGGGTAACTTTGGACGCGCCTCGGAACATGGCTGACCCATTTTCTCCCACTTTTCACCACTTTGGGGAACTATAGGTAGGGCGGCGGGGCACTGTCAACCCGGACATAGGCAAATTTTTTTTGTTTGCCAGTGGGTTAGGACGTTCGAGCCTAGACGTTGACAACTTGAAATCAACAGCTTAAGAGCACTATCTCGACCCGTTTTTAACAAACGGTCGGAACCGATCTAACCAGAGAGAACAGAAAAAGTAAGGAGTCGGCCTGTAAGCCGGGTTCTGTCGAGAACAGTCATTCATCTTGAGTACGCGTCGCCGCGCACCTCTAGCGACCTACCCGGGAGCTTGCGTGGGCCCGCTTAACGCTCCCCTATTCGGTCTTGCTCCGGGTGGGGTTTACCCTGCCACAGGTGTTACCACCTGCGCGGTGCGCTCTTACCGCACCATTTCACCCTTACCGGCCCTAGGGGCTGGCGGTATATTTTCTGTGGCACTTTCCGTGGGCTCGCGCCCCCCAGGCGTTACCTGGCACCCTGCCCAGCGAAGCCCGGACTTTCCTCCGGGATCTCTCCCAGCGACTGCCCGGCCGACTCCGCTGTTAAGGTTACCAGAGCTATTCCCCGCCCGTGACCCCCCGGGTGATCGAGTAGACCCGGTTTCTCGAGGCTCCTGTGATCTTAGCGGCCAAAGCCACCGCCTCATTGGGCGGGAGCGCTTCGACCAAGAGATCGAATACTCGCGCAATCTCGCTGTCCCCCAACGACAATGGGTCGGCCTCCCCCTCAACCAACACCACGAACTCGCCCTTCAGCACGATATCAGCGCCCAATCGGGCCCGAAGCTCGGCGAGCGTGCCCTCGTAAACCCCCTCGTGGACCTTGGAGAGCTCCCGGCAGATGACAGCTCGACGATCAGATCCCAGATGCTCTTCCAAGGCGGCCAACATGTCCGAAATCCGATGCACGGATTCATAAAGGACCAGTGTGCGAGCCTCGTTGGCCAGCAGGGAAAGTCGCGATCGCCTCGGCCCTGCTCGGCGCGGGAGAAATCCCTCGAAGACAAACCGATCAGTCGGCAACCCCGCCACTGACAGACCCGCCGTGAGGGCACTGGGGCCGGGAACGGCGATAACTGGAATGCTGGCCTCGCGGGCCGCTCGGACCAGGATCAGACCCGGATCGCTAAGCAAAGGCGAACCCGCATCGCTGACCAGCGCAATAGATTCACCGCGAAGCAACCGCGCGATAAGGGCGGGGGCCCTTTGAGCCTCATTGTGCTCGTGGTAGGCCACTAGTCGATTAGTTACCTCGATACTGGATAGCAATCCCCGGGTTCGCCGGGTATCCTCGGCAGCAATCAGATCCGCTGCGTCGAGGATTCGGCGGGCCCGGGGGCTGAGATCGTCCAGATTCCCTATTGGCGTCCCTACGACATAGAGTGTTCCGGTGGAGTCAGTGTCCATGAGCTCATGCTGCCTGCGGCAAAGCTGAATATGCAAGGATTGCTGATCATGAAACGCTTAAGAACGATCGCCACACTGACTTTCTTCTCGGCACTCACGGCGTGCGGGACGCAGGGCCCAACGCTGTCGACGGACGTCCGGGCGCTAGAGGAGAGGGCCGAGCAGCTGGTCGCCTCCGGTGAGTTCGACCAAGCAGCGCAAGTCTACACGCAACTCATCAACGCTTCTTCCGGGAGCACGCAGAGCCGCTTCCTGATGGAGGGCGCCCGCGTTCTGATCGAGCTCGGAAACCACAGCTCAGCGCGGCAATGGCTTGTGCGCGCACACGATGCGGCCGCCCCGGGGCAAAAGCAACACGCGCTAGTGTTACTGACCGAAGTGGATATCTTGGATGACCGGCCCGAAGCTGCGCTGGAGACACTCGAGCTCATTACGCGACCCGCTTCGGATGAGCTGATAAACGCGGTAGCCTCAGCTCGCGGGCGAGCCTTGTTCGGACTCGGACGCATCGAAGAGGCTGTCTCGACCCTGGTCGAACGAGAGCTACGGCTGAATGAGAGCGCTCAGATTCTGGAGAACCACCGACTCGTCTGGGCTGGGCTGATCGGGCAGGCTCCCGGTGCGGCAGTCGAACCGACGGGCGAACCCGTGATCGACGGCTGGTTGGACCTGAAGCCGATTGCGTACACATCGCGGGCAAATCCCTTTGGATTCCGAGAAGGGTTGCTTCAATGGCAGCAGACTCACCCAGACCATCCCGCAGCCCGTGCCTTCTTATTGGAGCTGCTAGCCGAATCGCATTTGTGGCTGACCTACCCGGCGCAGATAGCCATCCTCCTGCCATTCAGCAGCGTGCAGCAATCCGTGGCGAGAGCCATCCGCGATGGTTTCATGGCCGCACATCTGAGCAGCTCGGGCGCAACCCCTGATGGAGTGAGCCCCACGCTGAAGTTCTACGATACGACGTTGCTGGGACCCGAAGAAGCCTATCTCAGGGCACAGATCGACGGCGCTGATTTCGTCGTAGGTCCGCTGCTGAAGCCCGAGTTGGAAGAGGTCATTGGAAACGCTGGCCACATACCAACTCTGGCGCTGAACTCCATCGACAACGAGTCTCCAGTACCGTCGAACCTCTATCAATTCGCACTCGCCCCGGAGGATGAAGCAAGAGAGGCTGCCCGACATGCGGTGGGAAGCGGCGCCGTCAACGCCGTCGCATTGATCCAGAACAGCGAATGGGGTTTACGCCTGCTCGCCAGCTTCAGGTCTGAGCTCGAATCTCTCGGCGGACAACTCCTGCAGTTCAGAAGTTACGACTCGGGAAGCCAGGACTTCTCCCTCGCGATTACCACTCTGCTCAACATCGAGAGGAGCAATCAACGTCGTCAAAGATTGACCGCCAACCTCAGGACGCCATTGGAGTTTGAACCAAGGCGGCGCCAAGATGTGGACGTAATATTCGTCGCAGCCGACGCGAGCGCCGGCCGTTTGCTGTTACCGCAGCTGCGCTTTCACTACGCCGGAGATATCCCTACGTATGCCACCTCTGCCGTGCATGAGAGCCACGCCAGCGACTCGGATCTGAACGGCGTTTTATTCCCCGATACGCCCTGGGTGCTGCAGGAGGATGGTCTCACCCTCGAGCTGAAGACCTCACTTGAAACGCACTGGCCGCAGCGGACTTCACCCCCTTGGACCCGTTTCTATGGCCTTGGGTTCGACGCCTACCGGTTGGTGCCGTTGCTATACAACCAATTGGAAGGTTTTTCGTCGGTATCCGCATTATCGGGCGAATTGAGTCTGGGGGAGGACGGCCGGGTGCGCAGACGGTTACCGTTCGCCCAATTCCGCAATGGGAGACCCTTGCCCATTGAGGGAGGAGCGATCCAGCCTGGGCCCATGGTCTTTGAGCTGGACCTGGCCGGCGAGTCCACCGACCTTGCAGAGCTCAGATAGACCATAGCACTCGGTAAAAGAACACAACGGAAACCTCTGGAGATCCGGATGAGCCTGGATGACCGCGTCCTAGAACAGTTCCGCGAGAGCGTCGCTCTCAAGCAAGCGTCAGAAGCGCTGGTTCCAACCATCGTCGCAGCGGGCCACACACTCACTTCGTGTCTCCTCAATGACGGAAAAATATTGAGCTGCGGTAACGGCGGATCGGCGGCGGATGCACAGCATTTCTCGGGCGAGATGCTCGGTCGGTTCGAGATGGAACGACCTGGCCTGCCGGCCGTCGCCCTGACCACTGACACCTCAACCCTAACCGCTATAGCAAATGACTATCAGTACGCGAACATTTTCTCCAGACAGGTTCGCGCTTTGGGTCAGACCGGCGACGTGTTGTTGGCAATTTCCACATCCGGTAACTCTGAAAACGTGCTGCGGGCCGTGAACACAGCGCACGAACGAGACCTCAGGGTCGTCGCGCTAACAGGTGGAAACGGCGGCACGATCGCGCAAGCCCTAGACCCCGAAGACATCGAGATTCGGGTACCTGCACAGCGTACCGCTCGAATCCAAGAGGTGCACATTCTCATCATCCATTCCTTATGTGACCTCGTCGACGCGGAACTGCTCGGCAGCTGACCGATCCGAGAATCACCGCCAGAATCAACAAACGCTGATGGCGAGCACGACAGTTCCTGCGTCGCCGCGTGTGCCCGAAGGGCTTGCTGCAGTGCCCACTCGAGCGGCACCTGGACCTGCCGATTCGAGCGATTTTGGTTTTGAGAGCCGGAGCGCGGGGCGAAGTCGGGAGTCCCATAAACTTAGGCCTCACCGCGCGGGCCACGCTCCGCACCGCATGAAGCATCACGCCCGTCTCGACAGTCGCTGGGTCGTTAGAACCAGCGGTAAAACGGGAATTGGTTACTTGACGACTTTTAGGACGGGCCGGGCCGGGGTGTCGCTGCCACCAAGCGTTTCCGTGTTCGGCAGGAACTCCTCATCAGTAAAGATCATTCCCTGTCCGGTTTCACGCGCATAAATGCCCATGACGGCCAGCGCAGGCACCTCGATCTCATGATTGACACCTGAGAATCGAGCTTCGAATCGCACGGCGTCATTATCGAACGCCAGCTCGCGAGTTGCAGCGTAGCTGACGTTGAGAACTATCTTCCCATCGATGATGTATTGATCAGGCACGGTCAACTCTTCGGCTTCCGCGTCCACGACGATATGCGGTGTTAAGTCGTTGTCCATCATCCATTCGTGCATCGCCCGAATGAGATAAGGACGCTTTGACGTGGATTCAGTCATAGGCCTACTGGCGCATTTCTTGCTCGAGCTCAGTGAGGCTCTCCTGGAAGGACGGGCGAGAAAACACTTCATCCATATATTGGAGAATGGGACGCGCCTGTGTTGGCAGCTCGATATTGTACGCAGGCAGCCGCCAAAGGATGGGGGCGATAGTACAGTCGACAAGTGAAAACTCTTCGCTCAAGAAAAATCTCTTCGCGGAAAAAATCTCCACACTAGACACGATGCTATCCTGCAACACCCTGCGTGCCTGCGTCACTGGTTTACGGCTCCCACCATCTGCTAGTTCCTCCGCCACGGAATACCAGTCTCGCTCGATGCGATATAGCGCCATACGAAACTGTGCTCGAGTAACAGGGTCGACGGGCATGAGTGGCGGATGCGGAAAACGTTCGTCCAGATACTCGATGATCACGCGAGAGTCGTATAAGACGAGATCTCTGTCGACGAGCGTCGGTACGCTGTTGTACGGATTCAGGTCTAATAGGTCCTCGGGAGGGCTTCCCTCATCTACATCGACGATGTCTATATTGATGCCCTTCTCCGCAAGCACCAACCGCGCGCGGTGACTCCACGGACCCGTGGGCCTCGAGAACAACGTCATAACCGAACGACGGTTAGCAATTACCGCCATAAGAATCTCCTAATTGACCTTGAACGGCGCGAAACAAACCAGACGCTAAAACGCCATCGATCTGTATCCCGTCGTTGTTCTTATGATCCTTGATCTCGATCCCGTCGGGGTTATTGGGTCCGACCTCGTGCAGAGCCACGATATGCAGGGGGACGCACAGTGTTCATGCGCACCGCACCCCGCAGAGCTGCGCGCCCGGGCCAAGTGCTTCCCCCGAGAGGGCGCGATTATACACACCGCCTCTCGCGCTTGACCACTGAACCGCTGTCCAGACGCCCTGCTAAACTACCGGAATGACGCCCTACTGGAAGGTTTTGACCTTCGTCGGCCAGTCGGCTACAGCCGGGTTGGCAGTGGCATTTCTGATTGTTCTCTCCCGACCCGATCTAGTGGATCTAGGCGCTCGCGTCACAACGCCAAGGTCAAGCTACGCGGGGGCTGTCAACGCCAGCGCACCTTCAGTTGTCAGCCTGAGAACAGCCCGGCTCGGACAGCGCGGCGGATTCGTGACGGGTGTCGTGGGCCAAGGACTCGGGTCTGGCGTGGTCGTTAGCCAGGACGGGTATCTGGTCACCAACTGGCACGTGATCCGTGACGCGGATCAGGTCGTCGTCCAGCTCGCGGATGGCCGTGTGGCGGAGCCACGGATTCTAGGTGCGGATCCAGAAACCGACCTCGCGCTCCTCAAAATCGATCTGCCAGACTTGCCGGCTATCGAACTGGGTCGCAGCGACACCCTGGAAATAGGTGAAGTCGTCCTCGCGATCGGGAACTCCTATGGCTTGAGTCAGACCGTGACCCTCGGGATTATCAGCGCGACCGGTCGCGGCCTAGGTCTGACGAACTTTGAGAATTTCATCCAGACCGACGCGGCGATCAATATCGGCAATTCCGGCGGCGCCCTGGTTAACTCTCAGGGCGAGCTCATCGGAATCAACACGGCCCGATTCGCCGCCCTAAACCAGAGTGCACCGGATGGGATCGGCTTTGCGATCCCCGTGAACCTTGTCCGCGGCGTCATGGAAGAATTAATAGCACACGGACGAGTCATTCGGGGCTGGTTAGGCGTCGATACCCGCGACTTACCGAGTTCTCAAGCAGAGTCGTTCGGCGTCGCCGACTCTGCCGTGGAACTTTTGCAGGTGAGCGGCCCAGCTGTAGCCGCGGGTTTGCGGCCCGGCGATATCATCACCCACATCAACGGCGAACGGGTAATCAGTCAAGGTCAAGCCATGAATCTCGTGGCGGGGACTCGGCCCGGACAGGCAGTTCAGATCCGTGGTATCAGGCGCGGAGCAGGTGTGTTTGAGACCGTGGCAGTCCTCGAGGAACGTCCTTCAGGCGGTTAAGCAGCCATTCAGAATTCTCGAAACAGTAGAAAAACTCCTAAGCATTGCGAGTCGAGGCAAGAGTCGGCTAAAAAGCGCAGTGTACCCGCCACATTTTAGGTTGAACCTTAACGACGTATCGCGGCTTCTGAGGGTTTTTCTAGCTCGGGAGGCGGCGAATCTCGGCGCCTAGCTGCGACAACTTCTCCTCGATACATTCGTAGCCGCGATCAACATGATAGATGCGATCGACCACCGTCGCGCCCGCCGCCGCCAGCCCCGCAAGTACCAGCGATGCGGATGCCCGCAGGTCCGTTGCCATGACCGGCGCCCCTTCAAGACGCTTAACGCCACGGCTAATTGCAGTATTGCCCTTCACGACCAGATCAGCCCCCATGCGCTGTAACTCCGGCGCATGCTGGAAGCGGTTTTCGAAGATCGTTTCCCTAATGGTCCCCGTGCCGCGGGCGATCGAATTCAGCGCACAAAACTGCGCCTGCATATCCGTGGGGAACCCAGGATAGGGTGCCGTCCGCACGTCCACCGCCCGAGGACGCTGCCCCCCCATATCCAACTCGACCCAGTCCTTCCCAGCCTCGATGACGGCCCCGGCCTCCGCCAGCTTTTTAAGTACAGCATCCAGGTGATCTGGCCGCGTGTGGTTGATTCTGACCCTGCCGCCGGTGATGGCTCCAGCGACAAGATAGGTGCCGCTCTCAATTCGATCCGGCAAAACCGAGTGGCTGATCCCTTGTAACGCATCCACACCCTGCACACGGATCGTATCGGTTCCCGCCCCCTCGATCAGAGCACCCATTTTTTTTAGTGCGTCCGCGAGATCCACCACCTCCGGCTCCCGGGCCGCGTTCTCGATAACGGATTCTCCCTTCGCCAAAACTGCCGCCATCATCAAATTTTCGGTGCCCGTAACGGTGACGCTGTCGAGGACGAGCCTCGTACCCCGTAACCGGTCAGCGCGCGCCCGAATGTAGCCGTTATCGATGCTGATCTCTGCCCCCATGGCCCGGAGCCCGGTGACGTGGAGATTGACCGGCCGCGCACCGATTGCACACCCCCCGGGCAGAGACACGTCCGCACGCCCATAACGGCTCAGCAGCGGACCGAGCACGAGCACCGACGCCCGCATGGTCTTAACGAGCTCGTAGGGTGCCTCGAAACGGGACACACCAGAGGAATCGACCTCCAGGCGCACCCCGTCGTGAAACGTTACCTCAACACCCATGCGACGGAGTAGCTTGACCGTCGTTGTGACGTCATTCAGATGCGGAACATTCTCGAGAATCACCGGGCCTTCCGCGAGCAATGACGCGGTCAATATAGGCAACGCGGCGTTCTTGGCACCGGAGATACGAACCTCTCCGGACAGCGCGGAACCCCCGACGATTTCCAGTCTGTCCAAAGCGGTGCCCCGGCTATGGCTCCGAGGTCTGCCACTCCTCAGGCGTCAAGGTCTTTAACGCGAGCGCATGAATGTCCGTGCCAACCCGGTCACCAAGCGTCCCGTAGACGAGCTGGTGGCGACGCACGCTGCGCTCACCATCGAAGACCGTCGATACGACCAACGCTTCGTAATGCCCCTGGCCGTCAGTACGAACCTCGACCCGTGATCCAGGGAGACCCCGTTCAATCAAGCTCGCTATCTCTTTTGGATCCATTGTCCGGAACCGCTCTGTGCCCTTGAGACCACAGTCTAACCTACCGCCGTCGGCCACCAAACTAGTCTACGGGTGAGAACCGGCTGCTTGAGTCGCGCGCTATCGTACCGATGAAGCACAGCGTAGACTTAGCCCCTACGGTAGTAGATGCACGATAGGAAAAAGTGGAAACTAAACACTACTCAACCTCCACAAGAAACCGGCACGGTGCGGCCTGTGAAATCTACAACCTAATGCTGGTAGCCCGCTAGGAGAGGCTTCGATATGTACGCGAACCTCAAGAATGTGCTCGGCGTCACACTTCTGGTATCGACAGCACTTTTGAGCTGGCTCTGGAGCCGAGAGGGCGCCCAAGACCAAACGGCGCAGGCACCTATCCGACCCGGACCTCTGGGCTACTATCTCAGCGATGCTGAGATCCTTGGAATGGATGAGAACGGCCGACCTCTGTATCAGATCTGGGCAAGTAGTGCCGAGGAGAGGCCCGGCGAACGGCGCTTAGTGCTCAGTGACGTCACCGTCCAATATCAGCCCGAGAACGACATTTCATGGACTCTAAAAGCCGCACGCGGTGAAGTGTCCACGGACGAGTCCTATCTGGATCTGAGTGGTGAAGTTGAGCTTGCGGCTAGCCCTCAGGAGGGCCTAGGTCCGACGATCATTCGTACGGTGCAATTGCGCCTACGGCCAGAGAGTTTCGTGGCAGAGACTGGAGCGCCCGTTAGTGTATTCATAGGCGAGAGGCGCCTGGACGCCGTTGGGATGCACGCTGATTTGAAGGCTGACCAGTTAGCGCTAGAATCTAATGTACATGGTGAGTTTCCCCCATAAGCGCAGAAAAGGGCTGATACCCCTAATACTCTTCCCCGTCTTTGCAACGGCCCAACAAGGGGAAGGGCCCTTGTCGATTTCGCTCGACGCAGATTCTTCGTCGTTCGATAGGCAGTCGAATTCCGTGATCTTTGAAGGATTACGTATCAATCAGGGTGACTTCACGATTGAAGCCGACCAGGCCGAAGCCTCCGGGCTCGACTTCGAGATGAGCGAGTGGACCTTTCAGGGCAACGTGCGCATAGCGATTGACTCGGCAAACATCGAGTCCTCGACCGCCGAGGTGACGTTCCAAGCCCATGAGCTCTTGGTCGTGAGGCTTCGCGGCGACCCAGCCATATTTGAAGATTTCAGCGCAGCGCGCGAGGAGCCCATTAGGGGTAGCGCTTCGTTGCTGGAGTTCGATAGAACAGAGCGCACGCTACGAATGACCGACGGCGCCTGGCTGAGCGAAGGCTCTAACGAGTTCAGGGGCTGCGATCTAATTTACGACATCGATGAAGAAAAGATCACGTCCGGTTCGTCGGAGTGTGGCGAGCCAATCGTCATAACGGTCTTACCACCACTGGCCGAAGAGGGCGCAGTTGAGGAGTCCGACCAGGACGACTCAGCCTCACCATGAACAAACTCGAAGCGCGCGGTATCGCCAAGCGTTATCGAGCGCGCGAGGTGGTAAAGGATCTTTCTATTTCGATAGATAGCGGCGAGGTGGTCGGTCTGCTGGGTCCCAATGGCGCCGGCAAGACCACGGCCTTTTACATGATCGTTGGACTACTCCGATGCGACCGAGGAAAGATCGTACTGAATGGCAAAGACGTCACTCGGTTGCCTGTACACAGGCGAGCTCGTCGCGGCCTCGGGTATCTGCCTCAGGAGGCTTCGGTATTTCGTAAGCTCAGCGTGGCCGACAATATCCGTGCAATCCTGCAGACCCGACCGGATCTGGACCGTGCGGCCCGCCAAAAGCTAATGGAAGAACTCATGGAGGAACTCCACATCAGTCATGTCCGTGACAGTCTCGGGGTATCGCTGTCTGGCGGCGAACGGCGTCGGGTGGAAATCGCCCGAGCGCTGGCGGTCGAACCTAAGTTCGTTCTACTCGACGAGCCTTTCGCCGGCGTCGACCCCATTTCCGTCATGGACATTCAACGGATCATTCAACATCTCGCACAACGGGATATCGGTGTCCTGATTACAGACCATAATGTGCGCGAGACCCTTGGAATCTGTGGGCACGCCTATATTCTGAACAATGGAGAGCTGATGGCTGCCGGCACTCCGGATGAGATTTTGTCGAATCAGAGCGTACGAGATGTGTATCTCGGGGAAAGTTTCTCCCTGTAACTTCATAGAGCCGAAATGTTGAAACCCTCTCTTCAACTCAGGTTTTCACAGCAGCTAACCATGACGCCCCAACTGCAGCAGGCGATCCGTCTCCTGCAGCTCCCGATCATGGACCTCCAGACGCAGATACAAGAGGCACTAGACGCAAATGTGATGCTCGAGATCAACGAGCCGGAAAACGACGAGCTGGAAAACGACCCCACTGCCGATTCGCTCGATAACCCAGAGCCGGCAACCTCCGAGACGAACGCAGAAGCTCCCGACCAGCTAGACGAGATCAGCGTCGCGCCGGAGACTGACTGGACCGACACACAGACAGCGGGCCCCTCGGGCACGCAGACGAGCTTTGAGCCTCGAGAAACCGTCGAGTACGCCGATCGGTCCGAAGAGACTCTGTTGGATCACCTCCTGTGGCAGCTCGAACTCGAGAACTTAGACCCCAGAACGACAGCGATCGGTCAGGCCGTGATCCACGCGATCAACGAAGGCGGCTATCTGATGGACAGTCCCGAAACGATTCAGGAGACTCTAGCTCCAGACCTGGAAAGTAGCCTTAATGAGATCGAGGTTGTTATCAAACTCGTCCAGCGACTCGATCCCGCGGGAGTTGGTGCTCGCTCGGCCAGTGAGTGCGTATTACTGCAGCTCGATCAGCTTGACCCAGAAACACCGGGACTGGACTTAGCATGTGCCATCGCACGAGAGCACCTTGCCCTCGTCGCTGCAAAACAGATCAACACGCTGAGACGGCAGTTTCGGGCATCGGATGAGAGCCTTAATAACGCATTGCGTCTAGTCAGGAACTGCCACCCACACCCGGGCGATTCGATAAACGCTCCCGCTGCCGAGTATGTGGTACCCGACGCCTATGTGCGCTGCGATGACGGTATCTGGGTCGTCGAACTCAATACATCCGCTGCCCCACAACTTCGAGTTAATCAAACCTATGCAGGGTCCCTAGGGCGCAATGGCGGATACGATACGCTGAGGACGCAGCTACAAGAAGCCAAATGGTTGATTCGGAGCTTAGAAATCAGAAACGAAACGCTATTGAAGGTGGCGACCACAATCGTACAGGGACAGACAGATTTTTTAGAGCGCGGAGAGGAGCACATGCGGCCCATGGTACTCCGCGACGTCGCCGAAGCTATCGGCATACATGAGTCGAACGTGTCTCGTGCGACGACCAATAAGTACATGCATACGCCGAGGGGTATATTCGAGTTCCGATTCTTCTTCTCGAGCCACTTGGCCAGCGATGACGGTCAACAGTCATCGACTGCCGTGAGAGCCAAAATACGAAAACTGATCTCGGCCGAGAACCCGATGAAACCGTTAAGCGATAATCAAATAGCGAAATTGCTTTCTGAGGACGGTATCAAGGTGGCTCGCCGGACCGTGGCAAAATACCGAGAGGTCATGAAAATCGCCTCATCAGGGGACAGGAAACGCGCCGATAGATTGCAGCAACGAACAAGTCCGTGAGATGAAGAAACTTATCCGGCGCCTTCGAAACTCGACGCTACAGGGTCAACTACGAGAGAAAACCGATCCGGCTGAAATACGTGGTTTTCCTGCGGGATCTCTAGCGCTAATCCACAGACGGCTGCAACCCTGCTACCAGAGAGTTCGATGCGACTAGTGATCGTCAGCGGTTTATCGGGTTCAGGAAAGAGCGTCGCCCTCAACGTTCTAGAAGACGCCGGTTTCTACTGCATCGACAACATCCCCGCCGGTCTGCTGCAATCCTTCGTGAAGGAGATCATGCCTCGTACCGATCAGGCCTATGACAATGTTGGCGTGGGGCTGGACGCACGTAACGTCCCCGACATCAAGCGGCTACCAGAAGTCATCGAAAAGCTCCGAAAAACAGGCGCTGCCTGTGAGGTAATTTTTCTCCAAGCGAACGACGACGTCATATTGTCACGCTTCAGTGAGACGAGGAGAAAACATCCCTTGACGTCGAGTGCGGTCAGCCTGAGGGAAGCGGTCTCCAAGGAACGGGAGTTGCTGGGCGACATCATCGATATAGCAGACTTGATAGTGGACACTAGCAACACCAGTGTCTATGAGCTGCGGGAGTTCCTTGGCGACCGAATCAGAACACGCAAACAAGACAAGCTCTCGATACTGATTGAGTCCTTCGGTTACAAAAATGGGCTCCCAGCTGACGCCGACTTCGTTTTCGACGTGCGCTGCCTACCGAACCCCTATTGGGAGCCGAAGCTTCGCCGTCTAAACGGTCGGGATCAGCCCGTGAAGGACTTTTTGGAGAACCAGCCCAAGGTTATGTCTATGACCGACGACATCGTAAACTTCCTGGAGCGCTGGATACCTCACTACAGAGATTTTCAACGCTCCTACCTAACAGTAGCGATAGGGTGTACGGGTGGTCAGCACCGTTCAGTCTATATCACTGAGGCGGTTGCCGAGAGGCTCTCTACGGACGAGAAAAAAATTCAGGCACGCCATCACGAGCTTTCAGGTTGAAGCGGGGCCTACCTGTCGTGTTGGTCGGCCATCAATTCATGCTTGATATCAGCCCGCGCGTCTAACGTATCCATCGCCTGGTCGAATAGGAACGCCTTAAGATCTTCTTCTACCTCCATGGCATCGCGAAATCCCATATCGATCAGCTCGCGCGTAAACCCCGATTCGAACAGGAGGTAGCTAACGAGCTGCATGCCGCCACTGTTCATGGCGCCTAACCCTCTTAGGAGCACACGCACGGCTCTGGGAAGTTCGTGCGCATGCCGCGCAGCGACCTGCCGTAGGTCTTCCTTCGGCACAATGATCAGAGTGCTCAGAGGGCGCAGCCGGGCGACGGGGCCAGTGAGGCCCTGGCTCAGCTGCTCGAGGATAAGGTTAGTGCGCGTCAGCCGCTCCAGGTCAGCGGACAGCCCATCCATGAAAAGTGTGTCCAGCATGTATCCTGCCAGGTGGGCCAGATTAGGGACCTCTGCTGGAGCCGACTTGCTTGGCTCTGGGTCAGGATGCTCATCACGCACACCGATCACCAGCATCCTATCCGCACCGAGATGGATTGCTGAACTCAGCGGTGCACTTTGCCGCATCGCACCATCTCCGAAGTACTGGCTACCGATTTTTACAGGCGCGAATACGAAGGGCACTGCCGAACTCGCCATTAGATGGTCGATATCTATTTTCGCGGGCTGACCTACGCGCCTTACGCGGGCCCACGGTCTCAAAGAGCTGGATCCCTGAAAAAAAGTCACCGAGCGGGAAGAACTGTAAGCGGACGCCGTGATTGCCAGTGCATCAATCTGGCCCTTCTCAATAGCCCGGTCAATGTGTCGGAGGTTTATATTCTCGGCGAGCAACTCGCGAAGCGGTTGATTGTCCAGTAGTGACTCTGGGTTTCTGACGCCCAATCCCCCGAACACGAAAGCGCCCAACCAGTGCAAGCTAGAGCGAAGCATCGTCAAGGTGTCCGTCCGATATACCTGATGAGCCGAAAAGTTGGACCAGACACGTTCCATTTCAGCGACCGCAACATCGAACCGTGAAGCACGACTCGCCAACACACTGGCGTTAATCGCTCCCGCCGACGTGCCAGAGATTACAGAGAAAGGGTTGGAGGCGCGCTCCGGAAGAAGTGTCGCAATGGCCTTGAGCACGCCAACCTGATAAGCACCCCGCGCACCCGCTCCCGGGAGGACGAGGGCTTTCCGCGTTGCCTCAGCCACGCCCCTCATTGCCCGATTCGACTCTGCTCTCACCCACTTCTAGGATACGCAGCGTGTTCGTACGCCCCGACACCCCTGCCATATCACCCGAGGTGAACAGCACTAGATCGCCGGCCTGAACGGTCCCTACCTGCTCTAGCAGCTGAATCGCCCTTTGATCGATACGCTCTGGTTCATCGTCAAAGATGTCGAAAGATGCTGGACAGACCCCCCGGTAGAGCGTGACGCGCTGGCGAGTTGCCTCATGCCTTGTGAAGGCATAAATCGGAATATCACTGCGAACCCTGGACATCCACAAAGGGGTCGAACCGGACTCCGTGAAAGCGATAATGGCGCTGACCTGAAGATGGTTGGCCGTGTACATCGCGGCGAGAGCGATTGCTTCATCAACATACCTGAAGACGTCCTCTAAGCGGTAATTCCGGGGCCTGCGAAAGGTCTCGTGTTTCTCCGCACCGATACACAACTCACTCATAGTCTCGATGGCTTGTGCCGGAAATCGGCCGACGGCGGTTTCCGCAGACAGCATGACCGCGTCCGTCCCATCCATGACTGCGTTCGCGACGTCGGAGACCTCAGCTCGGGTGGGCGACGGATTAGAGATCATCGACTCCAGCATCTGAGTGGCCGTGATAGAGATCTTGTTTTGGGCTCGAGTGCGCCGGATGAGGCTTTTCTGTAATCCAGTCATTGATGCATAGCCAACTTCCACTGCCAGGTCGCCCCGAGCTACCATGATCACATCGCTGGCATCGATGATTTCCTCAATATTCTCGACAGCTTCCGCCCGCTCGATTTTCGCAACGATATGTCCCTGACCGCCTGCGGCTCGCAGCAGCTCACGTGCTTCTGTAATGTCTGAGGCGCTCCTGGCGAAGGAGACCGAGACGAAGTCCATCTGCAACTCCGCAGCCGCCCGGATGTCCGTTCTGTCCTTATCCGTAAGCGCAGGGGCGGACAATCCCCCGCCCTGTTTATTGAGGCCCTTGTGATCGGTTAGAACGCCACCCTCTCTTACGCGGCAACGGATCTGGCTCTCACCCAGATCCTCGACCTCCAGAACAATCTGCCCGTCATCGAGCAGCAGCACGTCCCCCGGGCCTACGTCTTCAATGAGATCCGGATATGCAACACCCACACAGGTTTCGTCACCATCATCGGATCCTAGGGCCGTATCCAGTAGGAACACCTGCCCTGGCTCAAGAACCGCTGAGCCTTCCTTAAAGGACTCGATCCGTATCTTCGGTCCTTGCAGATCCCCCATGATGCCCACATAGCGACCAAGCTTCGACGCGATCGATCGCACTTGCTCCACGCGCTCCCTTTGATCTGCCGCGGCGCCATGGGAGAAATTGAACCTCAGCACGTCCGCGCCGGCGCGGATTAGGGACTCGAGAACATCAGGCTCGTCTGTGGCTGGCCCCAAGGTGGCGACGATTTTAGTTCGCCTCCGGGGACCAAGGGTTTCAGCTTCCACACGCAAGCTCCTTATACTTGACTGAGCACTATACCTCAGCCCCGTTAGATTCCTGGGCCAGGTTGTTATGTGTCCTCGGCGCTTGCCTCCAGAACGGAGACCGCAGGAAGTCGCTTGCCCTCCAGGAATTCCAGAAAGGCACCTCCGCCGGTCGATATGTAAGAGATTCGCTCGGTGACGCCAAACTGATCTATCGCAGCTAAAGTGTCTCCGCCACCCGCGATAGAGAACGCGCCACTCTCCGCGACGGCTCGTGAAATCTTCTCTGTCCCGGCCGCGAACTCCGGATGCTCGAAGACCCCCACGGGACCGTTCCACAAAATAGTGCGGGCACTTTGTAAGCGGCGGCAATAATCCTGAGCGGTATCCGGACCGATATCCAATATTCTGTCGACTCCAGAAACATCACCGATGCCCTTCACTACTCCACGTGCGGTTTCATCCAGTTTGTCCGCGACGACGACATCCGTGGGCAGAGGAATCGACACGTCTCCGAAGTGTCCCTCCAGGAGCCTACCGGCAAACGAAGACATGTCCGGCTCGTGGAGCGAGCGCCCAATATTCGCTCCCTTAGCAGCGAGCAACGTATTCGCGATGCCACCACCCAGAATGAGCTCGTCGACGATCCCGGCGAGAGACTGGAGAACTTCAAGTTTGGTGGAGACCTTAGAACCACCGACGATGGCGATCGTCGGCCGTTCGGGATTCTCCAAAGCGGCGGAGAGCGCCTCCAGCTCTGCGACAAGCAGCGGGCCAGCACAGGCAATGGGGGCGAACCGGGCTACGCCGTGGGTGCTGGCATGCGCCCTGTGCGCCGTACCGAATGCATCCATCACAAATACGTCGCAAAGACTTGCTATTCGCCGCGCGAGGTCATCATCGTCACTCTTTTCCCCTGGTTGGAAACGCACGTTTTCACACAGCACAGCGTTGCCGGGCGCAACCTCTACGTTATCCAGCCAAGGCCGGACAAGGGGAACGGGTCGATCGAGTAGCTCACCGAGGCGCTGAGCGACGGGCTCGAGCGAAAACCGCTCGTCGAAACGTCCCTCCTCGGGCCTCCCGAGGTGAGACATCAACAGCACTCTCGCGCCCCGATCCAGCGCCAGCTCGATCGTCGGTAACGCTGCTCGGATCCGTTTGTCGTTGGTGATGACGCCGTCCGCCATCGGCGTATTCAAGTCCTCGCGGATGAGGACTCTCTTCGCATGAAGCGGGAGATCTACCATGCGCTTGACCGCAAGCGCCATCCTCGTCTCCGCTAGGTTGCGTTGGCGAAGGCTAGGGTCGTATCAAGCATGCGGTTCGAGAAGCCCCACTCGTTGTCGTACCACGCGCAGACCTTGGCAAGATTGCCAGAAACCTTGGTGAGCCCAGAGTCGAGTGTTGATGAGGCCGGGTCGTGGTTAAAGTCAATCGACACCAGCGGCTCATCGGAATAGGCGAGTACGCCCTTAAGCTCACCCAGGCTCGCCGCTCGCACGGCCTCGTTCAACTCCTCCGCGGAAGTCTCCCGTCCAGAGGTAAACGTCAGATCAACGACGGAAACGTTGATTGTCGGGACTCTAATTGCGAATCCATCAAGCCGGCCGGCAAGCTCAGGCAGGACCAGGCCAACGGCTGAGGCCGCTCCCGTGTTTGTTGGAATCATCGACTGAGTTGCTGAACGGCCTCGCCTCAGATCCGAGTGGAAAACATCTGTCAACACCTGGTCGTTCGTAAACGCGTGGATCGTAGTCATCAAGCCCTGTTCGATGCCTACGGTCTCGTGCAAGACCTTTGCCAAGGGCGCAAGACAGTTCGTAGTGCAGGAAGCGTTCGAAATGATTTGGTGGGATGCCTTCAAAATATGATGATTGACGCCGTACACGACCGTCGCATCCACGTCGGTTCCGGCGGGAGCCGAAATGACTACTTTGTTTGCTCCTGCCTTCAGATGCGCGGAGGACTTCTCTTTAGATGCGAAGAACCCCGTGCTCTCCAACACGATGTCCACGCCCATTTCCTTCCAGGGTAGCTCTGCAGGATCTCGCTCCGAGCAAACTCGGATCGTGTCACCATCCACAATGAGCTCTCCATCACCGACTTCGACCTCATACGGGAACGGACCGTGCGCTGAATCATATCGCGTCAAATGAGCGTTAGTATTCGCGTCACCAAGATCGTTGACCGCAACGATCTGCAATTCGCCTCTTTTGTCTCCCTCGTAGAGAGCACGTAACACGTTCCTACCGATGCGGCCATATCCATTGATGGCGATCTTCACTGGCATGCGTATCTCCTTATCGTGGGGTGATGCCTCTCAGCAGACGCCCTCATGCTGTAAGCATTCGTCGAGCAGCCTCTACGGTCGCTTCTACCGTGAAGCCGTAATGTTCAAACAACTCTTTGGCGGGAGCCGATTGACCGAACTCTTGTATGCCGAGGACATCTCCTTTGCCATCAACATAGCGCCACCAACAAGCCGTCGATCCTGCTTCGATCGCGAGGCGCTTGGCCTGCGAGTCTGGAAGCACGTGAACCCGATAGCTTTGCGGTTGGTCATCGAAGACTTCACAGCATGGCATTGAAACAACACGGACCCGATAACCGTCAGCCATGAGCTCCCGAGCCGCCGACATGGACAGGCCCACCTCCGAGCCTGTGGCGATAAGGATGAGCTCAGGATCACCATCGCTATCCAGCAGGATGTATCCTCCGCGGGAAATAGCATCGAGCTGGTCGGCGGTCCGATTCACGTGCGGAAGGCCCTGTCGCGTTAAGATCAGGCTGGTTGGCCCATCGGCTCGCTCCACGGCAGCACGCCAGGCAACCGCGGTCTCAACAGAATCGCACGGGCGCC
>Ga0315339_1001559_pt1 | contig 19896 bp, 14 predicted proteins | sample ASW17metaG_FD_204514 | JGI IMG/M metagenome (GOLD analysis project Ga0315339, IMG submission 204514) | Ammonia-oxidizing marine archaeal communities from Pacific Ocean, United States - ASW #17 | ecosystem: Environmental > Aquatic > Marine > Oceanic | place: USA: California | collected 2016-12-05
CCATACGTTCCTCGCGAAAGTAGTACGACGCGTCCGATTCGCGAAGCACCGGAAGTTCGCCATTGCCGACCTCACGGTATTCTTTCAGTTCCGGCACTTCGTCGGTGAGAATGTATTGATGTTCAACCGGTATGGAAGGGATCTCGAGACCGACCCACCGGGCCGTTTGTCGGGCGTAATTTCCGGTCGCGCAGACGACGTGTTCGCAGCGAATGTCGCCTTGCGCCGTCTTGACGATCCATTCGAGTGAGTCTGAACGCTCGATCCCCGTTACTTCAGTCTGTTGAAATATCTCCGCGCCCATGTTGCGGGCCCCTTTTGCCAGCGCCATGGTGACGTCAGCCGGTGCGATATGCCCGTCGGTCGGGTGCCACAGTGCCCCGACCAGGCCGTCCGTGTTGCACAGCGGCCAAAGCTTCTTGATCTCGTCGACGCCGATGAGATGGCTTTCCACGCCGATGGTCTCAGCGGTGCACTGATACAGGCGGTATTCATCCATGCGGTCGCGGCTGATCGCCAGGCGGAGATTTCCGTTGACGTGGAATCCGACGTCCTGCCCGGTCTCCGCCTCCAACGTCTTGTAGAGCTCGACCGAATATTGGTGCAGCTGGCCAACCGAGTAACTCATGTTGAACAGCGGCAGCAGGCCGGCGGCATGCCAGGTGGACCCCGCCGTTAGCTCCGCCCGCTCCAACAAAACTACGTCGGTCCAACCCTTCTTGGCCAGATGGTAGAGGACGCTGACGCCGTTCACGCCACCACCGATCACCACGACTCGCGCCTGCGACCTCATCACCGTCTCCCCCCTGACCTCATTGGGCTGTGCCGTTCGATACGGCGACCACACCCTTGAACCCAACACCTAATCGATCTTGTCCCTGCGCGACCATTACTATTCGGATTACGTCGCGCCCTCGTGCACACAAAATATATTGCCCCGACGCTCAATCGCGACGGCCCACTCGGACAGTCGACGGAAATTGCAAGCCAAAATAATGCGACGCGCCGGCCAAATAGTGCTACGTGCCAGATCGAATCTACTCTAATTTTTCGGTGGCCCTGGTGGCCAGATGATGGAACCGTAGGCGGGTGGTGTGATGTTCGGCGTACCTTCCGGAAAGCAGCCCGAGGTCATCGGGTTCTTCATGATACCGAGCTTTTCCATGATTGCGTTTGCGTCGGCGATCGAGCCGCTGCGGCTAGCCAACCGGCTCAGCGAGAAGGCGCTCTATGAATGGGTGCTCATATCGAGGGACGGCGGTCCCGTCACAGCGAGCAACGGCATCTCCGTCAATCCACACTTCGCGATGACCGACTACGACGGCGGCATGGCAAGCCGCGAAATGCCGACCCTCATCCTGGTCAGCGGCGTGGGGGCCGAGGTGTACAGCGACCAGGACACCTTCGGGTGGCTGCGGCGTCTCGACCGCCAGGGCGCGGATATCGGCGCATTGTGCACCGGTGCCCATGTGCTGGCCCGCGCCGGCCTGCTCGACGGCAAGGTCTGCACCCTGCATTGGGAGAATATTCCGAGTTTCCGGGAGACCTATCCCGAAATCAAGGTCACCGACGACTTGTTCGAGATCGACGGCAATCGATTCACCTGCTCGGGCGGCACCGCCGCGCTCGACCTCATGCTCCATCTCATCCGCGAGGAACATGACGAGGATCTCGCCAACCGCGTGTCGGAGGAATGCATCCTCGACCGCGTGCGGGGCGGGCAGGATCATCAACGCATGCCCTTGGCGGTCCGCCTCGGCATCGACAATCGCAAGCTGATCGATTCCATCCACATGATGGAGTCCCATTTGGAAGAGCCACTCTCCCAAGAGGAGCTCGCGGCGGCAGTGGACATTTCGCGTCGGCAGCTTGAGCGATTGTTCCAGCGGCACGTCGGTCGCCCGCCGAACCGGTATTACATGCAGCTTCGCCTCGATCGTGCACAGAAACTTTTGCTGCAAACGGACATGGCCATCGTCGATGTTGCCATGGCTTGCGGATTCGTCTCCGCCTCACATTTCGCGAAGTGCTACCGGCAGTTCTACGGTGTGACACCGCGTCAGGCTCGCGTCAGCGGCCTCTGATTTTCAAGTCTTCGACACACCTGGTGGTCCGCTTTCAGCCATGCCGTCATGGGGCAGCTCGCCCGACACAGACCGCTACCCATCGCCTCTGTGGAACGGGAGCGGTCGTCCAATATCTCCATCCGGAGGATAGGCAAGGATTGCTCCCGTACCAGGGAAGCCAGTGACATGCCTTAGCCTGCACGCTAGGTTGCTGACCAATTTCCATGATATTCGGGTTGGGATTCTGCGACTGACAGCGTTGCCCGCGCCCGACTAGATAACGACGTGACCCACGACATCGAACTGAAGGATTGGCGCAGTGCTCAATAGAAGTAAATCACGCAAGCAGGACAGTTTCGTAGCGAACCGGAAGAAAGAAGATGAGGCGCAAAGCAACCGGGACAGAGCGCTGAAGGCAAGACTTGCGCACCTTGAGGCCGTGCGCCAGGCCCAGAAATCTGCGGACAAGAAGCCGTCCAAGTAATCACTGCCTCATCGTTCCCTCGAGCGCCATGTCCTGCGCCGCTTCGCGGACTTCGTTGGCGAGTTCCTGATCCTCCAGCGTTCGGGCGAGCACCATCCCGCCGACGCAAAGCGCGACCATACCAAGCGCTTGCTTGCGCGAGTCCGCACAGCCACTTTCCGATGCCGTCCCTTCGAATATCCCGCCCATCGCTTCGATGAGGAAGGCGTAGGCCGCTTTGACCTTCGAACTCGAGCGGGCCACATCGGATGGCAGGGCGATCATTGGGCAATGGCCGTTGAGGTCATCAAGATGCTGCTTTGACAAATAGGCGTTGATCATCTGCCTCGCGAGCTTCGGCCCAGAGTTGGAAAAATCCAGTTCAACATCTTCCCAACGGTCAGTTGTATTGCAACGGGTGTAAGCCAGGACAGCCTCGACGAACAGGTCCTCCTTGGCACCGAAGTGGTTGTAAAACCCGCCGCGCGTCAGCCCCGCTTCCCCCATGATCTCGTCGATGGACACGTCGTTGAACCCCTTGCGGTTGAACAACTGCCGGGCGCATTCGACGATGCGTTCACGGGTTTCCTGCTTGTGTTCTTGGGTGTACGGCATGGTGATCCTCATAAAATCAAGATCACTTTAGCAGGACAGTTAAATATGTTCATGAACATATTTAACTGTCCTCTACGTTTTGTCATCAACGACCGTCCGGATCTGTGACCGGCGACCGTCACAGGAGAAGGCAAACATGAAGCTCTACTATTTTGAAACTCCCAATCCACGGAAACCCTGTGCCGTCGCCAAATATCTCGGATCCCCCGTGGAATTCGTGCGCGTCGATCTCACTCAGGGCGAAAACAAGACGCCCGAATTCCCGGCAATCAACCCCAACGGCAAGATCCCGGCGCTCGCCGACGGAGAGGTAAAGCTTTGGGAAGCGCACACGATCATGATTTACCTGGCGCACAGGGCCGGTTCCGACCTTTGGCCCAGTGATCCCCTCAAGCAAATCGACGTCCTGCGCTGGCTGAACTGGGACACCGCCCACTTCTCACGCCACGGCGGCCAGCTCTTCTTTCAACATTACATCAAGGAACGGTTCGGCATGGGATCGCCCGACGCTGCAATCGTCGAAGAGTCGCTGGGCTTCTTCAAACAGTTTGCCAGCGTTCTCGAGAAGCATCTGGAGGGTCGCGACTATGTCACTGGAGATTCGCTTACGGTCGCGGACTTCGGGATCGCGACGATCCTGCCCGATGCCGACAAAGCCAAGCTGCCGATCAGTGATTTCACCAATATCGCGCGCTGGCACCACAAGCTGATGTCGCTCCCGGCCTGGAAGGATCCCTGGACCCAGACACAGTCAGAAGCGGCGTAAAATCGACTGGCTCCGAGTCGATGTGCCAGGATGGGAAGACATGGAACTGCACCTCCTGCACGGCTACTCCGGCGCCAGCGCGGCAATCGACATGGACCTCGTCCACGCCGCCGAGGACGCCGGATACGCCTGTATCTGGACGGCGGAGGCTTACGGCTCCGATGCCGTTTCCACCGCCGCCTGGATGCTGGCCCAAACCACGCGCATCAAGGTCGGCACCGGCATCCTGCAGATGCCCGCACGCACGCCCGCCCTTGCCGCCATGACGGCCATGACTCTGCACGACCTTTCCGGTGGCCGTTTTATCCTAGGTGTCGGACCATCTGGGCCTCAGGTGATCGAGGGCTGGCACGGCGTGCCCTATGGTCGGCCTCTAACCCGGACCCGCGAATACATCGAGATCGTGCGCAAGGTCCTGGCCCGGAAGGCCCCCCTGACACACGCCGGTTTCCACTACCAGATTCCGAATACCGGAGACGGCACGACGGGGCTTGGCAAGCCGCTCAAGAGCATCCTCCACGGCGACCCGGCCATGAAGATCTTCACCGGCACAATGACCCCGGCCGGCGTGCGCCTCAGCGCCGAGATCGCGGACGGCATGCTGCTCGCCTTCATGAATGCCGAGCGGTTCGATGTGTTCGAGGAGCCTCTCAACAATGGCTTCGCGGCGGCGGGCAGCGGGAAAAGCCTGGCTGACTTCGACATCATTCCCTATGTCATGCTGCGCACCGGCGACGACCTCGAAGCCTGCCGCCAGCCCGCGCGCGAGTATCTGGCGCTCTATGTCGGCGGCATGGGCCACCGCGACCGCAATTTCTACAACGACTATGCCCGTTCAATCGGTTACGAGGATGCCGCAGCCCGTATCCAGGGGCTTTACCTCGCCGGCAAACATCGTGACGCTGCGGCAGCCGTTCCAAATGACCTGATCGATGACGTCGCCCTCGTCGGACCGCGCGAGCGCATTGCCTATCAACTCGACCGCTGGCGCGAGGCCGCCGCCCAACGCCACATCAGTGCCCTTGCCGTCACGGCGCGCACGGTGAATGAGGTGCGCATGCTGGCGGAGTTGGTGCTCTAGAGACGGGGATGAACGGCCGCTACGCAGCGATTTCACCCAACAGCAGTTCCCGCAGTGCTTCGGGATTATCGACGATCTTACCAAGCGAGGTGATCGACGTATCAATGGCCTCGGCAAACTTCGCAGCGCCGCCAAATCGTTTCAGCGTGTCGGGCGGCACGAACTTGATCAGCAGCGTGGATGTCCCAGGCGGCACGCCCGCGAGGTGCACCGTCAATATGCCATGGTCCCGCACAAGCAGCATGGCCAGGGCGGCCACGGCTTCGTAGGGAACAACCGACGCCGAGTCGGCCCCGCCCCGTTCCATCGCAACTTCCAGAATGTCCTCGGCCAGCAGCTGGGCGGTGACCGGCGTCTCGCTGATGCGGTTGCCCAGGCGCTTCTTGAGTTCCTCGGCGACGTCCTTGGTGCTGCTGACCAGGTCGCGCACGATTTGCGGGTCATACTGTTCGAGTGTGTTCACCACGAACGGGTAAAGCATCGGTCGGGCCTCAAGCCCCATCTCGAAGGCCAGCGCCCGGGCACGTTTCACGATGTCGGTAGCGCCGCCCATCAAGCCGACGCGCGGGCCGTAGACTCCGTATTTGTCAAGACCGGTCGAGGCCACATCGACGCCGAATTCGAGAATTTTCGGCTGATCGAAAACCGCGGGCCCGACCCGGGCCCCGCCTGCATCATCGACGATGACCTTGGCGCCCGCGCGATGCGCCAGATCGACGATCTGCTCAATATCACGTTCACTCAGGATATCGTATGTGACCGCAAGGCGAGTCATCGCCACCACCGCGACATTGTCGTGGGCCGCCAGGGCCGCCTTGAAATCCGCCAGTCCGGCCGTGTCCACGAAATCCGCTCCCGCCCGGGCTGCCGCGCGCGTCACGCAAGGATGGCTGTAGGTCGCCGAGACACCGATCACGGTATCGCACGGTTCAACAAGCACGAGCATGGCGGACAGCACCCCTGCGGTCTGGCGGTTCATCACGGCGATATCGTGCCGCGCCGCGTCGCCGCCCAGATGATCGAGGCCGAGCTCAGTGAGACGGTCGCCGAACAGCGCCGGCGCCAGCTCATCATCGTAAAGCGCGATGTCGTCGGTCGGACACGGCAGGTGCCGTTCGAGGCCGCTGAAGTTGAACACGGCATCGGTGCCGCCCTTGAACACCCGCGACTCGATCATCCGCCAGGCATGACCGAGCTTAGTGATGTCATCCTCGGTGGCACCGAGAAAATCACCGCGGGCATACGGGACGCCGGGTGCGTGCGGGTTGCCGTGACGGTCCGTCTTCATCTTCTTTGCTCTCCCGAAATTTGTCTTGTCGCCTACTCGCTGAGACGGCTTTTGAGTTCCTGCATTGCCCGCCCGAAGGCATCCCAGTCCCCCGTCCGGAAAGCGGTCTCCGCTGCGCTGTAAGCCGCGCGTGCGCGGGTCAATTCTTCTGGGTCCGCGGCCCGGATTGGCACCACATCGTCCGAGCCGCGCCACTGACGCCGTTCACCGAAGACAGCCGTCAGCGCTAATTCCAGCGTCGGTTCCATTGCCAGTTTCTCGCCGTCGCTGACGATAACGCGCTTGAGCTGCGGAATGTCCGTCCCCTCCGAAATCAGATACACCGGCTCGACATAGATGAAGGAATTCTCGATCGGGATGACCAGCAGATTACCCCGAATCACTCGAGAGCCCCGCTGGTCCCAGAGCGAGAGGTATTGTGAGATATCCGTGTCCTGGTTGATCAGGGCCTCGATCTGGATCGGGCCGATCACCAGGTGGTCCTTGGGCAGCTTGTAGACCAGCACCTCGCCGTATCCCGGAAAATCGCTGCGTGCGGCCATCCAGCCGATCATGTTGTCGCGGTTCCGCGGCGTCAGCGGGGTCATCAGCAGGAACTGCAGGCGGTCCTCATCCGGCAAACGCACCAATACGTAGTAGGGCTGCATACGGATACGCTTGCCGCCGTAGGTCTCCCAGGGCTCTTCCCACACATCCTCGCGGTTGTAGAACACCTGCGGCACCGTCATGTGGTAGGTGTTGTACTTCGCGGCCTGGATGTCGAAGAGGTCGATCGGATAGCGGAAATGGCTGCGCAGGTCTTCGGGGACCTCGGCGAAGTCGGTGAACAGTGCCGGCAGGGCCTCGCGGTAGACGCGCAGGATCGGATCCTTCGGATCTGCGACGTAGATCTTGATGTCACCGTGATAGGCATCGACCACGATCTTGACGGCGTTGCGCACATAATTGAGATCGCCGTCGAAGGGTTCGGCGTAGGGATATCCCGGTGAGACCGTGTAGGCGTCCTGAATCCAGAACAACCCGCCATTGGCCACCGCAATGTAACGATCACCGTCCTGGCGCAGGAACGGCGCGACGAGCCCAATCCGCTCCTCGACCTGCCGCCACAACAGGATGCGGCTGTCCTCCCGCGTGTAGGATGTCAGCAGAATGTTGATATCGAGCTGCTGCCAGGCAAAAACCAGGCGCTTCCAGAACGAATTGAGTTCGATCCCCCCTCGCCCCTGATACGATCCGTAGACGTTCTTGTCGCCCTTGGGGAAATCGAATTCGGGCACGTCGGTCGCGACCACGGCATAGTCGTGCGTCATCTCACCGTAGTAGATCGCCGGGTTCGGGACGTTCAGTCCTCCGCTCGCCACGGGCGGCAAATCCTTGATAACGAGCTCCGGTCCGCCCTGCTCACTCATTGTCGCCGTCTGGCTCATGGCCAGTCCGTAGCCGTGTGTATATTGCAGGTGACGGTTGAGCCACGTCTCCGCGGGCAGTTCCGAGGAAATTTCCCGGGCCGACAGCAACACCTGGCGATACTTACCGTCAATACGGTAGCGGTCGGCATCCGCGTCGCCAAATTCATAATAGCTGCGGATCTGCTGCAACTGCCGGAAGGTCTGGGCGATGGGCCGCCAATCCCACAGCCGCAGATTGTCGATGGTCTCATCATTCCGCTCAATCGCCGGCAGCTTGAGACCGGTGACCGCGTCGTAGGTCCGTTCCTCCACCAGATCGAGCTGATACGCGCTCCGCGTGAACGCGATGTTATGCCGGATATAGGGCTCTTCCAGCACCAATTCGTTGGGCTCAACGAGAAAGCTTTGCACGCCCCAAGGCAGGACGACGAGCGCCAGAAACAGGATCGTCGGATAGCCAACGACCACGACCAGGGCGACCGCGGCGCGACCAAGATGCCGGGGGAACATCAAGGCTGCGGCGAGCGCCAGCGTGACCGCGATCACCACGACCAGCGTAGGACGCATGACGTGGAAATCAGTATAGCCAGCTCCGTAAACGGCGCCCCAGTCCGATTGCAACAAGCCATAGCGATCCAGGTAGAACCCCCAGGCCAGGGCCAGCACGAACAGAATGACGTTGACGACGATGTGCTTCAGTACTTCCGGCGGCGCATCGATTCCAGCGCCGACCGAGATTTTCAAGGCACCAGCGTAGGCGTAGAGCCCCAGAACCAGCGCGGAACCCACGAATGTGGTCGCAATGACGAAATTCTGGGATGCCTCGAGGAACGGCAGTTCAAATAAATAGAACCCGATATCGTTCCCGAATATGGGATCGATTTGGCCCACGGGCAGCGCCCAGGCGTAGCGCAACAGCGAGTCCCATTGATCCGCCAATGCCAGCGCGAACAACAGCGCTCCGGCGATCGCTACCAGGATAAACAAGTCCGGCGTTCGTTCCGCAGGCGCCGGTCCGCCCCCGGCATCCGGCGGCCGGTAGGCGTTGGCGGGAAGTCCCCGGCCCGCGAGCCGGTTGACGAGCGTGTTCGCGACAACCGCGATATCGAGGCGTAACGCCAATAACCGAAGGTTGATCCAGAAGAAGGCGAGGACCGGAACGAATGCGGAGAGAAACAAGCCGGTTTTCAGCAACCGGAGCGTCCAGAACACGCTCACCAGTCCCAAGGCCTCGAACCACAGATATTCGACAAGCCAGTCGATGAAGATGAACAGAATGACGAAGCCCGCGATTGCCGCCAACGTCGCGATAACCCATGAAGGCAGACGCGGTAAGCTCTGCATTCTCCAGCGCTCCCTCGGCAGCGGCACGGCCAGTGTCAGCCGGCGAACTCAGTATATCAGGGCTTGTCCTTGAAAACCCCCGGCATATCAAACCCGCCCCCGGTCCGCCGCGGTGATCGACGAAACCAGATCGGCGACGGAAAGTGGCGAGTCAAATGCACGAGATCAACGACCTACCTTGCGAATGAGCCCCGCGATCTCCTCGTAATCGCGCACCTCAGCGTGCTGCAGGGGTGTCCGGCCCTGGCGGTCGACGATCGAGATTTCGGCGCCACCCGCCAAAAGAATCCGAACCGTCCGATGTGGCGCGGGCCTCCGTCGCCGAGGATCACGGCCTCGATCAGCGCCGTCCAGCCCAGATTGTTCACGTGATCGAGTGGCGCGCCAGCGTCGACCAACGCTTTAACAACTTCATGATGCCCGAGATGCGCCGCCGCGATCAGCGCTGTGCCATCGTAGGGACTCGTGACGTTCCCCGGATTGCCGCCGATCCGATCGCCCAGAGATCCGAATAGGAATGGTGACACCACCCCAGCGCCGGTCCCCAGGGTGTAGAACAGTCCAAAGCCCCGGGAGCGCCGTTCTGGGACGAAAGACTCCGCGATGCTGCCGTAGAGAACCGACGATGTGCCATTCAGGCCGAGACCAACGAGCGGCAAAAGCACCAGCGCCGCCTCGAGCGGTAGCGGCAGGAGCAGGACGATCCCGCCATAGGTGATGAGCTCAGTGAGAATAACGGTGCGCACGACGCCCAGCCGTTCCGCGAGAAACCCGCAAATGAATTTGCCGGCAGCCCCGCCTCCGAACACAAGCGCCAAGGCCAACCTCACGGTCTCCACATCGGCGCCTTTGGCGATGAGCAGAAACGGCAGGAAGGTCAGGAATTCCGTCCGCGAAGCACTATCGAGCATTCCGATCAGGATCAGTACGCCGAAGCCACGGGGATTCCGGATTCCCCAACCAACGTGAACCTCGGACGTGGCAAGGTCCGGCGTCAATACTGGAGCGTCTACCCGAGCACAGCGTGTCAGAATCAGCAGGACCGCCAAGGCCGCCAACAAACCCACGGTGCCATAACCAACGGTGCTGGCGCACCAATCCAGCTCGGTGATAATCAGCGCGGCAATTAGAGGCACCGCCATCTTCCCGATGTCGCCAGAAAAGTTGTAGATGCCCAACGCCGTGCGCTGCGGTCCGCCGTAGTAGGCCTTCGAGACCAACGACGCGCAGAGAGGATGCTGCGCGCCCGAGCCGGCGCCCGCCAAAAGCAGCAGCAATATCAGGGCAACTACGCCACACGCCAGGCCGAGGGCGATAAATCCCAGCGCCGTGACCGCGGTCCCCAGTGCCAAAAGGCGCGGTTCACCCCACTTCTCCGATAAGAATCCGATAGTTAGCTACGTCGTGGCAATCGCTCACGAATAGAGCGAGCGGACCATGCCAACTTGGGCTAACGACAGACCGAATTCGCTCTGCCACAACGGCAGGAGCAGATAGAGCACGTCCAAAAAGCCGTCGTGGATGAAGTGTGCGCCGGAGCAGGTTCCAAGCACGGTCCGGCGGTTGCTTGCTGCCGCCTCGTGATCCCGAGCAGCAACCAATTTCCTACCTTCTCGCACCCCACGCGGAATTCGTGGCCGCGAAGAGGCAGAGAGGGCTCATTCCGAAACGTGCTCGAATTTGCTCAAGGACCTATCAAGCCAAAGCAGTTCGCCTTCCGCGATCGAGAGCCATGCACCATCGAGTTTGAATTGGCCGTCGGCGACCGCCTCCGTGATGAACGAAAAACTCATCATGTTCTTGAGCGATTGCCGGACTGCCGCCTGTTCGAGCGCCTTCTGCGGGTCGCCTTCCCGTCCCGTCTGCTCCAGCACTTCATCTCTGACCTCAGCCAGTAATCCAACCCACGGATCAATGAACCGGCCGAATGGACGATGTTCGGCTCCCGCCAACGCCGCTTCGATGCCCCGCACATGCCGTGACCCAGAACCACGATATTCGACACGTGCAGCCGACAGACCGCGAATTCGAGCGCCGCGGGAATGCCCGTGTCTGCCCGTTTGCCATTCACCCGTCGTCACGCTGCCTGTTGCAGCTTGTCGCGCAGTATGTAGTGAAGGATGCCGCCGTTGAGGAAGCACGCGACCTCGAAGGCGGTATCGAGCCGGCAGATCAGTGGAATTGTCTCGCTGCTGCCGTCCGCACGCGCGATCCGGGCGTCGACGCTCATACGTGGTGTGATCTCGCCGGTAAAGCCGCTCACGTCGATCGTCTCGGTCCCATCAATGCCTAAAGAGTAGCGATCGGTGCCTTCCTCGAACTGAAGCGGCAGCACGCCCATGCCGACGAGATTCGAGCGATGGATGCGTTCGAATCCACCGGCGAGAATGGCCCGAACACCCATGAATCGCGGACCGCGCGCCGCCCAATCGCGGGACGACCCGGCGCCATATTGGCTGCCGGCAACCACGACCATGGGGACGCCGTCAGCACGGTAGCGCGTCGCCGCATCGTAGATGGTCATCTCCTCGTCACCGGGCATGTGGCGGGTGAAGCCGCCGGTCTTGCCGGGGACCATGTCGTTGCGGAAGCGAATGTTGGCGAACGTGCCGCGGATGCCGACGTCGGCGTTCGTGCGGCGCGAGGCGTAGTTGTTGAAATCCTTCGGTTGGACGCCATGTTCGACAAGGTAACGTCCGGCGGGGGACTCCTCCGGTATTCCACCGACTGGTGAAATGAGATCGGTGTTGACGGCATCTCCTGCAAGAGCGAGCACGCGCGCGCCAGCGATATCGCCGACCTTGGGCAGCTCGCGGGTCATACTCTCGAACATCGGCGGACGTCGGAAGTAGCCGCTATTCTCGTTCCAAGAGAACGTCTTACTGCCCGTCGCCGACAGCGCCTGCCAAGCGGGCGTTCCGGCTTCGCTCTCGACATAGCGTGTCCGGTAGATATCCGGCGTCAGCACCTCGTCGATGACGCCGCGGATCTCGTCACCGTCGGGCCAGATATCCTTCAGGGTGACTGGATTGCCGTCCGAGTCTTCGCCCAAGGCGTCGTTGGCGAGATCTATATTGGTCGTCCCGGCGATCGCAAAGGCCACGATCAACGGCGGCGAGGCCAGGAAATTCGCCTTGACCAGCGGGTGGACGCGGCCCTCGAAATTGCGGTTTCCGGACAGGACGGCGCAGGCCACCACATCGTTCTGGATGACGGCATCGGAGATCTCTGTCGCGAGCGGGCCGGAATTGCCCATGCAGGTGGTGCAGCCGAAGCCGATCACGTTAAAGCCAAGCTGATCGAGAGATGTCTGCAAGCCGGATTTCTCGAGGTAGTCAGCGACCACGCGAGAACCCGGGGCCAGTGACGTCTTCACCCAGGGTTTCGCCTTCAACCCCTTGGCGACGGCGTTGCGCGCCAACAGGGCCGCCGCCACCATCACCGAAGGATTGGACGTGTTGGTGCAGCTCGTGATCGCGGCAAGGACGATGTCACCGTGATGCAAGCTGTAATCTTTGCCGGCGACGTCGAAAGCCATATCTGAAGTCGCCGCAAAATCCGAAAATTCACCGGCGAGCGCATCGCGCGTCTGGGACAGCGGCAGCCGGCTGTGCGGCAGTTTCGGCCCAGCGACACTGGGTTCGATGGCGGCGAGATCGATCTCCACGACGTCAGCGTAGCGGATACCCTCACCGCTTACGCCCCACAGGCCCTGCACCTTGGCATGGGCCTCGACAAGCTCGATATGAGCCTCTTCGCGCCCGGTCAGGCGCAGGTAACGCAATGTCTCTTCATCGACCGAGAAGAATCCGACGGTGGACCCGTACTCCGGTGCCATGTTCGACAATGTCGCCCGCTCCGTCGCCGGCAACGCCGCGGCCCCTTCGCCGAAAAACTCGACAAATTTCCCTACCAGGTCCTGGGTCCTGAGGATTTGCGTGATGGTCAGCACAACATCCGTCGTGGTGATGCCCTCACGCGGGCGCCCGGTCAGGCGGCAACCGATGACCTCGGGCAGACGCATGGCCACGGACTGGCCGAGCATGGCGGAGGCGGCCTCGATCCCGCCTACTCCCCAGCCGACGATGCCGAGGGAATTGATCATCGGCGTATGGCTGTCCATACCGAGCAGCGTATCCGGGTAGATCAGCGGCGCATCGCCGCTGTCGTCCTGCCAGACCACGCGGGCCAGGTATTCGAGATTGACCTGATGGCAGATGCCCATCCCCGGCGGGATGACGCGAAAGTTCTCGAAGGCCTGCTGGCCCCACTTGATGAATTCGTAGCGCTCGCCATTGCGGGCAAACTCGATCTCCATGTTCCGGGCTACGGCGTCAGGCGTGCCCGCGACGTCCGCCATGACCGAGTGGTCGACGATCACGTCAACCGAGGTCACCGGATTGATGTCGTTGGGATCGCCGCCGAGCTCCACCATGGCATCGCGCATGGCGGCGAGGTCCGCGATGAGCTGGATGCCAGACGAATCGGGCATCATCAGACGCGCCGGGCGAAAGGCGATCTCGAGGTCGACTGGCTCCTGTCCGGCTTGCGCCAAGGCTCGGATATCCGCCTCTGTCACAGCCTCGCCGTCCTCGTGACGCAGCAGGTTCTCAAGCAGGATCTTCAGTGTCCGCGGCAATTTGGACACCGGACCGACGCCAGCCTGTTCCGCCGCATCGAGGCTGAAATAACGATAGCTCCGCCCGCCTACATCGAGCGTTCGCATCACGTCAAAACTATTGCGGCCCGTCGCAGCCATAATCACGTCACCTTCCCTGTTTCGAGACGCCTGAAAGTAGACTATTCGCGGGGTACCAGGAAGCGGTGGCGCAAAACAACAAGAAACATCGCCCCCACCTAGCCTCCCCCTATTCCGGGGGAGGAATTCGATCATGGCGCCGTTTGAGTCCCTCCCCCCGAGGTCGGAGGGAGGTTAGGAGGGGGCGACCCTCGGCACTCTGGGTGGTGTCGCCCTAGTGGCTCGTCCAGCCGCCGTCGACGATGAGGTCGTGGCCCTGGATGAACGTCGTCTCGCACGTCGCGAGGAAGCAGACGGCTTCAGCGATCTCTTCCGGCTTGCCGAAGCGGCCGACGGTGGTGCCGCTTTCGAGTTTCTCCCACTCCTCGCGATTTTCCTGGAGGCGGTCGACGTTGTACCGCGTGGCGATCGGACCGGGGCTGACGCAATTCACCTGAATGCCATCGCGAGCACAGTCGTAGGAAATGGCCTTGGTCAGATAAATCAGGGCCGCTTTGGTCATGCCGTAGAGGCCGAGGCCGTCGAAGGCCACTGAGCCCATCTGGCTGGTAATGTTGATGATGCGTCCGCCGCCCTGCTTGCGCATTGCAGGCAGCGCAGTCTGGCTGGCGAAGAACGGTGTGCGAATGTTCACCCCCTGGGTGAATTCGTAGTCGTCCTGGGTGAAGTTGCCGAATTTTTCGCGCCGCCGCACGCCGGCGTTGTTGACCAGCACGTCGATGCGTCCGAATTCCTCGAGGCACGCCGTGACCATGCGCTCGCCAGCGTCGACTTCCGACAACTCCATAACCCCGTAGCGTGCATCGACAGCGTCGTGGATTCCCTGGCAATCAGCGCAAACAGACTGAAGTTCCGGCTCCGTTTCTTCAGCGACTAGGTACAGCGACGCGCCGTATTCAGCGAGCGCCAACGCGATCGCTTTGCCGATCCCGCGCGACGCCCCGCTGACCAGGGCAACCTTGCCCTCCAGTTTCGCCATGATCATGTCCTCCGTCCGTTGCCTGGCACACTCGTGCAAGAGCCGAGGATGGGATAAAAGAGTAGCCCAGGCCAACCCCTGCCCGGAACGTACTGGGCGGGGACGAATGATCAGAGGAGCAACCATGACGAATACCCTGCGGGGGGCCGATATCGTGGCCCGGACACTGGACAGCGCCGGCATGCGCACGGTGTTCACACTATCGGGGAACCACATCATGTCGATTTTCGACGCCGTGATCGGCACCGAGATCGAGCTTCTGCATGTTCGACAGGAAGCGCCGGCGGTGTTCATGGCGAGCGCCTGGGCAGCGCTCACGGGAAAAGTCGGTGTGGCCCTGGTCACGGGAGGCCCCGGTCATACCAACGCCGCGGCGGCGCTGTGCACACCACTGGCCTCCGAGATGCCCATGATCCTGCTTTCGGGCCATGCCGGAACCCATGAGATCGGCCGCGGTGGCTTTCAGGAATTGCCGCAGGCGGCAATGGCCGCAACGGTCGCCAAAGCCTCCTGGACGGTCGAACTGGTGACGGACCTTGGCCACGATCTCGCCCGCGCGGCGCGCATTGCGGCGTCCGGCCGCCCCGGCCCGGTCCACCTCAGCCTGCCCTCCGACGTGCTCGATACCCAGATCGAAGATGATCCTTCGCTGTGGCCGGATGCCGCCGCCTTCGCGCCCAACCCCTCTCCATTGGGAGCGGTTGCGGCCGCTGCGGCGCTGTCGGCCATCGCGGCAGCCGAGCGTCCCATCATCGTCGGCGGTCCCACTCTGTGTACCGCCCGGGGACGCGAAACGGCCCGGAAGCTCGAAGACACACTGAATGTACCTGTCGTCGGCATGGAAAGCCCGCGCGGTCTAAACGATCCCGCGCTCGGGGCATTTGCCGAGGCGATCCAGCAAACGGACCTGCTCATATCGATCGGCAAACCACTCGACTTCACGTTGAAATTTGGTGAGTCACCCGCCTTCTCTCCCGATTGCAAGTTCATCGTCTTCGATCCGGACGTCGAGATGATCCGACGCGTTGCACAGGACAAGGGCGGGCGCCTGATCCTCAGTGCCGTGGCGAACGCGCTCGCGGCAGCGACGGAACTAACTGATCAAGGGTCAAAGATTGGCGCCGACGACTGGCGTACGGAAGCCCGTGCGGCCGTCGCCTATCGTCCAGCAGACTGGGAGCAGACGACTTCGGATAGCGACGGCACCCTACACGCACTGGAATTCTGCCGGGGGGTGCGGCAGTTCATGTCGGACAATGCCGATACAGTGCTGGTCTGCGACGGGGGTGAGATTGGTCAGTGGTCCCAGGGCATGCTCAATTCCGAACGCCGGATCATTAATGGCGTGGCCGGTTCGATCGGCACGGCAATCCCCTTTGGCCTTGCCGCCTGCACGGTCGAAAAGGACGCGCCCGTGATCGCCATATCAGGCGACGGCGCCTTCGGCTATCACCTCGCCGAGTTCGACACCGCAATCCGCTGCGGGCTGCCGTTGATCGCCATCGTCGGCAACGACGCGCGCTGGAACGCGGAACATCAGATCCAGGTCCGCAACTACGGCGAAAACCGGGTGCACGGCTGCGAACTGCTGCCGACGCGCTATGACCTCGTCGTTGAAGCACTGGGCGCACACGGCGAACACGTGACGGACGCGGCGGAATTGCCCGCGGCGCTGGCGCGCGCGCGCGCCAGCGGCAAGCCGGCCTGCATCAACGTGATGATCGAGGGAAATCCGGCGCCCATCGTTCGCCGCTAAATGATCCAATCAGTTGTGAATTGAAATCGGGAGCAGCAAGGCTGAACGCCGGCAAAGGAGTTGAACAATGACGCGCGAGACGATCGGATTCATCGGTTTAGGTAACATCGGCACGCCCATGGCCGACCATATCGCGGGGGCGGGCTTCGACATGGTGGTCCATGATATGGCCGGCACAGCGTCGAATTCTTTCTATATGGAGCGAGCGCCCAAAGGCGCCGCAATCGGCACCTCGACCATCGACGTTGCTCAACGGTCGGGCACGATCTTCCTCAGTCTGCCGACCCCGGACGCCGTTGCCGAGGTGACCGGAGAAATCGCGGGATGCGGCGTCGGGGACGGCGTGATCGTGGTCAATACATCCACCGTGGATCCGGAGACCGCCGTCGCCGCCCATGATCGACTTGCGGCACAAGAAATCGGCTACGTCGACGCCGCAGTATCCGGTGGTGTTCTCCGCGCGCGTGACGGCACCTTGACCGTCATTTTTTCCGGCAATAACGCAGCATTCGCCCGCCTGGAACCTGTATTTCAGGCCATCGCCGAGCATGTGTTTCATGTGAGTGAAGCGCCTGGTCAGGCGCAGCGCATGAAATTGCTGAACAACTACATTGCCGGTTGCACAATGGTCGCCAACAGTGAAGCGCTGGCCTACGGCGCTGCGAGCGGCCTCGACATGAAAACGATGCTTGATGTGATCAACGTCTCGTCGGGACAGAACTTCATGAGCTCGACCTGGTTCCCGAGGTGTCTGTTGTCAGAGGTTTACGAAAGCTGGTCGGCCGCCGAGATCATCGCCAAGGACGTCTCCCTGTTCGTCAAATCCGCCGCCGCTGAAGGCCGCAGCCATCACGTCGCGCAGGCGACACATGACGTCCTCGGAGCCTTTGCCGCCGAGGACCCGAAGATCGATCAAATGCGCATCTACGAATACGTCCGCGATAAGCAAGACTGAGTCAGGACTGGCGTCGCGAGTGATCGGGACAGCGCGGAAAGGACGCTAAATCTTCGTAAGTGTCCCAATGCCGGACCCCGAATGGCTCCGGCACCCAGGATCGACGTCGCACCGGTGCCGGGGCAGGGCTTCGCCCAGATCCGGCACCGATTAACGCAGCTACGCTTACTTGAACAGCATGACGGACGTTACGTCTGTGCTGGCTTGAAAGGGCCCGACTGAATCCATTCGATGGTTTGGCGCAGCGTCGTTGGGATATCGCGGATCGAGACGCCGAGGCTGTCCCGGCGGGTGAAATCAAACCGCGTGGGCGTCACGGGCGGCTCGGAGAAGGGTTCCGGCATCTTCATGTCTGGCAATCGCTTCTGAAGCTCAGCGTATATGTGCTGCCAGTGCCAACTCTCATAGACACCGAAATAGCGGCCTGACGCATTCGGATTTTCATAGGCAGCCATGAACAGCGCGGCCAGGTCATGGAGATGGATCAGGGAATGGGAGTCGTTCGGCATCTTCTGGTGCCGGCCTTCCCCGCCATCTATCAGGCGTCGCAACCAGACATGTGGGTTTTCATTCATCTGGTCGGGCAGCACGACGGGACCGTACATGCCGGTCGGAATGATGATCGATAAGCGAAGGTCGTGTTCCGCGGCAAGTTTGATCGCCGCCTTCTCCATTACGGTCTTAGTGGCGGAGGTATATTTCTTGGCTCGGCACTGTTCTTCTTCGTCCGACCAGTGGTCGACTTCGTTCTTGATGGGCACGGGCGGCACTGGATTTGTGCTACTGGTACTGCTGCAGATCACGACGTTCTTGACGCCCTGGCGGATCGCCGAATGCATGGCGTTCAGACAGCCACTGACGGTCGGCATGATGATCTCCGCGTAGCCCTGCTTATCGTCCATTTCACGGGCAGGCGTACCGGTGGGACCGGCATACATCGGGATCAGGCTGGCAACGAAGACACCGTCGCACCCAGCCAGCGCGGCATCGAAGGAGCCTTCCTCCGCCATCTCAGCGCCGAAAAGCTGCAATCTTTCCGCGGCACCTGGCAGCGCATTCAGGAAGGGTGCCTTATTGAGTGCATTCCGGTCGCGCATCGTACCGTTGACGGCATAGCCCCGTTCCAGTCCGGCCCGGACGATATTCGACCCGACAAGGCCGCTGGCGCCCACCACGCATATCGTCTTTCCGTTAGCCGTCATGTCTCAACTCCAGGTGAACGTTAACCGAGACGGGCTGCCACGCCAGCACCAAATGCCGCGGTTCCCAGTGAACCGCCGAGATCGGGTGTCCGGCCGTCCGGATCGGCGAGCAGGGTATCGACGGCCCGGTCCATGGCGTCCGCGGCCTGGCGCAAGTCGTCCCGCCCGTGCTTGAGGCCAAGCCAATCGAGCAGCATGGCGACGGACAGGATCATCGCCGCAGGGTTGGCGATATCCCGCCCCGCGATATCCGGCGCCGAGCCGTGCGCGGCCTGGGCGATGGCATTGTGCGCACCAGCATTGATCGACGGGCCCAGTCCCAAGCCGCCGGATAATTCAGCCGCGAGATCCGAGAGGATGTCGCCGAACATGTTGGTCGTCACGATCACGTCGAACGCTTCGGGCTTCCGCACCAGGAGCGCGGCCATGGCGTCGACGAGAAACTCCTCGACCTGCAACCCACCGTGCGCCTCGGCCACGGCGCGCGCCGTGTCGCAGAACAGTCCGTCTGTCAGCTTCAGGACGTTCGCCTTATGCACGATAGCGAGTTTGCCGCTACGCGCTGCCGCGATTCGGCAGGCTTCTTCCGCGATGCGGCGCGAACCTTCACGGGTGATCTTACGGACGGCAAGGGCGAGGTCCTCGGTCGGCATGAACTCACCCGACCCCACCGCCATCGAGCGGTCCGCGTAAAAGCCTTCGGTATTCTCGCGGACGATGACGATATCGATGTCCGGCGCCAATGCTGGCACGCCAGGGCGGCCCCGGCTCGGCCGGATATTCGCGAAGAGATCGAGCTGCTTGCGGATCGTGGCCGAAATGTTGCGGCCGCCGGCCTCGACAGGTGGATAGGCGACGTTGTCCTGCGGACCCAGGATGACGCCATTGCTGGCAAACACCTTTTCGAGCGTCTCGTCCGGCATGGTGTTGCCACACTGTTCCAAAGCTTCCAGCCCCACCGGGGCCTCTTTGAGGTCGAGCGACAGGCCGAATTGGGCATCGGCGGCCTTGAGGACCTCGAGCGCCGCACCGACGATCTCGGGCCCGATGGCATCACCACGGAGAACGAGGAGCTTCATGCGCCAGATCCTTTCTTCATTGAGCGGTTTGCGTGCGACTTGCAGACTCAGCTGCCTCATCCGCCTCACGACCTTTTGCCTCGTGGATGGCGCGCCACACCTTTTGCGGCGTCAACGGCATATCCAGGTGCCGG
>Ga0315339_1001560_pt1 | contig 19890 bp, 16 predicted proteins | sample ASW17metaG_FD_204514 | JGI IMG/M metagenome (GOLD analysis project Ga0315339, IMG submission 204514) | Ammonia-oxidizing marine archaeal communities from Pacific Ocean, United States - ASW #17 | ecosystem: Environmental > Aquatic > Marine > Oceanic | place: USA: California | collected 2016-12-05
GTACGCGAGATATTGGGCGTCAGCGCCTGGGTCGGCGCAGCACTGGTTGCTGTATTCGCCTTTCCCCATGTGCGGCCCTATCCGCGCCAATGGGTGGCTGAAAACTGGCCTGACCTTGATTTGGGCGAAACTCTGGCCGATGCAGGAACGGCACTGGTTCTTTTCATTCTCGCGCTGATCATCTTCACCATTGTCAATCAGATCATCTCCGGCTATGTGCAGCGCAGCAGCATGGGCGCACTAGATCGCTCGATCGGTTTTATTTTCGGCCTTTTACGCGGAGCGGTTCTGGTATGTCTGGCCTATATGCTGTTTGTCTGGGCGGTTAAAGACCCCGACAACCGGCCCCCTTGGGTGGAAGAAGCAAAAACCATACCCTATATCCAGATGGGAACGGATATCATTCGAGAAATCGCACCAGAGGAACTGCGCAATCGGGCAGAAAAAACCGCGGAAGACACCCAGCTTAATTTAAAAAAATTGCAAGATGCCGAGCGCAGTCTACGCGCCCTGTCAGAGCCTACACCAGAGGATAATAACGACAGTGATAGCCCGCGCGGCTATGGAAATTCAGAACGCAAGGCGATGGACGGCTTGTCAAATTCAGTCGAGGAATAGTGGCAATCTTATGAAACAGGCAATTAATAATACTGGCAGAGACTTTCTCGATGATGACAAGCTGCACGAAGAATGTGGCATATTTGGAATCTTTGGCCACCCGGATGCGTCTGCGCATACAGCGCTCGGCCTGCATGCGCTTCAGCACCGCGGCCAGGAATCGGCCGGCATCGTCAGTACTACCGGCAGCCAATTTTATTCTCATCACGGGCTTGGCAGTGTGGGCGATAATTTCAGTTCCGCCGAAGTCATCGACGAATTGAAGGGCAGCACAGCGATCGGCCACAATCGCTATTCGACTACCGGTCGGCCAGAGCTGCGCAACATCCAGCCGCTCTTCGCAGACCTCGCCTTCGGCGGCCTCAGCATTGCCCATAATGGCAATTTGACCAACGCAGTGGGCCTGCGCACAAAATTGGTGCAGCGCGGCTGCATCTTCCGCTCTACATCTGATACTGAGGTTATTATTCATCTGATGGCGCTTAGCCGGGGGGATGATGTGACCGACCGACTGGTCGATGCACTACGCCAAGTCGAAGGCGCATATTCTCTCGTCGCCATGACAAAAGATACCCTGATCGGCGTGCGCGATCCGCATGGCGTGCGCCCGCTGGTACTTGGCAGCCTGGACGGCGCCTATATTCTCGCCTCCGAGACGGTTGCTCTCGACATTATAGGCGCCAAACGGGAACGCGATATTGAACCCGGCGAAATGGTGCTGATCCGTGACGGAACCGTGACCAGCTTCAGGCCCTTTCACAGCGCAGCGGAGCGCTTTTGTATTTTCGAATTTATCTATTTTGCCCGCCCCGATAGCCTAGTCCAAAGCCGCAGCGTCTATGAGGCACGAAAATTTATTGGTGCCGAGCTGGCCCGCGAAGCGCCGTGCGATGTCGATCTCGTGGTTCCGGTTCCTGATTCGGGCGTGCCCGCCGCCATCGGCTATGCCGCTGAAGCCAATATTCCCTTTGAGCTCGGCATTATCCGGAACCATTATGTTGGGCGCACCTTCATTGAGCCGACCGATCAAATTCGCCATTTAGGCGTGAAACTGAAGCACAACGCCAATCAACGCCTCATCAAAGGCAAGCGCGTGGTTTTGGTAGATGACAGCATTGTGCGCGGTACCACCTCAACCAAGATTGTTGAAATGGTACGGAGCGCGGGAGCCAAGGAAGTGCATATGCGCATTGCCAGCCCGCCAACCACCCATTCCTGTTTCTATGGCGTCGATACGCCTGAGCGCGAGCAGCTTCTGGCGGCCAACAATGATACCAGCGAAATGGCCGAGCTGATTGGCGTCGACAGCCTGTCTTTTGTCACTGTCGATGGCCTCTACCGCGCCATGGGAGAATCACGACGCAATAGCAATGCGCCGCAATATTGCGATGCCTGCTTTACCGGCGAATATCCGATTTCGCTTGCGGATCGTGACGCCAACGGGCTTCCCGCACAGCTTTCCCTGTTGAACGAAAAAATCGGATAGACCAAGTATGAGCAGCAAACGCTTGGAGGGCCGCATCGCTTTGATCACCGGCGCTTCGCGCGGCATTGGCCGGGCTGTGGCACGACGCTACGCCAGTGAAGGCGCGCGTCTGGTTTTGGTGGCGCGCACCTCTGGCGGCCTCGAAGAGATTGATGACGAAATTCAGAGTATTAGCAGTGAAGGCGCCATGTTGGTACCGCTCGACCTTAGACAGAGCAAGCTGATCGACCAGCTCGGTGCCGCCTTGTTTGAGCGCTTTGGTCATCTCGATATTCTCGTCGGAAATGCCGGCATGCTGGGTGGCCTGCGCCCTGTTGGCCACTATCCGCCCGATGTCTGGGAAGAGGTGATCAGCCTTAACCTAACCGCCAACTGGCGCCTCATCCGCAGCCTCGATCCTTTGCTGAGACTGTCCGAGGCAGGCCGAGCCATTTTCGTTACCTCCAGCGTGACGGAATGCGATCCGCACCTCCCCTTCTGGGCTGCCTACACAGCAAGCAAGGCCGGCCTTGAAGCGCTGGTGCGCACCTATGCGGCTGAGCTTAATCGCACTAACATCAAAGCCAATATTATCGACCCTGGCACCGCTGCCACCAACATGCGCGCAGAAGCTTTCCCCGGCGAAGACCCGGCGACGCTGGCCGCCCCCGACGATATCACCGAGCGCTTTGTTGAATTAGCAGAAGCCCGTTACAGCGAAAACGGTGGCAAGGTATTCGTAACTAAATAAGTAAGCTATATAGTTACTTATTGAGCCTCTCAAGCTCCGGGCGGAGGCATCCGTCCCCTTGGCTACCTCATACTAACTCGGACGGGCAGTCGGCTTTGCCGGAATATTCATCAAATTCCGGAGGGTGGTTCCGTTTAGTAAATTTATTCTCTATTTCTTAACCGTCGCGCGCGAAATAAATACGTATCCGGTTTCCTAATCTATTTGGCTTTGACGTAGGGGTTCTTGCCTTTACGCAGAAACAGGCGGATCGGCACCCCGTCGAGGCTAAAGCGGTCGCGGAGGCTATTGACCAGATAGCGGCGGTAGGAATTGGCTACTGCTTCGGGACGGCTCACAAAGGCAGCAAAGGTTGGTGGACGTGCCTTGACCTGGGTGATGTAGCGAATTTTGACCCGTCGCCCGCCGGATAGTGGCAGCGGATGATCTTCGGTCGCATTCAGCAGCCATTGGTTCAACCTCGAGGTTGAAACCCGGATGTTCCACTTATTGTAAACTTCCAGCACTGCCGGCATGAGCTTGTTGCAGCCTTGGCCGGTGAGCGCTGAGCAGGTGACCACGGGCACACCACGAATTTGTGGCAAGATGTGCTCGAGGCGGGCGTTCATATCCGTCATCACACCCTGGGGCTCGTCGACCAGATCCCACTTATTCATGACAATCACCGGCGCCCGGCCTTCTTCGGCGAGAGAATTAGCGATGTTTAAATCCTGTTTAGCCGGCGGCTCGGTGGCGTCAAATAGTACCACCACCACTTCAGCGCGACCAAGCGATGCTTGCGTATCAAGCGATGACAGCTTCTCCAAATTTTCGCTAACCTTGGCGCGACGGCGCAAGCCTGCCGTGTCCACCAGCTCAACTTGGCGTCCCTTAAACCGCCATTCCACCTTAACCGAATCACGCGTGATACCCGCCTCCGGACCGGTAATTACCCGCTCATCTCCAACCAGACGGTTAAGGAGAGTCGACTTGCCAACATTGGGACGCCCAACAATAGCGAGATGGAGAACATCCCTGGAACTACCAGCTTCGGCTTCCACACCATCTGACTCGGGCTCGAACGGTGCCAACGCCTCATAGAGCAGATGAATGCCTTCATTATGCTCCGCCGAAATGATCACTGGATCGCCCATGCCGAGCGCATAGGATTCGGCAATACCGCTGTTTCCAGCCGCACCTTCGCACTTATTAACAACGAGAATAACCGGTGTTTTTGCTCGCCGCAAAATAGCCGCGAAATGCTCATCCGCCGCAGTAATACCAGCACGGCCATCGACGACCAGAAGCGCCACATCGGATTCAACCAAAGCGCGCTGGGTCTGATCCATCATACGTGCGCCAAGACTGTCAGGGATAGCTTCTTCCAGCCCGGCGGTATCGGTCATGCGGAAATGTAGCGGGCCTATCCGGCCCTCGCCGTCGCGCCGATCCCGGGTGACTCCCGGTGTTTCAGCAACGATCGCCACGCGCCGGCCGACCAAGCGATTAAACAGGGTCGACTTGCCCACATTGGGCCGGCCAACAATGGCAACATGAAACGTCATATTATTCTCACTGGGTCAGCGCAAGGCGACCAAATTGCCATCATCGGTGAGCACATAGAGCGTCCCGTTAGCCGCAACCGGCGCCACGCGAACGCCATGCGGCATTTCCAACCGCCCGAGAAGGCGCCCGGAATAGGGCGAAATGGCCAAAGCATCGCCGTTTGATCCGAGCACGATCAGACGATCACTCAACAATAGGGGGCCATTCCAGAAAATCGGTTCTTTGTGGCTACTATCAACAAAGCGCGGCAGGGAATGCACCCATTTCACCCGCCCACTGCCTCGCAAAAGGCAGACCACATCGCCGTCCACCGTAACTACAAATAAATATTCACCGACAATCCACGGTGTGTTAAGCCCCGAGATATCTTGCTCCCATACACGGCTTCCCGTACGCACGTCAATCGCTACCAACCGGCCGCCATGACTGATCGCATAGACCACGCCGCGATCGATAACCGGACTACCATTAATGTCGTTAAGGGCAGCGAGGCTACCGGCACCGGGGCGCTGGGCGCCGAGCGAGTCGGACCACATGGTGCGACCATTCTCAACTCTGAGCGCGAATATTTCACCGGAGGAATAGGGTGCAATAACAATACCATTATCTACTGCCGGAGACGCCGCGCCTAATAGTCCCGCAGTTTCAGCAATTCCTGAATTGCTCCATTGTACTGCGCCATCAGTGGCTGATAACGCCCATAATTGATTGTTATAAGTGACAACAAAAATTCGCCCGCCAGCAACCACCGGCGCAGCGCGCATGGGAATACCTATATCCTCGCGCCACCGCTCGGCGCCATTGTTAGGATCGAGCGCCAACACATGGCCAAAGCCCGTCGCGACAAACAAGCTGCCGGCCGCATAAGCAAGGCCACCACCAAAGCCGTCTCCCTCACCGCCTTCCAGGCGCGGATCAATGCGCCACAGAAGTTTCCCGTTCTTGGCATCGAAAGCACTGATTTCGGCTATAGCATCAATGGTGAAGATGCGTCCGTCTGCAATGACCGGCGGGGTTAGGATACGACCATCATCGCCCGAGCCTTCGCCGATTTTAGTCTGCCAGAGCGGTAATAAGCGATCCCCGCCGGCGAGATGATGCATGGCATGATCGGGATAGCCACCGCTCTGCGGCCAGGATTCGTTTATGTAGGGACGCGGCAGGCGCACGTCCAAATCAGCAATGCGTGGGTCCGGCTCAATTGTGCCTTCCAGCGCCAACACGGAGAGACGCTCTCCGGATAGCCGTGGCGCCTCATTGGCGCCAAACCAGTCCGGTATTATGTCACAGGCATTCAGAAAAGCGCCGGCGAGTATGACGACAACAAAGCGAAGTGGCGTACGCGACATCTTCAATCCGTGCCGCCGTTCATCTGCGTTTTGACCGTCTCATCGGCCTGCGCTTCCAGCTCTGACGGTTCCGGCTGTAAGGATTCCAAGGGCCCGCTCAGGCTGGTCAAAATCTCCTGCGCGCGGCTGCGCACGCCATTGGGGGCACGTGCGTCGGCACTCAATTCGGTAAAAATAGCGCGCGCCGCATCATTCCGCCCAGCACGTATCTGCGCGATGCCGGTAATTTCCGATGCCAGAGAACGCCACGGGCCGTCGCCGCTCACCAAGAGTGCAAGACGCTGCATTACTTCTTCCGGGCCAGCGCGATCAAGCAGTTGCTCGGCGGCAAGCAGAATAGCAAGCTCACGGTAGAGCAGATCGGCGCGACTGTCCCTAGCCAGCTCATCATAAAGTGCAATAGCGCCTGTAATATCAGACGCCTGCACAAGTACATCAGCTGCACGCAAGCGGGCCAGAGCGAGATAACCTGAGTCTGTTGAATCGGCGAGTGCCAGAAATTTATCCGCTGAACTTTTCAGCCGTCCGGCCTCAAGTTCACCAAGAGCGGCGGCAAACTGCCTGCCTTCATCAATGTGGCGCGCGTCATTTTGCTCCTTGATAATAACATATGCTGCCACCGCGATAATTAGCGCTAGCGTAATACCGAGCAGCCACCAGCGATAACGCTTCCATAACTTCTCATATCGTTCTTTGCGAATATCTTCATCGACTTCGCGAAAAATATCGGCCACGTCTTGCCTCTTCCTGTCTTCTGCTCACGCCCGACGGGCGGTGATAGAGCGATCGCCCTGCGGTTATCCACCATTTAAATCGAGTAGCTAACTGCCATTTATATCAAAAAGGCTAACCACCATGTGCTAAGCGGCCACCCGCCATTTAATTGAACATCCCAGGCTGGGAAATTGCTCTTTTGGGCCAATGCCACCATCCGCAACCATTTTCATCGCCTCAAATAATTCGCGCCGGGCTCCCGGAACCGGATCAAGGCGCGACTCATCAAGACGACCGCGATATTGTAAGCCACCCGATGCGTCGAAACCAAAAAAATCGGGCGTGCACACCGCATCATAGGCGCGCGCCACAGCTTGGCTCTCATCTATTATATAGGGGAAGGTGAAATTATGCTCCGCTGCGAAAAACTTCATGTTACCAAATGAATCTGAGGGATGGCTGGCCGTATCATTGGGCATAATGGCAACCGCGCCAATACCGAGGTCAGCAAGGACGTTAACATCGCGTACTATATTATTGATAACCGCTTTCACAAACGGGCAGTGATTGCAGATAAACATTACAATCGTGCCTTTGGCGCCATACACATCGGCGAGGCTATAATTTTTGCCATCAACGCCCGGCAGATTAAAATCAACCGCCAGCCAGCCGAAATCACAAACCGGCGTGGTCACTTCAGCCATGAAAAGCTCCGTCTTGGTCTCGCTTGGTGCAATTTTAGGGCATTATAAGCGAAGTATCGCGCTTCGCCACCTCCCCCGTGGTGAAGCCAAGATAAGCAGTGCGGCATGGCCAATCAACGTATAAGAAGTTACCGCTCATTTTGGCTTTTCTATGTGCTGTAGCATCGCCACTCGGCGACCCGCCAGCTCCATTATGTTGACACATCGGGCGCACACATTTTGATCGTACTGGCGATCACATTGCCGTAATCCTGGCTGTATTTGGCGGCCTCCGTCGGCTTCTATTTGCTCGCCTAGGTCAGGCATTTTTGGGCCGAAAAAAACCACCCGACCACATTCACCAATCCGATATTCAGCTTGATCGGTGATTTTCCCCATCTATGAGCTAGTGTGGTTGGCGCGCATAGACGGAGAAGTGGCGCGCTGTACCGCGAGAGCGTGAAAAGAATCGGGACCGGAATAAGCCTTCTTATAGCCCCGACTAATCCCATTAATTCTCTTTATCTATCTATATTTAAATCATATAGATAGCCTAGGTGATCGCCTTAGCAATCTGCCTGGGTTTTTACCCCATTAAGCAGCAGAAGCTGTGCGCCGAACAGCATTCACCGAACGCTCTTCACGCGGAGCTTGCGAGCCCTTGGGCCGCGCCGGCAAATAAGCCATCTGATAATGCTCAGGGCAGTAAGGCTTGTTGAGTAGTGCAGCACTACCGCAAAAATGAAATCCGCTCTCGCCGGGATGGCCGAACGGCCATTTGCAGCATGCACCTGACGTGCTGAGAACAATCTGGCGGGCCGGCTTGACCGGCACCTTAGCAACCGGGCGAGGCGTTGCTAAGCTTTTGCCGCCGCCACCATTACGCAGGATCGGCGAAGGGCGCGCTGGCAGCCCCAAGCGATGTGCCTTGCCAACAACGGCATTCTTGGAAACGCCGACTATTTTGCCGATTTCAGCCGTAGTCAGACCCTCGTCCCACAGCCGAGTGACTTCTGCGATACGTTCCGGTGTCCAAGTTGACATGATTATTACTCCCCACCTGCTATTTATTTCACTTGGCAGACCACCACGCCGCTATATTTCTTCTCTACATGTTGTAGGGTGACCTACCGCGCCCCCAAGATAGCGGATGAGATGCTAAAGGCAAGCAATTTTATACCTGAACAAACTATATATTTTGGGCTTATTGCTGGAATCAAGGCTCTTGCTGTGAATCCTGCGATTGACCCTCGGATGAAGTTTCCAGCGCCCGTTTGCGGCCAAAATAGAATTTCATGTAATATTCGATGTATTCGCGTTCAAACTCCTTAGAGCGGTCATGCGCCTCCTGAATATCGGCCTGATTCATCGTCATCATCAGGTTGAGCGCTAAATGCTCGGCCTGTCCGGCCAGTTCCGTGAGGCCAATTTCCGGCGTTCCAGCAATAATTCCCGCCGTATTCAGCAGAAATACCGCCTCGCCATCATCCCGCTCAACACCTAGCCCGCGCGAATAGAGGATTGCCAGATTGTAGCGACTCACGGAATCATATTGATCACCGGCAAGGCGAAACCAGTACGCCGCTTCGCTGTAGTCGCGCTCAACGCCAAGCCCACTAGCATAAATTGAGCCCATATTGAACTGACCGGTCATATCGCCCTGCTCAGCCGCCATTTGCGTCCATTTGAGCGCCTGGCGGTAATCAACATGGACGCCTTCGCCGTGGATATAGAGGCTGCCAAGCGCCGCCTGAGAAGCAGAATCCCCAGCCTCGGCCAGCACCTGCCACTGCTCGCGCGCCGCCTGCATATCACCAATCTCATAAGCTGCTCTGCCGGCAGCAAAATCCGCCCAGGCAGGCGTGCTAGAGAGCATCATCGTAAGTGCTAACAATGCCGGGGTAAGCGTACGGCAAGACCAGCTCATAAAATCATTCCCACTCAACAGTTCTTCGGCTGTAAGATATTGGTTATATTCATTAACATTTTATTATTATTTAGACGTCATAATCCAAATACCATCCCATTCTTTAGGTTTTTTCTTTCTCATAATTTCACAGCGCTCTATATAAGTATTTGATAATTTATCTACCGGATTGGCTTTTAGGCATTCCTTAAAGGATTTAATGCTCTTTAACCAATCTCCAGATTTAAAAGAGACGCGTCCCTCATTAAAGTGGTTCACTGTATCCATCAAATTTGGAAATGTTTTTGATGTATGATAATCCAGTATTTCATGAACCCCTACTGCCTTTGTTTTACCCTTAACGATAACGTCATCGATGTATCTAGTTTGGTAAGTACCTTTAAGGTTTTTATAAGTAAATTCGCTTATTAATATTCGAGCAGAATAGGCTTTGCATGCACTTTCAAGCCGTGCTGCTAAATTCACCCCATCGCCTATCATCGTGTAATCCATTCTCTTCGAGGAACCGATATTTCCTGATACAACTTTATCTGTATTAATTCCCAACCCCATATCAACTGGCATTTTACCTTCTTTTTCTCGGACCGCATTCCAGTCCCATAATCTTTTAATCATATTTATACCGGCGCGAACACCTCGGTCTTCATCATCATCATATGAAATTGGGATACCAAAACCCGCCATGATCGCATCCCCAATAAACTTATCAACCATCCCACCTTGCTCGGTTATAGCTTCTACCATTATGTTAAAATACTCATTCAAAAGAGAAACCGTCCCCTGAGCACCAAGGGTTTCTGTAATTGTTGTAAAACTTCGAACATCCGAAAATAAAAGTGTGGCATTAGTTTCCTGGCCACCCATTATATCGGTTCCATCACTCATTAATTTATCTGCTATTCCAGGGTCTATATAGCGAGACATTGTCGACTTCATTCGTTTTTCGTCTGAAATATCCTCAATCATGATCAATGTTCCCAAATATCCCTGAGCTTGATCCATTCTGCCGTCTGGGTCCTGATTTTCTAAAGGAAGAAAGCTGAGATTGGCTGATACAGTTTCAATATTAGCGTCTTTATCAATACCAACTTGAAACTCTGCATCTATTATTAATTCATTTTCTTTCGTTTCCCCACAGATTCTAATTTTATCTAAAATCCAAGAACAATCGCTCGAGAAAAATTCCTCTGCTGTTTTACCAACAATATCAGCTGAACTAATTTTAAGAATTTTTAAACCAGCCTTATTGCAGGTAATTATTTTCTCTTCAGCATCTAATGTAATAACTGCATTAGACATACTCGTGAGCATGCTATGGTTATATGCACGTTCTTTAGACACGTCTTCAAAAAGTTTTGCATTCTCTAGAGCAATTGCAACCTGCTGAGTGAAAGCCTTAAGCCGAGACTCGTCCTCATCTGTGAAGCCACCCCCCTTCTTGTTAAGAGCTTGTGTGCAGCCAATACATTCTCCATCTTTATTTATAATAGGAACGCAAAGTATTGAGCTTGTAAAATAACCAGTTTTTTTATCAAAGCTTGGATTAAATCGTAGGTCCGCATATGCGTAAGGAATATTTATAGTCTCTTGAGATTGGAACACTGCACCGGCAATTCCTACATCATTAGGAAGGCGTATTTCGCCAATACCATCACCCATCACGACACGTGAGAATAATTCATTAGTTTTTGGATCATTTAAAAAAAGTGTCGCGCGGTCTGCATATAGCATATTTGTTGATTCAACCATGACCCTTTGAAGGAGCGATCCAAGCTCTATTTCGGCAGTTATATCAGAGACGATTTCTAAAAATTTCATTTCTTTTTCACGAGACCTTACCATCTCCTCCACACCCTGGGCGTTTTGGAGCGAAACGGTGGCTTGTGCTGTAATCGCTTCAACTATTTCAAGGTCTTCTTTTGTGAAACGACCTCTTTTTTTATTTAATATCTGTATAACGCCGATAACTTCATTTCTTACCGTCTTGATTGGAGCGCAAACAATGTTTTTAGTTAAAAATCCAGTCTGTTCATCAATTTTTGAATTAAATCTCTTATCTTCATAAGGCTTATGGATAATTTCTCCCTTGCCATTTTGAAAGACTGAGCCTGCAATACCACTTGAATTAAGAATGCGAATTTCTCGCGTTAGATTGCCCTGAGCTACTCGTGAGTAAAGTTCTCCAGTTAATGAGTCATTAAGAAATAAGCTTCCCCGCTCAGCACCTAATTCTTGGCTAGTCATATCAATTAAGGCCCATAAAATATCGCTGATTTTTTTTAGACCCGCAACTTTCTGTGTTACAGAAAGCAACATCTCTGTTTTTCGTAGTTTTATTTTAGTCCGGTCTAATTGAGATTTTAATTCTATTTTACTTAATTCATTTATATTAGAAACCGTTCCTTTAGTATTTGTAATTTTTTTACTCATTTATATTTACTCCGACACACCTAATCTCTATCTGGTCTCTAATTCGCGTTATAGTCTCCTGCAAGTATTTATTTTTACTCACTTGTTCTGCAATTTTTTCTTGTAATTTTGCTTCGTATTTATATTCCGCAATCTCTAATTGATCGCGTAGGCGTGAGGCCGTGTTCTTGAGCAGTGTGATTTCATCGGCAGAGCGCTTAACGGCTTGTTGGACCTCAGCATCTTTCTCGAATCTAAGGCTCTCTAACTCATCGCGGAGGCTAGATGCTGTGTTTTGGAGCTGTATGATTTCATCAGCACAGCGCTGAATTGCTTGCTGGACCGCCACATCTTTCTCATATTTATGGCTCTCTAATTCATCGCGTAGGATCGAAATTGTTTCGCGCAGACGGTGATTTTCTAACTCTATTAGATATATTTCATCGCCTTCTTTATCGGTTGAAATAATTTTTTTTCTCATAGTAATGCGGTTTTATCCGCCACTTCTAAAGTTTTTATATATTGCATACATTCACCATAATTATTTTTTAATTTTGAATTTTTTTATCCTGAGTGTCATTCCCGCTTAATCGTTTTATCTATATTCTACCCGTTAAATCAATAGGTTACAAATATCTTAGCATTTTTTAGAAGTTGAACAAGATTTTTGATAAACACTATATTACCGATATTAAACGATAATTCGTGATGTCGAAACTGTGTGTGTTATCTTTCTATTAGTTCCAACGTCACCCCTGACGTCACTCGGTCTCGCCTACTGTCTCTCCATCTTCAAAGCATTCTGGAAGGTGGCTCTTGGGCACGCATCTTACTCCAAGGTACCCGATGGTGGAGTGGTAAAACCCTCCCCCGCAGTGAATAGCAGGATAACTAAGCAAACACTGATTGTTAACGGTGCGACTGGGAATCTAGTCATGGTGGGCACCTGCCACTAAAAACTTTAGCGTGTACGACGTAGCAATTCCGGTTGCTCAATATGAATTGAGATTAAAATGAGAACGGCTTTCCATCAAATATATCCAAGGTTGCAATTTCCGCTACTGAACGGCGCCTCAGCTTGGTCAATTGCTTTCTTGGTTTCCCCAGTGGGACAATAGCGCAAATAGCAAAATTATCTGGTACCTTAAGTAGTTTTTTTAACTCAGGTTCATTAGCAACTGCTAATGTTGTTATTGTACCCCCAAAACCCTCGTGGCGGGCAGCTAATAGGACATTCCAAACAAATGGGTAAATCGATGCCCCACTAATGATACCAATTCGATCAAGGTTTTGATCCATAGAAGCAACGAGACTTAAATCTACCAAGAAAACTAGCACTACAGATGCTGTTTTGCATGGCTCTGTTAGAATTTTTGGCGGCGAAGTATCTGCAATTTCATCAGGGGTAAGCTGGGTTGGAACAATCGTATTCCAAGGATTTTCCCCTATGTTCGTTTGTGCTCCATAACGCTGTGCTGCTGGCTCTGCAAGCCTTGACAATTCATTCCTCATATCTTCATTTCTAATTATTATAATTCTATTTCCCTGTCGATTGCCTCCACTCGGTGCAAAACGAGCATTATCAAGAATTTTATATAATATTTCTTCGGTGAGCTCTTCGCCAGTATAGTCACGCGCAGCAAATGTTGATCTCATTACATCAAATAGTTCCATGTTCGTATCCCATTTTTTAATATATTATTTCTTAATTTCGATTGAATGTTACAATTGACCATGCGCCGCATAATGAAAATACTTATCGATGACTACCGCATTTGCCATGAGAAATCTAACCACTTCCATCTGCCTGACGATTGCTGTTCTTCTTGGAAGTACGAGGTTTAGTTGGAGTGCTGATTTCCAAAAGGGATTGCCGCATACGAGAGAGGCGACTTCGCAACTGCTCTGCGTAAATTAGAACCCCTTGCCGAACAGGGGAATGCCGGTGTCCAGGACAATTTTGTAAATAAATAATTTTTATTATTAATAGTTTACAAGTCAGTTATTACTTACACTTAATTGCCTTTATCCGCCAACTCATTGTTTCTTTCATGGTGTTTCCTTTTCCCATAACTATCTCCTTCAAAGAAGATATGAGAGCACAGATTGCCAATTTGGAAATGGTTCTTTACCAAAATGAATGTGCTCGCCCTTAAATTCTGCTGCGCCATTCTTTGTTCTGTCGTCAATCAAGTAATCGCCTAAATTCAAATTCTTATTGTGTGATAAAATCAAACGCTTATGTGCAGCGTTCCCTAAATATTTTTGAACCCAAATAATCTTGTCACTCCACGCGCTTGGGTTATCCCAAGGAGCCGTGGAAAGGATATATGTATCGTATTTTTGGGAGAGCTTTTCATATGCGTCGATAGCGCCGTCTAACGGTTGCATTAGGGAGAAAATGCTAGGGATATCATCCTTGTTATCAGCGTACTTTTCGAGAACATCATTTGGAACGTGGGGAAAGGCACTAGGAAAGTCTACGAGCACGTTATCCATATCGACATAGAGTATTTTTTTCATATTCGGTTCCTAAATTGCCTCGATTGTGCCGTCCGCATTGCGACGATAGTCAGCGAGTGCGTTGGTAAGGCGTATCTCGTCATTCAAGTGGTAGTAGGTGCGCTCGATCTGCGCAACGCTCGTGCCACACATATCAGCGATCTGCTTGAAGCTTAATCCGCTCATAATACGCTGCGTAATCATAAAGTGACGCAAGCTGTACGGCACCAAGTCACGTGTTTCGCTGTCTGTTATGTCAGCCAATTACAAAAAAAGGGGGTAAAAAAGGTAGTGTCGTTGTGATGTAAGTTTGCCAATTATCGGTAAAATAAAACGAAGTCTCAGGATATTAATCGTTTATTATCAATTAGTTAAGAGTAAATTATTACTCCCACTCAATCGTCCCTGGCGGCTTGGACGTCACATCATAGACCACGCGATTAATACCCCGCACTTCGTTGACGATACGATTGGAGACAGTGCCAAGGAACGCCATGTCGAAGGGGTAGAAATCAGCGGTCATACCGTCTGTTGAGGTCACAGCACGGAGCGCGCAGACATATTCATAGGTGCGGTAATCGCCCATCACGCCAACGGTGCGCACTGGCAGCAGTACGGCAAAAGCCTGCCAAATGACGTCGTAAAGGCCGTACCTGCGAATTTCTTCGAGATAGATTTGATCAGCCTTACGCAGGATATCGGCTTTTTCTTCTGTCACGCCGCCAGGCAGGCGGATGGCGAGGCCCGGGCCAGGAAAGGGGTGGCGTCCAACCAATGTATCGGGCAAGCCGAGTTCACGGCCAAGCGCGCGCACTTCATCCTTAAACAATTCACGTAAGGGTTCGACCAGGGCCATATTCATGCGATCCGGCAGGCCGCCTACATTATGGTGCGATTTGATGGTCACACTTGGGCCCCCGGTAACTGAGACTGATTCGATCACATCCGGATAGAGCGTGCCTTGCGCGAGAAATTCCGCGCCGCCAAGCGTGTTCGCCTCTTCTTCAAAAACATCGATGAACAGGCCACCTATGATCTTGCGCTTCTCCTCCGGATCTTCAACGCCAGCCAGTTTGCCGAGAAATAACTCGCTGGCATTTCGGTGGGTGAGCGGGATATTGTAATGTTCGCGAAAGATCTCTACCACCTGATCGCCCTCACCGGCGCGCATCAGGCCGTGATCGACGAATATACAATGTAGCTGATCGCCGATTGCCTCATGAATGAGGACCGCAGCAACGGATGAATCAACACCGCCCGAAAGCCCACAGACCACTCGCTTATCACTGACCTGTTCACGAATCCGTTCAATCGCCTCCTCTTTGAAAGCGGCCATGGTCCAATCGCCAGCGCATCCGACAACGCGGCGGGCAAAATTAGCCAATAGCTGGGCGCCGTGCGGCGTGTGGATCACTTCGGGATGGAACATCACGCCGTAATAGCGCCGGTCATCATCGGCAATTACCGCAAAGGGCGCGCCATCGGACGTGCCAGCGGCGCAGAAGCCTTGCGGAATTTTGGTTACCCGATCGCCATGGCTCATCCACACCTTTTCACGTTGGCCGACATCCCAGACGCCGTGAAAAAGCTCACAGCCCTCGATCACATCGACCATGGCTCGGCCGAATTCTCGGTGGTCCGAACTTTCCACCGTGCCGCCAAGTTGGGCACAAAGGGTTAGCTGGCCATAGCAAATTCCGAGTATGGGCACACCGAGATCAAAGGCCGCCTGCGGCGCACGCGGTGAGCCCGAATCTGCAACTGAAGCCGGGCCGCCCGAGAAGATAATGCCCTTGGGCGCATATGCACGCACCGCATCATCGCCCTTATCATATGGCATAATCTCGCAATATACATTGGCTTCACGCAAACGACGCGCAATGAGCTGCGTCACCTGGGACCCAAAATCGAGAATTAGGATGCGATCACTCATTGGCACCTACTGCGCGGCACCACATGACAGTTTTCCGCTTGTTTGTAGACGCTATAACCACGAAGGCTCTACTCCAAATCCTGCACGCGCCACATATCACGGCCCGTGTGCCGTAACCCACATGTCACCACAATACTTACTCTAGCCTTCTATCCCTGTCCCCGTTTCAGAGCAAGTGAAGCGCGTTTAAATACCGCGCCGACACAAATTTTGGGCGCTACCAATTCTCTTCATCGAGATCAAGCATCGTCTGCTTGTCGGCGCTGGCATTATAGCGGGCAATCGCCTTACGCAATTTGACCGTCTCTTTGCATTGCTTACCACAAATATCTGTGAGAAGTACAAGCTGCGCCCTGGCCTTCTCCACATCACCGATCAACAGATAGGTCTGACCAAGATATTCATTTGCACCGCGATGCCTCGGCTCAAGACCCAGCGCCTTAGCATAGGCGGCAAAGGCTGGGTCAGCCTCGCCGAGACGGCGATAGCTATAGCCCATTAAGTTATAAGCTTCGGCATTCTTGGAATCATTGGCCACTGCCTTTTTAAAATGATCGACCGCTTCCTGCCATTTGGCATTACTAAACGCCTGTTGGCCGCGCACAAAACTATCGTCCTTGCTCGATGACGAGTTGTCGCTATCGCTGTTGCCGCTGCTGGCCGCTTGGACATCCACTCCCGATAATAAAGCCGGTAGGGCCATCACTGCCGCCGCGAGAAAACCAACCGCCAAAATCCTGCGTAATTTACTCATAGTCTTTCCCCAATCCCTGTTATTTTGCTCAGCCAACAATACACGCACGCTAATTACTAAACGTAGTAGCCTAATAATTTGTTATTCAGGTATAATTTTTTCATGAATAAGAGACAGTAACGCAAAAAACGGAAAATTGAGCAACCGCTATCTGCCGCGCCTGGAATATTTAAAATAACTTTTAGCCGCCTTGTGGATAATTGGGCGGCTCGCGGGTAATAGCGACGTCATGAACGTGACTTTCGCGCAACCCCGCCGAAGAAACCCGTAAAAATCGGCAATTGGCGCGCATTTCAGGAATGGTGCTATTGCCGGTATAGCCCATAGCTGCGCGCAGGCCGCCGATTAATTGGTGCACAACGCCACCCACTGGGCCTTTGAACGGAACGCGGCCCTCAACCCCTTCAGGCACCAGCTTAAGCTCATCAGAAATTTCCTGCTGGAAATAACGATCCGCGGAGCCGCGCGCCATGGCGCCGAGCGACCCCATGCCACGATAAGATTTGTATGAGCGGCCCTGATAGAGGAATACCTCGCCCGGGCTTTCCTCGGTACCGGCAAACAGCGAGCCTATCATGGCGCAGCTAGCGCCAACGCCGATCGCTTTGGCTAAATCACCGGAGAATTTGATTCCACCATCGGCGACAATCGGAATATCCTGATCCTTTGCTGCTGCTACGCAGTCAACTAGGGCGGTCAATTGCGGCACACCAACGCCGGCGACCATGCGAGTAGTACAAATCGAGCCCGGGCCGATGCCGACCTTGATCGCATCCACGCCAGCATCGATCAGAGCCTTGGCGCCATCCGCCGTCGCTACATTGCCCGCCAGCACCTGGGCCTGGTTGCTTAACTTTTTGATCGCTTCGACGGTATCGAGCACGCCGGCACTATGGCCATGTGCAGTATCGACGACGACTATATCTACGCCGGCCTCAAGCAGCGCTTCTGCGCGCATGAGGCCATCCGTGCCGACCCCCGTTGCCGCACCTACCCGAAGGCGGCCCTTTTCATCCTTGGTGGCATCCGGGAAATCTTCGGAGCGCTGAATATCGCGCACCGTTACCATGCCGACGCAACGGTAATTCTCATCAACCACCAGCAGTTTCTCAATGCGGTGACGATGGAGCAGGCGCTTGGCCTCTTCCGGATCGACGCCTTCGCGCACGGTGACTAGATTATCCTTGGTCATCAGCTCACGCACCGGCTCGCTTGAATCGCTGGCGAATCGCACATCCCGGTTGGTGAGAATACCAACCAAGCGACCATCACCGGCCTCGACCACTGGAATACCGGAAATGCCATGGCGCTCCTTCAGCGCCAAAGCGTCGGCGAGCGGGCGGTCAGGCGTGATCGTCAGCGGATCGACCACCATGCCGGCTTCGAATTTCTTAACTCGGCGCACTTGGTTGGCTTGGGTGGCTATATCCATATTCTTATGCACGATCCCCATGCCGCCAGCCTGCGCGATGGCAATAGCGAGGAGGTTTTCCGTCACCGTATCCATTGCGGCGGAGAGGATCGGAATACCGAGCTCTATGTTGGCCGTCAGGCGCGTGCGGAGATCTGCTTGTCCAGGCAAAACTTTGGACGCGGCGGGTTCAATCGACACATCATCAAAAGTGAGGGCTTCCCGGATTTGCATAGCTTCTCCTGATTTGAAATTGGAGCGCAATATACACCAATTGAGCGCGCCGCCAAGGTTGATCAGTCGGTCTTATCAGTCATCCCGCGAAAGCCCTGCGCCACCACATAGACTTCCGAAGAACCAGCTCGGCTGGCCGGTGGCTTGGCGTGCCGCACTTTACGAAAATTAAGTTTTAGGCGATCCAGCAATTCGCGTTCGGTGCCGCCCTTTAATACTTTGGCGATAAAAGCACCATCCCCGTTCAAGACATTCTCTGCAATAGATATTGCCGCCTCACAAAGCGCCATGACACGCAAATGATCAGTGCCGGTATGGCCGGTAGCGACGGCCGCCATATCACTCATCACAATATCCGCCCCACCGCCCAAGGCCGCCCGCAGAGCCGGCACGGAATTCGGGTCGAGCGCGTCTATTTGCAGCATAGTGACGCCGGCAAGCGGCTCCACTTCACTAATATCAACCGCTACAATAACGCTCCTGGGCTTCAATTTTTCCAACGCAACTTGGCTCCACCCGCCGGGTGCTGCACCGAGATCAAGAACGCGCTTGGCGCCCTTGAGCAATGCGAACCGTTCATCTAGCTCAAGCAACTTGAAAGCGGCGCGTGAGCGATATCCGGCGTCCTGCGCCGCGACAACATAGGGGTCATTTAATTGACGCTGCAGCCAGCGCGTCGACGATGGTTTACGGCCACGCGCCATTTTCACCCGAACAGCGGCGCTCCGCCGCGAGGTTGGCGGGGTGCGCCGGCTCATGTCGCGAACTTTTTCATAGACCTGGATTGTCGGCGCGCATCATGCCAAGCAACATACCTTCACGCAGACCGCGATCGGCAACATCGACAATCGATACCGGACAGGCGCGCAGGATCGCCTCGAGAATGGCACAGCCGGCAACAACTAGATCACCCCGCCCAGCACCAATACAGGGCTCCGCTGCACGCTGTTTAAAATTCATATCGAGTAGACGATCCACCTGACTACGTATTTGACCGGCACCGAGGCGAAAGCCATCCACCTGTGCGCGGTCATAGCGATTCAGACCGAGATGAAGGCCGGCAATGGTGGTAATTGTGCCTGAAGTGCCGAGCATCTGCACATCACCGGCGGCGACCAATTCATCACTTCCCAGCGCTTCTATAAACGGTGCAACCAGCGTGCTCGCTTCGGCCACCATGACATCATAAGTATGCCCGGCAATAACATCACCGCCATGGCGCTCGGCCAGGCTGACCACGCCGCAAGCAAGCGATACCCAATCCGCCACTTCCGGCGCCTCGCCGTCAACCAGACGCACCCAAATAAGCTCGGTGCTGCAGCCGCCGATATCAAACAGCAACGCATGGCTGGCCTCTGCCTCCAATAAGGGCGTGCAGCTATCGAGCGCCAGACGCGCCTCTTCTCCACCGCTGATGATTTCCAGCTCCAGCCCGGCCTGATCGGCGGCGCGGGCGAGAAAATCATCACAATTCTTGGCCAAGCGGCAGGCTTCGGTCGCCACGCCGCGAAAGCGTGTAACGCCGCGTTTACGTAGCTTGGCAGCACAGACATCAAGCGCCGACAATGCACGTGTCATGGCGGCATCTGAAAGAC
>Ga0315339_1001561_pt1 | contig 19868 bp, 30 predicted proteins | sample ASW17metaG_FD_204514 | JGI IMG/M metagenome (GOLD analysis project Ga0315339, IMG submission 204514) | Ammonia-oxidizing marine archaeal communities from Pacific Ocean, United States - ASW #17 | ecosystem: Environmental > Aquatic > Marine > Oceanic | place: USA: California | collected 2016-12-05
CGTGCACTGCGGCTTCGGCGATTGCTTCGCTGCTCGTTCATGCTTGCACTGAGCGGCTTGCGCGTCACGAGTTCGCCCCGCCCAGCAGCGACCAGCTCTTTGAACGCGACCTTGACGATGCGGTCTTCGCCCGAGTGAAAAGAGAGGCACGCTACGAAGCCGCCGGGCTTCACAAGCTGCATGGCCAGCGGCAGCGAGGCGGTAAGCAGCTCGCGCTCTTTGTTCACCAGCATCCGGATACCCTGAAAGGTGCGCGTGGCCGGGTGAATTCGCCCCCCTCGGCGACGCAAGACCTGCTCGACCAGTTCGCGGAGATCGCCTGTGGTCCGAAAAGGTCGGCGAACTCGCCTCTCGACGATGGCCTGGGCAATTCGACGGGCTCGAAGCTCTCCGCCCAACTCGCGTAAAGCCGACTCCAGGTCCTCGAGCGAAATGCTGTTCACAAGATCAGCAGCGGTCGGCCCACGAGTCGGGTCCATCCGCATGTCGAGCAAGGCATCCTCGCGAAAGGTGAACCCCCGCTCGGGCTCATCGAGCTGCATCGACGAGACACCCAGGTCCATCAGCAGTGCATCAGGGCGAACACCCTGCCGCGCAAGCTGATGAAGGCAACTCACGCTGTCACCATGATGAAAAGTGACACGCCCTGAATAACGAGCGAGATTGACTTCGGCCAGCGCCAAGGCTTCGGGGTCCCGGTCGCAAGCGTGCACGCGACCTTCGGGCGTTGTGGCTTCGAGGTACGCTGCCGAGTGCCCGCCGGCACCCACGGTGAGATCCACGAGCACGCGGCCCGTAGAAGCACCGATGAGCTGCAGCACCTCCCCCGCCATCACGGGAACGTGACTCATCGGTGCCTCCATCGAGACCTTCCACATCAGCGAAACACTTCCTTTGCCTGACTCTCGTAATCCACGAGAGCACGAGCTTGGCGCTCCTCCCAGGTGTCGGGACACCAGAGCTCCACACGCCGGCCGACACCGGCGAACACAACTTTGTCTTTCAGGCCCACCGCGCGCTTGAGCGCGTCCGGGAGCAACATGCGGCCGTTCTTGTCCAGCGGACAGCCTTCTGCGCTGGAGTAAAATGTGCGGGAAAAATCACGCACGTCTTGTTCGCCGATCGAGCCGTTGTCGACGGCCTCTCCCATGCGCTCGAACTCGGCTTCCGGGTAGAGGAACAAGCAGCCGTCGAAACCCGCTGTCACCACGATTTGCTCTGCGGAGTCGAGTCGACGCAGAACCTCCAGGATCTTTCGCGGCACCGAGACGCGATTCTTGGCGTCGATGACATGCGTGAAAGAGCCCGTGAAAAGCTTCATCGGTGGCCCGGAGTCCGGTGAGGTCAATGGCTGGTTCAAACTGCGATGGCCCACTCTATCCCACTTTGCCCCATCCAATGGAATCTAGTGGAAAAAATCTCCACCGAGTGGGATCGGACCGGTGCCCTCAGGCCCTCCGTGGCGGAGATTCGACCGAAGGCCCCGGGATGCCACGCCGTGGCCTCGAGGCCCTACGGACCCTGCCTAGCAGGGGTTCCATGACGCTGGCGCCAGGCTAAAGCCTGGCTCCTCCGAGCCAATTCGCCGGGATCCAGCCCCTCAGGACTGGCTCAGCCTCGCGCCCGACCTAGCTCTCGTCGAGAGTCTGCGACTCGGATCCCGCAGAGGTCACCGGGTCACCGCTCTCGGAACCCTCTTCTGCGTCGAGAGCCGTCACGCCCTCGAAGTCCTCAGAAGGCAGGTCAGCGGCGAGTAGGCGCTTGAGATGCTCTCGGGTCTCCACGAGCACCTCAGCACTGAGGTGTGGGGCAGGAACGTCAAAGGAGGGCTCACCGGCCCCCCTGGCCACCACCATGACCTCCTCACCCTCGCGCCGTTCAAAGCCACGCAGCCGGAGAAAGCGCTTTCTCACCAGCACCAACCCCACCAGGTAGCTGAGGCGTTGGTAAATGGGTTCGGAGCGCGGGAGCATGCGCTGAAACATCTCCCTCAAGAGCGCATAGTCGACGACCGGACTGGCCACGGCGCTTTCTGGCAACTTGTGCCGCCAGAAGACATCCGAGCCTGAAGCGTCCACATTGTTTCCACAAGTTGCGCACAAGTCTTCGCGATTCGGGCCCTCTTCAGAAAAGCTCAGCAAGACGGTGACCTCGTCATCGACCGCCAAACCAGCCGAGCAACGGGCACACTGATCCGTGCTCGCGGGGATCTTCCAGTTGTCGCTGTCGCTCATGCAGGCAGACTCGGGAGAGGCGGTGGGCTGGCCCCGCCGTCGGAGACGGTCACTGGGAGCCATGGCCGAAGCTAGCAGGGTGCCGACGAGCCCTCAAGCGATGCCCGCGGAAGTTGAAGCGTTTGCCCATGGGTCGTAGCCTCCATGGGATGCCGCAAGCCCCATTCACCCATCTACACGTCCACAGCCACTACTCCCTGCTCGACGGCGCGATCACCGTTCCTGATCTCGTCGAGCAAGCCGTGAAACACGAGATGAACTCCCTGGCCCTGACGGATCACGGGAACCTCTTCGGGGCCATTGAGTTCTACTCCAGCGCAAGAAAAAGCGGCATCAATCCAATTCTTGGCTGCGAGGCCTACCTGGTCAACGGCGATGCGAGCAAGAAGCCGCCGCCAGGAGAAAAGCGGCCACGGTTCCACATCACGTTGCTGGCGAAAGATCGCAAGGGCTTCGAGAATCTCTCGCGACTGTCCTCGCTCTCATGGACGCGAGGCTTTAACCGCAAGCCATGCCTCGACAAATCAATGCTTGCCGAGCACCACGAAGGAATCATTGCCCTGTCGGGTTGTCTCAGCGGCGAAGTGGCACGCCACCTCCAAGGCGATCGACTTCCCGAAGCCATTCGCGTAGCGCATGAATATGCCGAAATCCTCGGGCCAGAAAACTTCTATCTCGAGTTGATGAGCAACGGACTTGAGCCGCAGCGAGTCGTCATGGAAGCGATGCCTGCTGTCGCCAAGGAAACCGGCCTGAAGTTGGTTGCGACGAATGACATCCATTACCGCTGCCATGGTGACGCCGTAACTCAGGACGCCCTGATCTGTGTGGGCACCGGGCAGCGCATGCACGACCCCGATCGGCGCTTCCGCATTGACACCGACGAGCTCTTCTTTCGCAGCAGCGAGCAAATGGGCGCGCTCTTCGATCCCGAGGGCGAAGCCTACCGCAGCACGATCGAAATCGCTGAGCGCTGCGACATCCAACTCGATCTCGAAACAATGCATTTGCCACGCTTCGAGATCCCTACGGACGAGACTCCCGTCAACTACATGCGGCGCCTGTGCGAGGAGGGCCTACGCAAGCACTACGGAGAAATCACACCCACAGTCCGCGATAGATTTGAGAAGGAATTTACGGTCATTGAGTCCATGGGATTCATCTCGTACTTCCTCATCGTCTGGGACCTCATTCGGTACGCGCGAGAACGCAACATCCCCGTAGGACCCGGCCGCGGATCGGCGGCGGGCTCGATCGTGGCTTACAGCCTCGACATCACACTTCTCGACCCGCTCAAGTACGACCTGCTCTTTGAGCGTTTTCTGAATGCAGACCGCATCTCGATGCCAGACATCGACATCGATTTCTGCAGAGATCGCCGCGAAGAGGTCATTGAATACACCCGACAGAAATACGGCAAAGACCAAGTCTGCCAGATTGTGACCTTCGGCAAGATGGCTGCAAAGGCAGCCGTGCGAGACGCGGGCCGCGTGCTCGACATCCCCTTGGACAAGGTCAACAAGATCACGAAGCGAATACCGGATCTACCCGGTACCAAGCTGCGGGCTGTCCTCGAAGCTGACACGGAATTGCGAGAGCTTCTGGAGCAGGACGATTCGCTTCGCGAACTGGCCGACGTGAGCCAGCGCATCGAAGGCATGGCCCGCAACACCTCAACACATGCCGCCGGAGTGGTGATCACCGAGAAGCCACTCATCGAACACGTGCCGCTGTGCCTGGTGAAAGGCGCACCCAACACGCAGTTCCAGATGACGGACTTGGAAAAGATCGGCCTCTTGAAGATGGACTTCCTGGGATTGAAAAATCTCACCATCCTTCAGAAGGTTGCCGAGACCGTGGAACTCAGCCGCGGCCTTGAAATCGACTACGAAGCGTTACCGCTCGACGACGAGGCGACCTACGCACTTCTTCGCACGGGCGAAACAGCGGGCGTCTTTCAGCTCGAGTCCTCCGGCATGCGCGAGTTGCTGGTGCGGCTGGAACCGGACTGTTTCGAGGACATCATCGCCCTCATTGCGCTCTATCGCCCGGGCCCTCTCCAGTCGGGCATGACCGACAGCTTCGTAAATCGCAAGCACGGCATAGAGAACATCGAATACGCACACCCGTTGATGGAACCCATCCTTGGCGACACCTACGGTGCCATGATCTACCAGGAGCAAGTGATGCTTCTCGCCCAGTCGCTGGGCGGCCTTTCGCTCAACCAGGCAGATGGGCTCCGAAAGGCGATGGGCAAGAAGAAGCTTGAGGTGATGAACGAGTACAACGAACAGTTCTTATCGGGCTGCGCAAATCACGGGATTCATGCGACGGTTGCCGAAAAGATCTGGTCTGACATGAGCCAGTTCGCGCAATACGGATTCAACAAGTCGCACTCCGCAGCTTACGGCCTGATCACTTTCCGCACGGCGTACATGAAGACCCACTTCCCGGGCGAATACATGGCCGCCCTCATGTCATGCGATGCAGGTGACAGTGACAAGCTGGCAGAATACGCGGAAGCAGTTCGGCGCACCGGGCGTGAGATTGCAGGCCCGGACATCAATCGAAGCCACGGAGACTTCACCCTTGAGGAGAAGGTGGTCCGTTTCGGCCTGAATGCTGTCAAAGGAGTGGGAACCCGAGCCGTCGCAGCGCTACTCGACGCTCGCAAAGAAGCCGGCGGCAAATTCGACAACATCTCCTCCGTACTGGACCACCTCGACGTTCGCGCTGTGAATCGGTCAGCATTCGACGCCATGGCCCGTGCAGGCGTCTTTGATTCACTGGAGAGTTCACGCCCCGCCTTGATCTCTTCTTCGGACCGGCTACTCAAAGACGCTGCTCGAGATCAAAGCGACCGCGCTGTGGGACAGTCATCTCTCTTTTCATCAGCCACAACACAGGTTCAAGTTCGTCTGGATGATGTCTCCTTACCCACGGACCGGGAAATCTTCCTGATGGAAAAGGAGGCCCTCGGCTTTGCCGTCACCATCGACCCGATGGCCGAGTACCGGTCGTTGCTCCGCATGGTCGCCACCCACTCCATGCCAGAACTCGCCGAGGTGCCAGACCGCGCCGAGGTCACTGTGGGCGGCATGGTCGCTGCACTCAGAACCACCGTGAGCAGCAAGGGGCGGTCTGCTGGGCAGGCCATGGGACTCTTCCGCATCCAAGGTCTGGGTGGAAGTTGCGGTGCAGTGATGTTTTCCAAGTCGTTCGCCAAGTATCGCGAGGAGCTCCAAGACGACTACATCGCTCTCTTCCGAGCCACCGTAGACAAGAGCCGCGACGAACCAACGCTTCTGGTCGACGAGGTTGTCGACATCTCGCAACCCACAGTGGCAAGCACCCGAAAGCTGCTTCTGGATGTCTCCGGCACCAATGATGAAGAGGCCCTGAAACGCATCGACGAACTGAAAAAACTGCTTCGCCAACATCCAGGCCCTACCGACACCTATCTGTCCGTCGAACTACAGCCCGGCGAGCGATCCGTCTGGCGCCTTCCGGATAACGGGCGCGTCGCAATCACAAGCGAACTCGTGAAAGAGCTTGAGCGCATCATCGGCCCCGAGCGAATGCACCTTCGCTGAACAGCAGCAGGCATCTCTCTTCGGCTTCGGCCACAAGCCTCTTACATGCCCGGACCCAGACGTCCCCCAGGGGGGACGCACGGTCTCAACTCGCTGCGGGAAGCGGCTTCTTTTCAGGCACGTTGACGTGCGGCTCTGGAAGATCGTCTTTCAGGAAATCGACGCCAAAGATTCCCAGAACAAAGTCGACGGCTTCCACGGGCCTCACCCCTAAACGCGCACCGACAACAAGTGCGAAAAAGTCGACCTCAAAAAGGTCCCAGGCGCGCGCGGCAGGGCGACCGGCACGACGCGCTTCCCAAAGCGTGGCTCTTTCAGGTGTGCCCAAAATACTGAGCACACCAGGGTCTCCTTGATCTTTTCGTACATCCGTGAAGTCCACCCAACGCCGCGTGGCGGGAAAGATGAACGCGCCCAGAGATTCTCGAACGATAGGTGGGTGCCTGCCCCACCCCATGAAGTTGGGCTCGAGATTGCGGTTTCGCTGCCCTTCGATGCCAGGCCCATCACGGAAGATTTGCCAGCGATAGACAATCGGAATGGCCGTCCATGGAAAGCCGGTCGTCTCGGGGTGCTGAGGGTCCGGCTCAAGGGCCTGATTCCAGAGCGTGTACGGAAACAGCACCACGGACTCGCGCCAAACACCATGCACGATACGGTCGTCGTAGCCCCACCGATTGGAGTGAATGGTTGTGAGCCCCACCCCGAGTTCAAACAGTGGCGTTGCTTGCATCGACAGACCGATGCCCCACCCACACGCGACGCTCCAGGGGAAAACGTCTTTGAAATCGGCTACACGCGAGCGCGCATAGGTGTCGACGCCAGCACATGCGCCACTGAACAGCAGCAGCGACAAGACAGACAGTCGAACCCAGCTCGTCAACTCGCCGCCTCCGCTTCCTCCCCTACCTGCTCAGCCTGTTCGCCAGATGCTTTGGGAACATAGTTGACCAACTCGAACAGGACGCGCTGCCCTTTGTCGCCAAGACGCGGCGTCGGCAACCTGACGATGCGCGTGTAGCCCCCTGGCCGATCCTTCATAGAAGGAGCAATCTCTTCGAAAAGGATACGGACAGCATCCTTGTCGCCCAGCATCTGCACAGCGCGACGAACCCGATGAAGATTGTGTTCTTTGGCCAGGGTGATCAGCTTCTCAGCCATCCCCCGATATTCTTTGGCCTTCGGAGCCGTCGTCACGACGCGCCCGTGACGGAACAGCGCCGACACGAGGTTCCGTGACAGGGCACGACGGTGGCTTGAACTTCTGTTCAAGCGACGTCCTCGCACGCGATGTCTCATGGCAACTTTCTCTCGATCCTAATGTGATGTGCGTCGTGCCCGAGGATGCTCGCGCGCGCCTCTAATACACTCAGCTGTCGGAGTTCATCTCCGAGAACTCCGCGGCCTTCGTCATACCCAACTGCAGACCAAGGACGACCAGCTTCTTCTTGATCTCGGTGAGCGATGTCGCACCGAAGTTACGAACCTTGAGCAGTTCGGCTTCCGTGTGACTCACCAGGTCTCTCACCGTAGCGATATTCTCCGAGTCCAGGCAGTGCCGGGAACGCACGGACAAATCGAGCTCGTCGATGGACTTATCCAGCATCTGCATCAATGCCTCGCTTTCCTCATCCATCCCCTCGTCAGGCTGCCGCGCGGTCGAATCCGCAGGGATCACCTTCTCGAGATCGTGGTAGTGAACAAAAGCATTGAGGTGCTTGCGGTAGATCACAGACGACTCAACCAGCGCATCTTCCGGACCGACCGTACCGTCAGTCCAGATCTCGATCACCAAACGGTCGTAGTTGGTGATCTTACCGACACGCGTTTCCTCCACGCGGTAGCGCACACGCTGCACCGGTGAGAAGTTGCTGTCGATATCGATCACACCCAAAGCGCGCTCTTCCTCGCCAACATGCTCGTCGGCGGTGACATAACCGCGACTCCGTTTGACGGTGACCGTCATGTTCACCTCGACGTCATCCGTCAGGGTGCAGATCACGTGATCTGGGTTGAGCACCTGAGCTCCTGAGGGAAGGCTGGCCTCGCCGGCCTTCAGCTCCCCCTTGGAGTTCTTGGAGAAGGTGACCTGCGCTTCGTCCGACTCATCGAGCCCGATCAACAGACCCTTCAGATTCAGGACGATGTCCGTCATGTCCTCGAGCACGCCCGTGATGGTCGTGAACTCATGCGCCACACCCTCCACGGTCACACTCGTCACCGCAGTGCCCTCGATCGACGAGAGCAGAACGCGGCGAAGGCCGTTGCCGATGGTGTGCCCGAACCCCTTTTCGAAGGGTTCGATGCTGAAGCGGCCGAAGGAGTCGGTCAGCGTCTCCTGATCAACGCTCACCGAAGACGGGAGTTCGAAGTTACGCCAGCGAATTCTCATGTGATTAGTACTCCTTGCTCGATCCTGATTTGGAGAGTCGGGGGGGGATGGGTTCGGTCGAATTGTCTACTTGGACATGAGCTCGACGACGAGCTGCTCACGAACATCGAATGTGATATCTGAGCGCGCCGGGAGGTTGGAAACCCGGGCCTCAAGCGTGCTGCCATCGCGATCCAGCCAAGCTGGCACGGGGTAGCTCGAACGGAACTCAAAAGCTTCTTTCGCAACAGAGCGAATCTTTTCGCGAGTCGTCACACTGATGCGATCTCCGACCCGCACACGGCGTGAAGACACATTGCAACGATGGTCGTTCACCAGGATGTGTCCGTGGCCGATCATCTGGCGAGCGGAACGACGGCTGGTGGCGAGCCCTGCAGTGAACAGCACGTTGTCGAGGCGACGCTCGAGGAGCGCGAGAAGATTCTCACCCGTGTTCCCCGGCATGCGCACAGCATGCTCGTAGTAGTTGGTGAACTGCTTCTCTTCCACGCCGTAGAAGCGCTTCAGCTTCTGCTTCTCACGCAGCTGGGTGCGGTACTCCGAATGACGCACACGCGTCCACGGATGAGCCCCTGGCGGAAAATTGCGCTTTTGAATGGCGCACTTCGACGTTTCGCAGCGATTGCCTTTCAGGAAGAGCTTGACGCCTTCCCTCCGGCAGAGCTTGCACACACTTGTTTTCATCATGGGTCTATAGGTCTTGGTTGAGCAGGTCTATAGGTCTTGGTTGATCAGTCGCTGAAAAAATCACACACGCCTACGTTTGCGAGGGCGACATCCGTTGTGCGGTAGAGGCGTCCTGTCTTCGATTGCCTTCACCTTGATACCCGCGAGAGCCACAGCACGCACGGCAGATTCACGACCAGAGCCGGGTCCACGCACTCGCACTTCGACATCACGCACGCCCATCTTCATGGCCTTGGCAGCGCAACGCTCTGCGGCCTTCTGAGCCGCGAAAGGTGTGCTTTTACGGGAACCCTTGTAACCAGCAGTCCCGGCGCTGTCCCAGCAGAGGACCTCACCGGTATGCGGGTCAGTAAAGGAAATGATCGTGTTGTTAAAGGTGGCCTTGACGTTCACAACGGCGCGTGACACGACTCGACGAACTTTCTTGGTTGCCATATTTCGATTCCTAAATCAGATGGGCGACTACTTGCCGCCCTTGACCGACTTCTTGCCGGCAACAGTTCTCTTGGGACCCTTGCGTGTCCGGGCATTTGACTGGGTACTTTGCCCACGCACGGGGAGACCACGCCGGTGGCGCAGTCCGCGATAGCTTCCGATTTCTCGCAAGCGCTGAATGTTCTGTGCAACCTGGCGGCGTAGCGCGCCTTCGACCACATAGCTCTTGTCGAGCTCCGCAACGATGTTTTGCACGTCGGAGTCGGTCAGATCCTTCGCCCGCAATTGGTCGGGGAAGTCGAGTGCCGAGCAAATCTTCTTGGAACTCGTTGGACCAACACCATGGATGTAGGTCAGCGCGATCACAACGCGCTTGTTGGCTGGAATGTCGACGCCGACGATACGCGGCATAGCTTTTCTCGCTTTCGGAGGCTGGGAGGGCTTACTTGCCCTGCCGCTGCTTGTGGCGTGGGTTAGTACAAATGACTCGGACAACGCCGAAACGCCGGATGATCTTGCAATTCTCGCAAATACGCCGGACGGAGGCTCTTACCTTCATGCCTGTCTGGTCCTTCCTCCGGGGGCTGGGCCCCGGTACACGATTCGCCCACGACTCAGGTCGTAAGGACTGATCTCTACCGTCACAATGTCGCCAGGCAGGATGCGGATGTAGTGCATACGCATTTTGCCTGACACATGAGTTGTCAGTTGATGGCCGTTTTCGAGTTCGACACGGAAAACAGCACTGGGCAGGGCCTCAACCACCTTGGCCTGCACTCGAATATTTGCGTCGCGGGCCATCAGGAAAGCCCCGCCACGTTGTTGCCGGAAAGAGCATCGAGAACAGCCTGGGTGACAGTCTCCACGGCCCGGTCACCATCCACGGTCACCAGGATGCCTTGCTCCTTGTAGTACACCTCGAGAGGCGCGGTCTGTTCATGGTAGACGGAGAGACGCTCCATCACGACTGACTCGGTGTCGTCCGAACGCTGGTAGAGCTCTCCACCGCAATCATCGCAGACACCGTCCTGCTTCGGCTTGACGAACTCGACATGGTAGTTCCGGCCGCATCCCTTACAGATACGCCGCCCTGTCAAGCGAGCCACGATGCGTTCATCAGGAACGCAAATGTCTACCACCACGTCGAGCGTCTGGGCCTGACTGCTGGGGGCTGCTTCGCTGAGCCTCCGATCCAACTCTTCGGCCTGAACGCGGTTTCTAGGAAAGCCGTCCAGCATGTACCCGTCGGACTTTGCGGTTCCCGAAGACTCGTTGCCGAGTCGCTCGAACAACACACCAAACACGACTTCATCGGGAACCAAGTTACCCGCATCCATGAAGCTCTTCGCCTGCAAACCTGCGGACGAACCAGCGGCCACAGCAGCACGCAACAAATCTCCGGTGGAGAGATGCTCGAGATTCAGCTGAGCGCAAACCTGTTGGGCCTGCGTTCCCTTGCCGGCACCAGGCGCTCCGAGAATGGCGGTTTGACGCTTCACGCGTTTCTCCCGGCACGAGCGCCACCGCCCTTACGGGCCCAGCCACTGCTCTCGCCACCGATGCCGTCGTAACGCCGCATGAGCAGCATCGAGTTCACCTTCTCCATCAGATCAAGAACGACGCCGACCACGATCAGGATGCTCGTACCGCCCAAGAACATCGCCAGCGCAGGCGGCATGTTCGGCACATTGCTCGAAAGCAATTGAGGAAGCACGGCAATCATCACCAGAAAGGTCGATCCAGCGAGCGTCACCTTGAACATGACCGACTCAAGGAATTCAGCCGTTCGAGCACCAGGACGCAAGCCCGGAACGAACCCGCCGTATTCTTTGAGGTTGTTCGCAATTTCCTTCGGCTGGAACATCAACGATGTCCAGAAGAAGGAGAACACGAAGATCAAGCCCGAGTAGAACAGGATGTACCAGAAGCCGCCCCACTCAAAAGCGCGTTGGAAGAACTGCCCTCCGAACACACTGTCCAGGACGGTCGGCACAACGAACAGGAAGGACGCGAAGATGATGGGCATGACGCCCGCTTGGTTCACCTTCAGGGGGAGGTAGTGGCGCTGCCCGCCATACACCCTTCTGCCGCGCGTCTGCCGACCTTGCTGTATCGGGATACGTCGCTGGCCCTTGGTCACAAAGACAATGCCGAGCACGATAAGTAGGTAGAGAACAAGCAGCGTTGCAATCGCTTGGACACCCTCTGCCGGGCCCAGCGAACTCTGCAACTGCTGCATCATCGACGGCATGCTTGCAAGGATGCCCGCCATGATGATGAGCGACACGCCGTTGCCGACTCCGTATTCCGTAATCTGCTCACCGATCCACATGATGATGAGCGTGCCGGTGGTCAGCGTCAGGATCAGGAACACCTTGTAGCTGAACATCGAATACAGGGTCGGATCAATGATGTCGCTCGCCGCAGCGTCGCTCAGCTTTCCGAACACCAGGAAGATGGCCTGAATGATGCAAATCGGCACCGTGGCGTAGCGCGTCCAGCGATTGATGACTTTCTGGCCCGCCTGACCTTCCTTGGACAGCGCCTCAAGCTGCGGCACCACCTTCACAAGCAACGAGAAGATGATGGATGCACTGATGTAGGGCATCACACCCAAGGTGAACAGACGACATGAACCGATTGCGCCGCCCGACAAGGCATTCATGATGCCGAACGCGAATCCGAGCCCACCGCCATCTTGCTTCATAAACTGATCAAGCGCGGTGTAATCGACTCCGGGCACCGGAACGTGGAAGCCCACGCGGTAGCAAAGCAGGAGCCCCAGCGTGACGAGAATCTTGTGCCTGATCTCAGGCACGCGGAAAAGGTTCAAAAAACCACTCATGAAGACAGCTCGACGCTCCCCCCGGCCGCCTCGATTTTTTGACGAGCCGAGTCCGACACGCGATTGGCCTTCACCTTCAAGGGAACGTGGATCTCACCCTTCCCGAGGATCTTCAGCGTCGTCGCCTTTCTCTTCACCAGATTCTGACTCTTCACGGCAGCCAGATCGACGTCCCCGCCTTCCGGGAACGCATTGGCAAGATCGGAGACATTCACAATGGCGTAGGTCGTACGGAACAGGGCATTCGTAAACCCTCGCTTGGGCAAGCGCCGGGCAAGCGGCATCTGTCCGCCTTCAAACCCAAACTTGCCACCTGATCCCGAACGAGACCCTTGGCCGTTGTGGCCACGGCCTGCAGTGCAACCCTGACCGCTTCCGGCTCCACGCCCGACGCGCTGCTTCTTGCGCAGTGCCGAGCCCTTGCATTTGACGTCCTGAAGATTCATGAGATGGAAACCCCTCGCAGCTTCTCAACGGTGCGACGACTGCGCACAGAAAGCAGCCCTTCGAGTGTCGCCTTCACCAGGTTGATGGGGTTATTGCTCCCCATGCTCTTGGTCAGAATGTCGTGAACGCCCGCCAACTCCAGAACGGAGCGGACCGTGGCGCCAGCGATGATGCCTGTACCGGGCGCAGCGGGTATCAACCGCACCTTCGCCGCACCAAACACCCCCATGACCTCATGTTCGATGGTGGTCCCCTTCAACTGGACACGCACCAGATTCTTCTGAGCTTCTTTGACGGCCTTGTCGACGGCAGCCGGGACTTCTTTGGCCTTGCCAAAGCCAACCCCAACGCTGCCATGCCGATCGCCAACAACAACCAGCGCAGAGAAGGAGAAACGGCGGCCACCCTTCACGACCTTGGCGCAACGGTTCACCTTCACCACAGACTCTTCATAGAGTCCTGGCGCGTGGACCTTCAGTTCTTTCTCGGGTTTCGCGTTGCCTTCAGCCATCAGTCAGATCCAGTCAGTCCTTAGAAATTCAGGCCGCCCTCACGGGCACCTTCTGCGAGGGCTTTCACACGCCCGTGAAATTTGTACCAACCCCGATCAAACACGGCGGCGGTCACACCCTTGCCAGTGAGGCGCTTGGCGATTTCCAGACCCACCGCCTTGGCCTGCTCGGTCTTGGTGCCGGAAATGCTTTCGCGAAGCTCTCTGTCGACGCTCGAAACAGCGGCCAGCGTGACGCCAGTGAAGTCGTCGATCGCCTGCACATAAACCTGCTTGTTGCTGCGATGAACGCTGAGGCGCGGGCGTTCGCCCGTACCAGAAACCTTCTTGCGCACATGCTTCTTGCGCCGAGTTCGGCAGATGATGCGTGTTTTGCTTGCTCGTTCCATGATCGATCAGCTTCTCTGCTCAGGCCCCGAGTGACTTTCCGACCTTGCGACGCACGTGCTCGTCGGAATAGCGGATACCTTTACCCTTGTAGGGCTCCGGCTTGCGAATGGCGCGAATCTCTGCAGCAAACTGGCCAACAGACTGTTTGTCTGCTCCAGACACCACAACTTGTGTTGGCTGCGGGATCTCAACCGTAACTCCGGCTGGCACCGTCTTTTTCACCGGCGCATTGAAGCCAATGTTCAACACAACGGTCTTCCCGGAAAGCTTCGCGTTGTAGCCGACCCCATGGATTTCCAGGGTCTTCTGGAAGCCCTTCTCCACACCCTCAACCATGTTCGCAACAAGGCTGCGGTAGAGGCCGTGCATGGCCCGCGAACGCTTCGTGTCGTCTTTTCGCGTAAACGTGGCAGTCCGCGCTTCGTCGTCGAGAGTCACCTCGATGCACGAGTCGAGCGCCTGCTCGAGCACGGCCTTGCCAGCTTCGACGCGGACACTGTCGCCCGAACAGGAGACTTTCGTCCCACTGGCCCAGTTCACCGCCTGTTTTCCGATTCTCGACATGCTTCCGCTCTACCAGACTGTGGCGAGCAACTCGCCACCAACGTTTCTGTCTCGGCATTCCCGATCACTTAACAGCCCGTCAGGCGTTGTGTAGATCGAGATGCCCGTACCATTCAGCACGCGAGTGATCTCCCGGACCTCTCGATAAACTCGACGTCCCGGTTTGCTTTCGCGCTTGATCTCATTGATGACGGCTTCTCCGCCAGGCCCGTACTTCAGGCGAATCGACAGGTTTCCCTGCACGCCATCAGGCGTCACCTCGTAGCCGTGAATGAAGCCTTCGCGCTTCAGCACCTCAGCGATGGCAGCCTTTGTCCTGCTGGCAGGCATCGACACATCAGCACGCTTAACCCGGATGGAATTCCGGATACGTGTCAGCATGTCGGCGATTGGGTCGGTCATCATGATGGAAGGTCGCTCCGGTTAAGAACCAGTGGTCGGCTGACTGTCCGGCTTCACCAAGAAGCCTTGCGCACGCCGGGGATCTCTCCCCGCAGAGCAAGATTGCGGAAACAGATACGGCAGATGCCGAACTTCCGCAGATAGGCATGACTTCTGCCGCAGAGCGAGCAGCGCGACTTGGAGCGCGTGCTGAACTTCGGCTTCATCTTGGCTTTGGCGATCCAGCTGGTCTTACCCACGTTGTTCAGTCCTGTGTGTGATGGCTAGTTCGTTCGTATCGACTGCGGGCATTCCCGTCAGTCCTTGGCGTTATTTTTGCGGAAAGGCATACCCAGAGCAGAAAGCAGCTCGCTGCCCATCTCGTCGTTATCAGCAGTCGTCACAATCGTGATGTTCATGCCTTGGGAGTGCTTGATGCGGTCCAGATCAATCTCCGGGAACACCGTCTGGTCCGGGAGCCCCATGGAGTAATTCCCCTGCCCATCAAGCTTCCGCTTCAAACCACGGAAGTCCTTGATACGAGGAATGACCACAGAGATCAGCCTGTCGAGAAACTCCCACATGCGGTCACCGCGCAGCGTGACGCGACAGCCGATAGGCATTCCCTCGCGCAAGCGGAAGTTAGAAACACTCATCCGAGCTCGGGTGGGCGCAGCCTTTTGACCCACGATTGTCGTGAGGTCAGAGGCCGCAGCTTCGATCAGTGCTGCGTTCTCACGCGCTTCGCCAACGCCCATGCTCACCACAACTTTCTTGATCGTGGGAGCTGCGTGAATGTTGCCAATCCCACGCTTCGCCATGAGCTCGGCTCTAACCGTCTCGTAGCTTGTCTTCAGGCGCGGAGTTTTTGTGTCGGTGCTCATAATTGGTGCTGCCTGCCTCAGTCTTCGATCTGCTTGCCGGAGGGGCGCATCACGCGCACCTTTTGCCCGTCTACTACGGACGACCCGAGCCGAACTCCCCGCCCCGACTCAGCATCGTGGTAGGCCAAGTTCGAAATATCGACGGGATACTCCCTCTGCGTTCTGCCGCCTTGCGGCATCTCCTGGCTGCGGCGCACATGCTTGAACTTCATGTTCACGCCTTCCACCACGGCCTGGCTCTTCTTGTGATTCAAGTCAATGATCCGGCCTGTCTTGCCGCGACTCGCGCCCGCAATGACGATGACAGGGTCACCTTTTTTCAGGCTGGCCATCAGACGACCTCGTTCGCGAGGGAGATAATCTTCATGAAGTTCTTCTGACGAAGTTCGCGGGCAACGGCCCCGAAGATGCGGGTCCCAATCGGGTTCCCGTCCTTGTCGATGATCACAAGCGCATTGCTGTCAAAGCGAAGACGAGAGCCGTCGCGGCGCCGGATGTCCTTGCGGGTCCGAACAATGACAGCACGTACGACCGTGCCTTTCTTGATGCTCGCGGTCGGAATCGACTTCTTCACGGAGCCGATGATGATGTCTCCGACGCCTGCATAACGACGCTTGCTCCCGCCCAGCACCTTGAAGCACTGAACAGCTTTGGCGCCTGTGTTGTCGGCGACGTCGAGCATTGACTGCATCTGAATCATGCTTCGACTCCGGCACGCTCAAGCACGCGAACCAAACGCCAGCGCTTGCGCTTGCTGAGCGGACGAGCAAACGCGATTTCGACGGTATCACCCATCTTCGCATCGTTGTTCTCGTCGTGCGCGACCAGCGTGGTGTAACGCTTGATGATCTTTTTGTAGAGCGGATGCATAAGGCGCCGCTCGACCTTCACGACAATCGACTTGTCCATCCGGTCACTCTTGACCAGACCGATCTTTTGGACGATGCGTGGAGTCTTCTCTGTGGCCATCTCTTCCTATTCTTTCAAGACCGGGGCTGAGCGCCGCGGACATTCAACTGCCGTTCTGAAAGCAGCGTGTTGATCCGCGCGATTTCGCGCCGCAGCTGAGAAATACGGCTGGGGTTTGCGATGCCCTCGGCGCTCGCTTTGAAACGGAGGTCGAACAACTCTTTGGCGTGCTCCTCGAGATCGAACTCGAGTTCACTGTCGAGCTTGTCGCGAAGCTCTTTGAGCCTCTTGTCACCTGCACTCATCGCACTCTCCTCTGCACCAGCCGACACTTCACCGGCAGCTTGTGCGCGACTCGGTTCATCGCGAGCTTGGCGTGCGACTCATCGGCACCACCAATCTCAAAAATAACCGTGCCAGGCTTGATGGATGCGACCCAGTACTCCGGCTCACCCTTACCTTTACCCATACGAGTCTCGGCAGGGATGCTGGTCACGGGCTTGTGCGGAAACACTCGAATCGTGATGCGTGAGCCAGGGGCCGCGCGGTTTGCCGCGACACGACCTGCTTCAAGGACACGCGAGGTGAGGTAGCCCGCCTGCAGTGACTGCAGACCCCATTCGCCGAATTCGACCGTGTGTCCACGTGTCGCATTTCCGCGAATCGTGCCCTTTTGCACCTTACGGTGCTTGAAGCGCTTGGGCATGTTCTTCATGACGGACGCCCCGGTGCTGGCGCTTCAAAATCGCTGTATCGACCGCGGTAAATCCACACCTTCACGCCGATCACACCCATCGTGGTGCGAGCGATGCCCTGCCCGTAATCCACCCATGCGTCCAGCGTGGACAGCGGGACGGAACCAAGCGAGATTTTCTGGGTACGAGCAATCTCAGCACCACCAAGCCGGCCGGCGATGTGAATCTTCACCCCCAGCGCCCCTGCCTGCATGGTCAGGTCCGCGGACTTCTTCAGCGCACGCCGGTAACTCGCACGGCGCATCAACTGCTCGGCCATACCCTCGGCCACGAGTTGCGCCGACAGTTCGGGCTTGCTGATCTCAACCGTCCGAATCGCCACAGGCTTATTGCAGATGTTTGTCAGCTCGTCATTGAGCTTCTCAACCTGCGCGCCACGTCGACCAATGAGCAATCCCGGACGAGCCGTATGAATGATCACGGTGACCCGCTCACGCGTCCGCTCGATGTCGATACGCGGAACCGCGGCGGTGTGGTACTCCTTCTTGATGAATCGGCGGATTCTCTGGTCTTCCAGCAGCAGTGCTCCGAAATCCTTTTTGCCCGCGTACCAACGCGAACGCCAAGGCTCGGTGATCCCCACACGGAAGCCGATTGGGTGGACTTTCTGGCCCATCAGGCCTCCTCGCCCTGGGTTTCAGTAACGGCATCTTTCTCAGATGCTGCTGTGTTCAATGCAGTCACCGGAGAAAGTGAAATGTGAATGTGACTCGTGCGCTTGTGATACGGCATGGCTCGGCCGCGTGCTGCCGGGCGCCAGCGAATGTGCCCTCCAAGCAAGGGGCCTTCGTCGACCCGCGCCGTGGAGACGACCAGATCGTTCAGATCCAGGCTTCCGCCGGACTTCTGTTCAGCATTGGCAACAGCGGATCGAACAACGCTCTTGACCAGCACGGCGGCCCGCTGCGGTGAGCGGTCCAGCAGGATCAAAGCGCGATTGACCGGGAGGCCTCGGACGAGATCCACCACAAGTCGCGCCTTGCGGGCGGCGATCTTGGCAAATCGATGTTTGGCGTTGAACTCGATCATGACTACCTACTTGCCCCGCCCGGATTCCTTCTTATTGGTGTGCCCCCGGAACGTCCGGGTGGGAGCAAATTCACCAAGCTTGTGACCGACCATGTCTTCAACCACGAAGATCTTCTGGTGACGGCGTCCGTCATGAACCAGAAACGTGTGCCCGACAAAGTCTGGAGTGATCGTGCAGGCGCGGGCCCAGGTCGTGATGGGCTCCCGACGACCTTCACGCGCCATGCGGAGCACCTTCTTCTCCAGCTTGACGTCCACGAAAGGACCTTTTTTCAGACTGCGACTCACTTTGATGTGCTCTCTGAGAGTTCTCGTGCCGTTGCCGGCTCGTCGGGGAGACCGTTCAACGTTTCGACTTGCGCTTGCGGATGATCATGCGACTCGACGCCTTGCGAGGCTTACGCGTCTTACCGCCCTTGGCGAGCTTGCCCCATGGAGAAACAGGGTGACGTCCACCAGCAGTCCGCCCCTCTCCGCCACCCATGGGATGGGCGTACGCAGACATGGCAGTACCACGAACCTTGGGGCGACGCCCCTTCCAGCGATTGCGCCCCGCCTTGCCGAGCTTCACCAGGCCATGGTCGATGTTCCCGACCTGTCCGATGGTGGCGCGACAACGCGAGTGAACCTTGCGCTGCTCGCCTGACGGCAGAATGAGCTGCGCGTACTCACCTTCACGCGAAGACAAGCGAATCACGGTGCCAGCAGAACGCCCCATACGAGCGCCACGCCCTGGCTCAAGCTCGACGCAATGAATGAGCGAACCGAGAGGCATGTGACGCAGTTCCATCGCGTTGCCCAGCTTCGGCTCGGCATCAGGGCCTGACATGATCGAGGCACCCTTTTTCAGGCCGAGGGGCGAGATGATGTAAGCCTTCTTGCCGTCGGCATAGTGCAGAAGCGCGATGTTTGCCGAGCGGTTCGGATCGTACTGCACTTCGGCGACCTTGGCGGGCACACCGTCATGACGACGGCGGAAGTCGATCTTTCTGTACTTGCGCTTGTGCCCCCCGCCTCGACGCGCACTCGTAATACGACCATGTGCGTTGCGACCCGAGTGACGCTTCAGCCGCTTTGTGAGCGACTTCTCGGGCTTACCGCCCGAGATGTCTGGATCGCGTGCCACGGTCGCACCACGGCGCCCCGGCGAAGTCGGCTTGTACTTATGTATAGCCATGCTCTAGAGGAACTCCACGGTGTCGCCCTCAGCGAGCGTCACAACTGCACGTTTCCAATCTGGACGACGGGTCGCTTTCGGACCACGCCCTTTCCACTTCCCTCGGCGGGTCATCGTCCGCACGTGCTGAACACGCACGTCGAACAACTCCTCGATCGCCGATTTGATTTGCACTTTGTTGGCATAGGGAGCCACGAGAAAGGTGTAGCCATTCACCTCCGTCGTGATGTCAGTCCCCTTCTCTGTGATCAGAGGGCGCCGAATAATGTCGCGCGCGTCGTTCTTCATGCCTTGTCGCCCTTCTCCTGAGCCTTGCGGCCGCGGTGAGCCAATCTCTGCATGAGCACGTCCCAGGCGTCATCCATGAACAAAACGTTCCGGTGCCACAGGACGTGATGGGCATTGAGGTCACCAGCCCGCAGAACGCTGACTCGTGGCAGGTTGCGGAAAGACAACCAAACGTTTTCGTTTTCGCTCGGAACCACGACCGCGACTGACCCATCCCAACCGAGGTCTTTCACCATCTTGGCGGCGGTTTTGGTCGAAGGGCTCGCGAGCGACTTGGATGCCGACACAGCCACTTCGTCGTCACGCAGCTTGCCCAGCAGTGCGGAACGCAAAGATTCGCGCAAGGC
>Ga0315339_1001563_pt1 | contig 19851 bp, 17 predicted proteins | sample ASW17metaG_FD_204514 | JGI IMG/M metagenome (GOLD analysis project Ga0315339, IMG submission 204514) | Ammonia-oxidizing marine archaeal communities from Pacific Ocean, United States - ASW #17 | ecosystem: Environmental > Aquatic > Marine > Oceanic | place: USA: California | collected 2016-12-05
TTCGGGGTCGGGGCCACTGACCCTTAAAGATTTATAGCCGAAGTGGCTGGCTATATTTTGTGATTATAATCGGGTTATCGATAACCATATCAAACAACATACCTTGAAGGAGGAAACAAATTATGGGAAATAGAAGAATGGGACTGGGGCGCCTTGAAGCTCTTTTGGAAGCGGTCGATAGAGACCTTAACCTCGTCAACTCAACATTGACAAACTGTACTATTACAACTAGTGCGGCTGCAACTTTTACTGGTGCTACCGTAGGTGTAGACTTAAGGCCGTCCACATGTGGTTTGACCGCTACGACAACCAATACATCTGGCGCCCTCACTGCTGTAGTCGAGACGCTTCATATTAATAACTTTACTGGAGCCGCCGCACAAGTTGTCACGCTCCCAGCAGCGACCGTGGGTGCTAGAGTAGCTTGGTTTCTGTCGCTCGATCTTTCAGGCGGCACGAACACATTGATATTTGATAGTGCCGGAACTGATTTCTTTGAGGCAGGATCGATAATTCAAAGTGGTGTTTCAACGTTTGACACGCAAACCCCCACCGAAGCCAAAATAACTTACACACCTAGTGATGATGATCATAACTATGCGGGCCAAGGCTCAATATGGTATTTCTGGTGCACCACAGCGGGTAAGTGGAACGTACATTTGGACGCAAAAGCCAACCCTGCCGGCACCGGCGTGGGTGGAGCAGCAGCATTCGGAGCATAATAACTAATACTTATTAAGTAATAATACTAAACCCCCTTTCTTCGGATTGGGGGTTTTTTTATTAACAAGTTGAGTGCTGCATGTTATATTTAATTAAACTGGAACACTGGGAGGAAAGATGTCCAATAACATAGTCGTTGATATAACAAATATAGAGCATAAAGAAGCAGAGATTACTTTAGAAGATAGAGTCGAAACTCTGGAAGGTCTGATTGATGGACTTATAGAGGGGCACAAAAACATACTAGAGAACTTTCGCGAGATGATTACAGCCGTTACAGAAATCTCTGAGGAACCTTCTGAAGAATAGAACTATTTATTACAACCACTAAGGTTGGAGGAAAACCATTATGTCTAAAATAAAATTTATACCACGCGCAAAGCGCAAAGCACTAGAGGCCAAGTTGGCAACACTGGAAGTGTCCAGTGACGAAGCAAAAGCAATCCGCGGCCAACTCGGTTGGGGTGAGCCAGCACCACCCGCACCCAAGCCGGTTGTGAAGGAAGTACCAAGAGCACCAGCGCCCAAAAAGCCGGTTGTGAAGGAAGTACCAAGAGCACCAGCGCCCAAAAAGCCGGCCGCCAGAAAGCCAATAAACTCAGTGATAAGAAAACCAACTAAGCCTAAAACCACTTAGGCCGACTCTTTTTTAAAGCCGCTCAACTAATTACTATGTATTAGGAGAATTAGTGAATGGCTATACCGAATTTAACACCCGCTAGCGTAACAAGCAAAATTATATTATCTGCTTCTGTCGATGTCACAGACGTTGAAGGTACAACTTTACCTTTTGAAATATACAAAAGCTCTAATAACTTTTTAGAGGGCGCTGCCGATCAGGTTGCTTACGTATATAAGAAACTTGGCGGCGACGTACTTGACGTTGAATTAACAAACGAACAAGTTTATGCATCTTACGAAGAATCTGTTTTGGAATATTCTTATATTCTTAACATACATCAGGCAAAAAATTCGCTAAGCAATCTTTTGGGTAACACCACCGCTTCTTTTGATAGTGACGGTGAGATACAGGCCGGCGACAGTTTAGAAAGTGCGAATGTAGAACTTAAATACCCGAAATTTACTTTTCAGTATTCTCAGAGGATTGCAGATGGCTTGGCAACCGAGTCCAACGTCGGCGGCGACTTAACAGTTTATTCAGCATCTTTTGATACCGCCGTAAGTCAACCAGACTATGATTTACAAGCTATAATTTATACTGCTTCGCTTGACGCCGACAACCCATTTTATGGCAAGATAGGCAATAAAAGAATAACAATTAGAAGAGTCTATTATAAAACGGCCCGGGCAATGTGGAGATTCTTTGCTTATTACGGTGGCTTAAATGTAATTGGCAACTTAAGTAGCTATGGCCAATATTCAGACGATTCAACATTTGAAATCGTGCCAACTTGGCAAAACAAGCTTCAGGCCATAAATTATGAAGACAGTATCTACACAAGAATCAGTCACTATTCTTACGAATTATATAATAATATTATAAGACTTTTTCCCGTACCAAGAGATTTACAAGATGAAAGATTTTGGGTTCAGTTCACAGTGGAAATGGACGCATGGGAAGAATATTCAGACCGAAAACGCGGAGCAGATGGCATTAATAACTTAAATACATTGCCATTTGCTAATATACCTTATGATAATATCAATTCAATCGGCAAGCAGTGGATTCGTAGATTTTCATTAGCGGTATGCAAAGAAATGCTGGGACAAGTGAGAAGCAAGTTCTCTACTATACCGATCCCGGGCGAGTCTGTTACGTTAAACGGCGCCGCTTTGATATCAGAGGGAAAAGGAGAGCAGAAGGACTTAAGAGACGAACTGAAGGCTGTTTTGGACGAACTAACATATGCCAAGTTAGCTGAGCAAGATGCGGCAGTTACAGAAAATGCAATGAAGGTAAATTCTAAAGTTGCATTACCGATATTTGTAGGATAAATAAATGGCAGACAATGAATGGTCACAACCAGATGCTCCACCACCCCCTTTGTTTGTTGGAGAGAAAGAGAAAAATCTTGTTAAGCAGGTTAACGATGAGCTTGCTGAACGTGTCATTGGCCAAGCAGTAATTTATTATCCTATTAGTACAACACACACAGACTTTCACGAGGTTTATGGCGAGGCAATAGAAAAAACATTTTTACCACCGGTGAGGGTATATGCTTTGGTAAAGTGGGAAGGAATTACAACTGAGAGTGGAAAGTTTGGTGTTGACCGAAAAGCTTCAATCACAGTGCATTTTCAAAAACGCAGGTTAACAGAAGATCAAGATTTGTATGTTAGAGAGGGCGACTTCCTTTTGTATGGTAATATCTTCTATGAGATAACTCAGCTAGATGAGCCAAAACAATTGTTTGGTCAAGTCCAATCTAAATTTGAGATTGTTGCTAAATGTGTAAGAGCGAGGAAGGGAAAGTTTAATGCCAAGTAAAGTAACTATTTTGAAACCATCCACCTTTGCCACTATTGATGGAGCATTCTTAGAGTGGGCCGACAAGACTTTAAATATTCATGCCACAACAAACGAGGGGTGGAAGAAGGTGCCGGTATTTTGGCTCACTGCTGAAAGAGCGGCCCAGCGCCGCACACGTAGAGACACGTTTTCAGACGCTCTTGTGTTTCCAATGATATCAATTGAAAGAGAAAGTGTTACAAAAACAGATGTTGCAAAAAGACCAATCCCGGGAAACATATTTCCGTATGACGATTATAGAAAAGGTTCGTTTAGTATTGTTAAAAAAATCAATCAAGAAAAAACAAGAAATTTTGCAAATGCAGACATGCTGAAGTCTAAAGCGTATCAAGTAAACGCCCCCAACAAAGATAAATTTGGCAAAAAAATAAAAAATGAAAAAATAGTCTATCAAATAAGAACCATCCCTATGCCGGTTTATTATGATATTGTATATACAATTAATTTACGAGGGGATTACCAGCAGCAAATGAACGAGATGATGTCGCCTTTTATGGTACATGCCGGCGGCATTAATCAATTCCTTATTAAAAAAGATGGCTATGTCTATGAGGCATTTATTGAAGCCGCATATAATCAAAGCAACAACTTGGCAAACCTAGGCGAAGAAGAAAAGAAATATGAGACTACAATTAAGGTAAAGGTGCTTGGCAACATCGTTGGCGCCGACAAAAACCAAGAAACTCCAAAAGTTGTTATCCGCGAAAACCAAGTGCAAATAAGATTTCCCCGAGAACATGTAATACTTGGAGACATCAATGAGTACAGTATTAAAGACAACAAAGAGAAAGAACCCTATAGGCCTTAAGGTTTTTTGATTTTTGTTTAACTATTTACTCATAGCAACAACAACGTATACCAAGGAGAACTTAAAGTATGGGCGCAAAGAAATTTAAATTCGTTTCACCCGGCATTTTTCTAAATGAAATTGATAATTCTCAATTGCCGAGTGAACCACAACCGATCGGGCCGCTGGTCATTGGTAGAACAAAACGTGGACCAGCAATGAGGCCCGTGCAGGTTGATTCATTTTCTGAATTTGTTGAGATGTTTGGTGAACCAATCCCCGGTGGCAAGGGTGAAGATGTGTGGAGAAATGGCAATACTATGTCGCCTACATATGCTTCTTACGCTGCTCAAGCGTGGCTTAAGAATTCTTCTAATTGCACTGTTGTTCGTTTACTGGGCACGGAACATAAAAGTAAAACAACTGCCGGCGCGGCTGGCTGGAAAACTTCAAACCCGCACCTTACTACACCGGCCACCGACGCAAATATGACGACTGGCAACGGCGACGCGTATGGATTGTTTGTATTCCCGGGAACTGTCGACAAAGCCGGGACGACCACAACTGTTACAACTGGTTCTTTAGCTGCCATTTGGTATGTTGACGAAGGCTCGGTTGGCTTGGTTGGACAAGAGGCCGGCTCTACAACTGCGCATACGCATTCTTTAGGCCACTTTATTAAATCTGACAGCAATGGGCAATTTACTTTAAGTGTTAAAAGTACTAGCCCTAGCACCGATAAGAAAATTACATTTTCTTTGGGCGCCGGCGATAACAGTTACATCAGAAAAGTTTTTAATACTAACCCGACTAAAGTAAATTCTACTGTTACATCAGATGCTGAGCCGTATTGGCTTGGTGAAACATATGAAAATGTAATTGATTTAAATACGACTAGAAATACAAATGGTGATGCATATATTAATGGCACTCCAAAATATCTAGGCGTAATTGCCGGCATTCATGCTACTAATCAAGCCGGCGCAACTTATGGCCATGGTCACAAACAAGCTGCATTTGGTATGTCAACTGGCTACCGCCGCAACTCTAGAACCGGCTGGTTTATTTCACAAGACGTTGGCGCCTCTGGTAGTTTTGATGCAGTGGATATGCAGAAACTATTCAGGTTCCACGGTCTTGATCACGGCGAATGGGCCCAGAATAATTTAAAGATTTCAATTTCGAATATTAAGTATTCAAAAGATGAGTTTAATAAATACGGTACATTCGATATTGAAGTTAGAGGTATTACAGATAAAGACAAAAGTAGAGTTGTCTTAGAATCATATAGCGGCTGTAATTTAAACCCCAATTCGCTCGACTACGTTGCTAGAAAAATTGGCGATACTGAAGTTTATTTTGATACGTCTGAGCGCGTCTTGCGACAAAAGGGCAAATACGCGAATGTGTCTAAGCTCATTAGAGTGGAAATGAACAGCGATGTAGACGCTGCTACAACAAATGAAGAGTATGTACCGTTTGGTGTCTGGGGCCCACCCAAATATAAAGATTCTGCTATACTAGTAGCGTCAACGTCTTCTTATCAAGCAAATGATGAAGTGACTACTATAATTGGCAATTCCTTCATATGGGGCGCCAGCAAGGGCGATGCTACTAATGTCGCAGGCAGAGTTTGGACAACCGAAAAGACCGAGCTTTTCAGCGGCCTAGGCGATCTCGGTACCGCCGCCACCGCAGTAGACGCGATTGATACAACTGGTTATGTCAGCAGCAACGCGGACGCTTCATTTACAATATCGATCCCTGCACGCGCCGGTGGTTTAGGCGGCACGACTGTTACAATTTTGCTTGATGAAAATCAGAACGGCGGCCATTCAGGCGCCGCCAATAGAATCACGGTTGGTACCTTCGACGGATCCGAATCCGACGCCCTCGCTGCAGCATACATTATCGATGCTATTAATGGAGTGCCCACAGCCACCAACGCCCGCATCGTATATGCAACATCGGGAAATGGTGAAGCCGCCGACGACTTGGGTATTACTGCAGCCCAAGGCTCAAGTAATACCCAAATTACACTTACAATGGATAATGCCGGCACTGCCGGCAATATTGCTGGTGCTCTGGCTAGTGTATCAGGCCTTGACATAATTGATGCGACGGGTTTCGCTCTCGGCGTCGACAGTGTTTTAAGATTTAACTTTCCGAAGGTTCCTCTTAGAATTTCGGCTTCGCAAGGCGGCACAGACAGCAACGGGAAAGAGTCTTATTTTGGTGTTTGGACCGGCCGAACGCCAGATCAAAGCTATACAACAGTACATAACGAAGGTATTATTGATTTATTGAGGGTCGGAGCATCAGCTTTGGTTGATGATTGGGACGGCCACAGTACTAATACTTATATTGAAAAACAATTTATTTTTACGCTAGATGATATTACTGCTTCTGCTGATGATAATCCCACTTATTACTACGTTTCTGGTACACGCCAATCTGAGCATTTTGAAAATCGATTTACGACTTATCGCGGCGCAGGAGATCAAGGTGGTTCTGTAACTTGCGAAACAACTGCCAGTAATTATAAATCACTTCTTGATCTTAAGATTAATGCATTTACCACTTTAATGCACGGCGGTGTTGATGGTTTTGATATCACTGAAAAAGATCCGGTTCGTAGCGGCCTAATTGATGGCGGCACGTCAACTGCACAAAACAGTTATGTGTTCAACACCTACAAGGAAGCTATTGACGTTGTAAAAGATCCAGAAGTTGTAGAATACAATTTAATAACTGCTCCCGGCCTTTGGGTCGAAGGCTTAACAACTCACATGATTAGAGCTTGTGAGACTCGCGCCGATGCACTGGCTATTATTGATCTCAAAGAAGATTTTGAGCCGGCGACAAACAGCAGCGCTGGAGATACATATCGCACCAGCGTTACTAGTGTTGTCACGAGCCTAAAAGCCCGGGCCTTGAATTCAAGTTATGCTTGCGCTTACTACCCATGGGTGCGGATTAAAGATACGATTAATGGTAGTCTGGTTCATGTTCCGCCGTCTATCGCTGCTCTTGGTGCTATGTCATACACAGACAAGGTAAGGGCGCCATGGTTCTCACCAGCAGGGTTCAATCGCGGCGGATTGTCTACTGGCGTGGCTGGTTTACCGGTTGTTGGAATTACTCATAAGCTTACTTCAAAAGACAGGGATGAGCTTTATGATGCAAACATTAACCCAATTGCCTCATTTCCAAATGAGGGTATTGTAATCTTTGGACAAAAGACTTTGCAAGTAACAAGAAGCGCCCTAGACAGGGTTAATGTTCGGCGCCTACTATTATATGTTAAAAAGGGAGTTTCTACAATCTCTAAAGACATCCTCTTTGAGCCAAATCTAAATGCTACGTGGGATAAGTTTATTAACCGGACAAACCCCTTCTTGGCTGATGTAAAAGCCAAATTTGGATTGACAGATTATAAACTGGTATTAGACGAAACAACGACTACCCCAGATCTGATTGATCAGAATATTATGTATGCAAAGATATTCTTAAAGCCTGCCCGGGCCATTGAATTTATTGCTGTTGATTTTGTAATTATGAACACGGGCGCTGCATTTGAGGACTAACAGGAGAAAACTATAATGACTTTAATACCACAGTGGCAAACAGCCAACATTGAACCAAAAAGAAAATTTAAATTTCTTTTGGTCTTTGGTGACGTTCCAGCATGGGTGGTTAAATCAGCAGGCCGCCCCAACGTATCTGTTTCCGAAGGCGCAAAACATCAATTTTTAAGCCACGAGTTTAAATTCCCGGGTAGAGTAACTTGGAATGATATTGATATAACTTTGGTTGATCCTATTGATCCTGTGATGTCTCTTCCAATGTTTCAGATTATCGAGAATGCTGGTTATAAAATTCCAAGTGGTTGGAACAACAACAACCAAGATTGGAGAAAGAGTCTTTCAAAGAAAACGTTTTCTAAAAATTTAGGAAATATCCAAATCAAAGTTATAGATTCAGAAGGAAAAGAAGTTGAAATATGGACTTTGCATCAAGCTTGGGTTAAGAGTATTGATTACTCCGATGTTGACTACTCCAGTGAAGATTTAATGGAAATCAAAGTTTCCCTTTCTTATGATTGGGCATCAATTGATATACCGCAAACTTAAATTAATTTTTATGAAGCATAATTACTAGTGTAATGGCTATTATTGATCGCCAAATAGAGACGCAAGCCCAGCAATCATATAGATTTTATCTGATTGTTGATGATTTACCAGTGGCATATATTACTGAAGTTGATCGGCCATCATATACCGTTGGTACACAAGAATACAGATTGTTAAATTATTATTTTAGGCACCCAACTGATATTAAATGGAATCCAATAAATTTCACAATAAGAGAGATCTTTTCGAAAAATGAGGTAGATTCAATTCTTGGTTCTTTTATGAAAAGAATGAGGCAGGCTCACTCCCCGCCAACAGGAATTAATAAAAAAGCCTTAAAAGATTTAAATAAACGTGATTTAATGAACTCGTTAGGTGGTGCAGCTGTAAACGGACAGAAATACGGAAGTATAATTAAAATTCAAATGTTAGATCCAGAAGGCGATGTATACGAAGAGTGGGAAATACACGGAGCTTTTATTAGTGATGTTAAGCCGAGTCAGCTTGGGTATAGCAAAGAAGATTTAACAGGCATTGCAGTTACACTAACATACGATTGGGCCGAATTAAAACACAAATAAGAGGTAGAGATGAGTAGAAATAACGCGCACAAGCTTGCGCCGTTGGCAGAACAACCTACAATAAAAAGACAAGGGTACACCACACCAACAGACTTCGTAGCTTTGCCTTCGGAAGGAAAGCTGTATCCAGAGGGTCATTCACTGCACAACAAAAAAGAAGTTGAAATAAAATATATGACAACCAAAGAGGAGGATATTTTAACTTCCCCCTCTTATAACGAAAAGGGCATTGTTTTCGATAAGCTTGTTGAAAGTTTGGTGGTCGACAACATTAAGGCTGATAGTTTGCTCATTGGCGATAAAAATGCTATTTTAATTAATGCAAGAACAAATGCGTATGGTGAAATATATTCAGTGATGATCCCGTGTGTGCAGTGCCTTGAAGCTCAGCAGCTAGATATCAACCTAAAAGAACTCAATACAAAGAAAATAGATCCATTGATCAATTTTACAGAAAAGGGGACTTTCTTGGTTGAACTTCCAAACACAAAGGCACTGGTAGAGATATGTCTATTATCTGGTGAAGATGAAAAGGAGATTGTTCAACGAGCCACACAAAAAGCAAGACATAATTTACCAGAAGAAGTCGTGTCGGACAGATATAGACAGATGATTGTTTCGGTCGATGGCAACGAAGATATTCTTGCAATAAATCAATTTATTACAAGTATGCCAATAGCAGACTCTAGGCACCTTGCAAAAAAATACGGTGAAGTTTCACCAGATGTTGAATTTACCTATTCTAATGAATGTTCTACTTGTGGTAATGCCAACAAGGGAGTGTTGCCCGTGACGGGCGACTTTTTTTGGCCTGAACAGTGAGTGTATAGAAACTTTTTTTGGCATAAATAGCGAATATATTAATCAAGTCTACGAAATGCTCTTTGTTATGAAGGTGCGTGCTAATTTTAGTGTTGACGAATTCTACTCCCTGCCCATAAAGCTTAGAAACTGGTTTATAAAAAGGCTTGGAAAGTATTATGAAGAGCCGACTACATAATTTATATAAAAACTATTTATTAGGTAGAGGAACACTAAGTGGCAGATTCATATACTAATTTTTGGGAACTTCTTAATGCTGACAAATGGTCGTCAGCCAAAGCAAAGATCGCCGAGCTATCCGGCAATCAAAGGTCTAGAGCCCAGTCAGCATATGAGAAACGATTTGCAGAATCAAAAGCGACGACGAGCACTTCTGACACCAGTTCCACAGCGGCTGCAACCAGCAACGTCGCCGCGAGCGCAAAGAGTTATCTTGGTACTTTAGAACAAATAAATATAGATTTAATAAAGAATAATGCTAATTTTGCTGCAAATGCACAAGCACAGGCAAACGTCAGTGTAAAGCTAGCTGAACTTCAAGGAAAAAGCGCGGACTTAGGTTTGCGCCTTGGAGAATTGGGCATTGCGTATATTAATTTATCAAAAGCTTTAGCCTCGCGAGTTCTTCCCGGTTTCGACAAAACGGCAATTTCTTTAACGAAACAAGTAAAAATTTGGGACAGACTTGGTATTGGAGTTGGTGTTTCGACAAAACACATTAATCTTTTTCACACAGTGCTGGGCAAAACTGTTGGCGAAACAGTTAGAACGGGAAGAGTCTTTAATGAGTTCGCCCGGGCCACTGGTCAAGATTTTGCCAGAGTTTGGGGTGATTTTGGCACCAACGCCGAAAGATTTCTTCATATAGTTGATAGCAACGCGATGGTTCGAACTGGATTGGTGATGCAACAACGCGCAAGAGCAATGGGCACATCAATAGGCAGCGTGATGACTTTATTAGATAAATTTGAGACAATGGATGGCGCTCAGCAAACCGGTGCAAGACTAAATACCACCTTGACTGCCTTGGGCGGCTCTTTTGACGCTGTAAAAGCTTCTTCAATGGATTACGCAGAACGACAAGAATATCTTGCAACAAGCCTACAGTCTGTTTTTCCTAGAATTCAAGCCGCCGGCCCCCGCGCAGCTAGATTATATATGAAATCAATAATGGGCGCAACTAATATGTCTGCACAGGATTTACAGGCGATGATGCGTTGGAAGCCGGGCCAAGAATTACCCGGAGCGACCAAGGGCGCCCCCTTCGGTGCCCAGAGCGCCGCAGACGAGCGCCGCCAAGCCGCTGCAGCCACGACATTCGCCAGCAAGGGGGCTGCAAGCGCCGAGGCCATAAAAAGTATGGGGCTTGTAGCCAGCGCGGCCACTGGAATACTTAATTTTCCGCGGGCACTACGACAGGCATCAGAAACCCTTGGCACCGCTTTGGGAACCTTGACCACCGCCGGCACCGTTGGCGCTAAGTTGGGCGGTGCTGAAATTAGAAAGGCCCTAGAAAGCGATCCACTGTTTATATCATTTAATAAGATGTTTGGCGACGGCGGTACTCTTACACAAATGACCTCTACACTGCAATCGTTTAATAAACAACAGAGGGATGGTAATATAGATATGGCAACGTGGCAAAAGGCGGTAACTAAACACTTGGGCGATCTAACTATAATTGTTCAAAAAATTCGTTGATTTATAAGGAGAATTAATAAATGGGCATATCAGTAGCAGGAATAATAGCAGCGACATCAGCAAATTTGCGTCAACAGGGTGCCGCAGAAGATCCTACTTTAAAAACTTGTCAGCCTGCAGAAGCGGCTGTTAGAAATAGTGTGCCTTTTTCAGATTTTTATATTACATTTCCTACAACTCAAACATTGGCCGGTAGAGCCGGCATGGATATGGGCATGCTGAGACTCCCAGCATATATAACGGACTTTAAAGATAATTTTAGTCCAAAATTTGGAGAAACAGAAGTTTTTGGTCGAGCAGATCCTATACCAACCTATAGCAATACAAAAAGAACAATCCAGTTTAGCGTATTAATACCGTGTTATGATGTTGTAGATGCTAATGAAAATATGAAAAAAGTTAATCAACTAATAAAAAATCTATACCCCGGGTATGAACAGCTAAAAACCGGAACAAGGGTTCTAAGCTCGCCGCCACTTATTAGAATTAAGCTTGCAAACTTAATAATGAATCACAAAAATTCAGCACAGGGTCTTTTAGGCTATGTTACTAATTTTTCGGCCGATTTTGGAATTAAAGAGCGCGGCGTTTTCTTGAGCGCACCGGGCGGCCAAGCTCTTGCCGGCCAAGAAGGCATGATTTTGCCTAGAGCAATTGGAATTACAATTGGGTTCACAGCACTACATGAATCAACAATTGGTTTCAAAACAAACTCTAGCACTAATCAATTCTTTGGTAACGAGAACTTCCCCTATAACACAAAGACTACAAAAGAAGATATTGGTTTAAGTCTAAGCAAGTCTGTCGGCATGGGAAGTTACTCTGAGTTTAATAAAGCGGCCATATTAGATGTTTTGGGAGCAGGAGATTAGTTATGACAATTTCAAGATACAAAAACTTAAATATCATGGCAAACAACGATGTAGATTATCGTAAGCGGTTTGCCAAGAGATATGGCAAGCGTAAAGAATTATTACATTTTGAAACTCAGATATTAGCTTATCCAACATTTGATGAAATTAGAGAGTTGGAATCTGCAAATCATATTTGGAGTTTAGGCGACAGATATTACAAGTTGGCACACGACCATTACGGAAACTCTAAATACTGGTGGGTTATTGCTTGGTTTAATAAAAAGCCAACCGAACAGCACGTTGAAATAGGAGATCTTATAAAAATACCGCTGCCATTAAACGATGTTTTAAATACGTTTGGGTTATAAAATATGAGTTTCTTTCTTCCTTATCATTTGACTCCACAGGGGTGGTTAACAGACATGCTGTTGGCACAGATTTATCACCCCAACAATACAGATCTTTATAATTTGATTCATAAGCGTCAATTTCTTTTAGAACATAAACATTCAGGCTGGCTAGATACTTTTTTCCAAGAAAACAAACTAGCTTATCTACACCCCACATACAAGAACTTTTTAGAAACAAAGTGGATTCCTCTGGCATCTGCGGTAGACCCGGCAATTGCCGCGGCAACCCGTGCAGAAGCAGCCGCAAAAAAAGAAGCATATGTAAACTTTTTGATGAATGTAACGCCGGCGCAACAAGCGTTATTTATTCCATATATTCGCATGTATATAAAACATAAAGAGGCCTCTTGTAAAGGGTCGGCAAATAAATGTTGGAAAACCAGAGATATCATTTTTAGAGAGTTTACAGATGTAAATTTTATACTACAAAATAAATTTGCACGAGGCGGCGGGACCGGCATTCGGGATATTAGTGTAACACGGCGCTTTGATTATTTTGGCCTTACAAATGACTTTAGAGTGGCTGTTGATTACTTTTTCAGCAGTATGTCAACATTCGCACGCGGACACCCCGTAGCCAGCAATGTTCTCGGCGAAGCACGGTCTGGTGCTTCTAAAAGCTCAACCCCGGGTGATTACATTAAAATAATTGAGCCTTTAGGCGCCGGCAGGACTAAATGTGTCAACGGGGTGAAGGTGCACCTACCAGAAGAAAAAATATTTTTAGAATATGGCTGGAAACTTAATCCTAACACCTCTTGGGAAATGCTACAAACTCATGAGCGCGCCGGTTGGTCAAGCTTATTTGGTGCTAATGTATTTGACAAAGAGAGTTTTTTAGAGCAAGAAAAGAAAACGCTTGAGTTGAAGTGGATCAAACACGACTTTTCTTTTAAAGAAAATGGTGAGATAGACCTTAAGGTAGAATATGTGGGCGCCCCCATTAAAAGTTTATATGAGACAGAATCATTACAAAAGACAAACGATATATTAGAAGTTTCAAATACAAAACTTCTTAATGGCATCTTTTCTAAAGAAGAAGCACAAGAAATAAACCAATTGACGGAAGACTTAAAGAAGGCAAAAAGAGAGCGTAAAGCTGCTTTAGAAAACTGTGAACCTAAAAAAACAGTAGAAACTAAACAAAAGGCTAAGTGTAAACAAAAAAATAAAGAAAAGGTTATAAAAGAGACGCAAAAAAAGATTAATAAAATAAAGAAGGTCATGGCGAAAAGCGCCGCCGACATTTTATTAAAAATAATTGTCAAGAATGGCTTTTTGTTTAAAGCGAAGTTTAATTCAGGTCAAATTATTAAAAAAGGAAGCTCAGCAGAACATCACATTGATGCTGCAATTGCTCCAGTGCACACTGATGGTGCATATGGCGAGGATATAAGTTTTATATTAGGATCGGCCAGCAGGCGAGGCCACATTAAAAAAGGCGGCGGCAACGCTCAGGTACATGCTGTAGTCAAACAAGAGTCTTGGACTGCAGAATCGGTTATGGGGGAAGAGAATACGGCTGATCACCCACAACAGAAAAACATAAAAATTGGCGAACAACTTGAATATACTGGAAACCCGACAAAAAAGGCCCTCGCCGACGCCGCGGCAGAGGGTGTACCGGCCTCGCAAGCTAAAGTTGATACAAACGACCCTAGAGCAAAAAAAGAACTTGATCGCCTCCTCGCAGCACTTACAAATAGCGGTCATAGTGTATCAACTGCTCAAGGCGGATCGGGACATGAACAAAGTACATACGGCAACTTCTTTTTCTTTCCTCTTCGGGCTCTGATTGCATGTGCATATGCGTTAGCATCAGAGGATGAACGCAAAAAGATGCCGATCGTTTGTTTGGGCAACATGGCAATTCGAAGCATGGACAAACCCTTATGGATTAATATTGGCGATATTTTGGTAGAGGTGGGAGTTTTTAATAAGTGGGTATATGAATCGGTTATCCAATCTAAACGCACATTTTGGACATTTGGTGAATTTTTAGATTCAGTAATAAATACGCTGGTTCCGCAAGCTTTACACGGCTATTCAACAGGGGAATATGGCAATACTAATTTAGGCCCCATTCAGCGCAGCGTTTATATGGTCGATGATGGATTTACAATGGAGTTCGGGAGTTCTGCGCAGGATCCTAATAAAATTAAGATAGAGGATTTTTATTTTGCCGGCGCGGCTAATCAAACTCCGTCTGCTGGAGATGTTGCAACAGCAGCAATTATGGATCACAAGCCGTTGAGAAGTTTAGCTGCAGCCTTAAAGAAGCCTAAAAAGGGCGGCGGTATACCGTTTATTTTATACCACCAACAAGCTTCTGAGTCGTCTAGAGATACTGGCATCACAACCCCCTTATTAAAAGATATGGATTTGGCATGCCGCGGCTCCTATGACCGCAAAAAAGATCATAAAGATGGTTTATATCATCTTCATATCGGCGAGGATAAAGGGCTTTTAAACAATATAAATTTTAGTTATGAGGACGACGCCTATTTAAGGTCCGCTTTATTGTTTGATAAAGGCCAAGATGGAACTCTGCCGTTTTTGAAATACACATATTCGGCTCAACCGACTATGTGGGGAAATAATCTATATACAAAGGGCGCATATTTTGCAATTCCCATTAATCCGCTTGGGGTTAGCGAAGAAGAAGACCCGGGCTTGCGCGGTTATTATAGAATTAATCAGTTAGTTGATAATATTGCACCGGGCAAATATACAACCACAGTAAGAGGGACAAATATGGGCCCCTCTAAACAAAAATGTAACAACCTTAAGGATTCTCAAAGCAACACCGACCCTCAGAAAAAAGCAACCGCAGCCGCCACGTGTTATGTCACACACAACATGGGGGAGTATATTATTAATGATTTGCTAGATATTCCTAGCATTAAGAAAGCTTACAATTTGAAGAAAAAGCTCTTTGATCCTTGCGACCCGGGCGGCGGCACTCCGGAGGAAAGAGGTACGCCACAAGAAACACCGAAATGTCCAAAGGGACAAGTGTATGATAATAAAATAAAAAAATGCAGGAAGACATGCACCAATGGATTCTGGTGGGGCGCAACAATTAAAAAGTGTTACTGCCCGAAAAAGAAAATTATTGTTGCCGGTAAGTGTGTGCAAAGGAAAAAAGCAACCAAGAAACAAGAAAAACAAATTGGCCATTTAATTCCAGATGGCCAGTGTAAATTTACTGTCGACACCAACGCGATGTCAGATTCTGTTCAAGCCGACTGGCGCGAGCGCGCCCATTTAACTACGGTGGGTAAGCCACTGAGCTTAGAGGAAGAACAGGAAATAACTGTTGGTGGTACGTTCACCGGCGACCCGGATGGCGCCCCAGAGCCACCACCGGGCGCCTCGACCTCTGCGATCGACACCACAAATTCAGATGGGCAAACGTCTGGAGGGGAACAACAAACCCAGACTCTTATACCCAAGGAGTAGCAAGTGACCGAAGAAAAAAAAGTAGTACAAATAATAAATTACGAGACTGTAGGAGAGGACATATCCTCAATTACAGTCAATCTTGCACCTGCTCATTTGCCGGCAAAAGAAGCTCTTGCTCGATTACAAGTTCTGGCAGAGTTACAAACTCCAACAGAAGAAGAAAAAGTAAAAAAACAGATTATTGATGAGCATGGTGAAATTTCCTCTGCAAAAAATGCCGCACCTTCAAAAACGAAGCACGTAGGCAGAAAAAACTACAAAGAACTTTTTAATAAACACCAAGATAATTCAATTGATCTGTGGTATAAGAATCCTCACTATGGAAGATCAAACGCTCAAGGCGAGATTGCTAGAATATTAATAGATCAGGGGCTTAGTGATCCGGGCAGCGCCGGCCCTTTGTACAATATACAGGCACCGCGGTTCTTACATAATAAGCTTAGAGAGGTAAAGAAGGATTATGAGCGTCGAATTATAAGTAAGCAAAGCACATTTCTAACTAAATTTGAATATAAAAGAGGTTATGAACCGGAAGATGTAGTATTAGATACTTATGTTTCCGACTTATATGATATTTTTTATGATGAGGTGCTGGAAAGACTTAAATTTAGTCCAGATATTAAAAACATTGATGATTTTTACAGACTGTTAAGAAATTTTTTATTGCAAAAAAGGCTGACTTTAACAATCCCGGGATTTTTGGAAAGCAACAATTACGTGCCATATGGCAGTGGATTGGTTTATGATATACACGATGGAGATCCTGATTCAGACAGTGAAAAAATTGATTTTTATAATGACCCAAATTTTAATGTGTATAAATATGTTATTAAGAGTCATGGTTTTAAAATCGATCCAAATGTGCCATGGCGATTTGTTGCTGATTTACGGTCAAACAAGATGGAGGCACCTTTAATCGATTATTTTGACAGCGAGACCTTTAAAAAGGGCGGCCATGGCACTGGTGTTTATTCAACGGACAAAAAAGAAATTTTTAAAAACATTTTTACGCCGCCTGCCTCTTATGTTAACTTCAGCACCCGATATAACGGCTTTGCAACTACTTTACAGAGGCTTTATCGAAAATTTATTAATGAAGATGCCGGCTTTCCGAACTACAGCCTTAGCAGATTAGTTGCTACAAAAAGAGGTTTGGTTGATAAAACTGGTACGACGGGCCTGAAAAGAACCACCAACACAAAGAGCATACCAAGAGAAAAAGTTGTTATACCTCTGGAAAAAAAGAACGTTGCGGTAGTTGAAAATAAATATTTTCATTGGTATTTGGAAATTAGAAATATAGAAAGAGGAATATTTTTAAGCAGAACACAAATTAAGATCGCAGAAGAAAGGATAAATCAAATTTACAATTTTGCAAAGTTCGTAAAATCAAGCGATTATACAAAATTTATGGAATTTGCAAACGTTGCGCTTAATTATGTTGAGTTTTCATTAGGTACGGCCGGCGCAGTAGCCACCTCTAGGTGGAACAAAGGAAAGACAGTGGTGAAAAAGAACCCTATAGTTTTATTAAGCCGTTTGTTACCACAGCCATCAAAAATTCAAATTGCACCAAATTTACCTCTTGTAAATATTCGAAAAGATGGTAAAATAGAGTATACCGATGTGGCACTCATAAAGGATTCCAACACCGGCAACTTAAAACCAAAACTTGATATATGATTTTTCAAACATTTGATTACCCAGCTAAGTGCAAAAAAGTTTATGCAGATGGTTCTCTTCATGAGGAATTCCCTCAGAACTTAAGTGGAACTTGGGAATATAGAGCCGACAGCCCCGTAGGCGCATCTGTAGCCAAACTATACTGCAATGGAAAAAACATTCATGACATGTGCCCAGAGCATTTACAACCTGAGTGGCAAGAAATAACAGGCAAATGGAAAGCTCATTTGAACGCTTTTATACAAGCAAAGATTTCACTGGAAGAACACTGTATATATGACTTGGTACCACAACATTTTCTTTTAGATTTCTGTAAAGTAAAAAATCAGATAACGAAACATGTTTTGGATAACTACGACAGGCCAAAAAACTATAATTTTCTATTATCTATGGCAGCCCTTAGCGAGAATATAAAAACACAGCCGCTAAATTTAAAAACAGACAAATTGAAGGATTCAAGCCATCAGTTAGCAACTAGAAACTTCTTGAAAAAACTCAAAAAGATTGAAAAAAGGGTTGTATACAATATTTTTGGCACAAAGACTGGCAGACTTACAACCGAGCCAAATTCTTTTCCTATTCTGACGCTTAAGAAGGAATATCGATCTATTATAGAGCCAAACAACGATCTTTATGTAGAGTTAGATTTTAATGCGGCCGAACTGAGAACACTTCTTTCTCTTGGTGGGAAAGAACAACCAAAAGAAGACATACACGAGTGGAATGCTAAGAATGTATTTCGTGGTCTGCAATCACGTAGTGAGGCCAAAGAGCGTATTTTTGCTTGGTTATACAACCAAGACTCTAAAGATTATTTGGCAAACCGAGCCTATGATAAAACAGGCGTTAAAGAAAAATATTGGGATGGCAAAGTAGTTGAGACGCCGTATGGCAGAAAAATAGAAGCGGACGAGTTCCATGCTTTAAATTATTTAATTCAGAGTACAACGGCAGATATGGTTTTAAGACAAACAATCAAAGTACACGACTTACTTAAAAACTCTAAGTCGCATATAGCGTTTATAATACACGATTCGTTGGTAATCGACTTAGCAAAAGAAGACAAGGGGTTATTAAAGGAGATTTTTGATGTATTTGCAAAAACCGATTTAGGCGACTTTATGATCTCGGCGCAAGCTGGTAAAAACTTCGGCGATATGAAGGAGATAAAATGGATGTAATTGGCTTAGGCGGCACCGGCTGCGAAATAGCAAGGTTGTTTGAGGAGTACCCTCAATATAACGTACACTACGTAGATACTGATATAAGTGGCGCCTCCAACCACTCTCTTTTAACATCTTCAACGATGGAAGCTGCCGAACAGAACACGCCTAATTTTATAAAACTTGTTGCAGAACTAAAAGATGAAGTTGTTTTTATAACCGCCGGCGGCGGCATTACAAGCGGCTCGACGTTGGCTATATTGGAGCAAATTAAACACCTACAGGTGACGGTTGTTTATATAAAGCCAGATATTAATTTTTTAAATGTTATGGCCAAACAAAGAGAAAGGGTTGTACACGGTGTATTACAACAGTTCGCTAGGGCCGGCTTATTAAAGCAAATATATTTGGTTGATAATGCCAAAATAGCTGAGATTTTAGGCGGTTTGTCAATAAACGAATATCATAGAAAAATTAATAAAATGCTTGTTCATTCACTTCATATGCTAAATTTTTTAAAAAAATCAAACTCTGTCATGACCAATGTTTCTGCTCCGCATGAAATTAATAGAGTTTCGACACTTGGCATTTATGATGCCGCGGCCAACGAGGAAAAATATTTTTATGATATTGAAAACATACGAGAAAAACATTTTTATTTTGCTTTTAACGAGGACACCCTTAGTAATGAAAAAAACCTTTTAAATAAAATTAGCACACAGATAAAAAGCGCTGGACAATCTGAGTTTACTGATGTATCATATAATATAACAGCGACAACATATGAGGAAAATTTCGCGTATATTGAAGCATACACAAACTTCATTCAGGGTGAAAAAAACAGTTGACAATCCCCCAGAATGAGGTATACTTATAGTGCGGGCTGGGAAAACAACCCAGCCTATAATTTTTAAGGAGAAAATAAAATGGCATTAGATTTGAAAAAGATGAAGCAGAAGCAGGTTGCGCTGCAATCAAAAGGCAACGGTAAGCGGTGGTTCTGGAAGCCGCAAGACGGCGATCAGACGATCCGCATCG
>Ga0315339_1001566_pt1 | contig 19809 bp, 17 predicted proteins | sample ASW17metaG_FD_204514 | JGI IMG/M metagenome (GOLD analysis project Ga0315339, IMG submission 204514) | Ammonia-oxidizing marine archaeal communities from Pacific Ocean, United States - ASW #17 | ecosystem: Environmental > Aquatic > Marine > Oceanic | place: USA: California | collected 2016-12-05
TTGCCGCGGCGACGCCAGATTGGCTGAGAGGCATCTTGGATGTCGCTCAGGCAGAACTCTTAACGCGTGCGCGCACCTTTCGCGATGGCAGCACGCGCCGCGTGAAGAGCTATGACGAGATGAAAGAAGTCTTGAAGGAAGAGGGTGGTTTTGTGCGTTGCCACTTCAAGCCTGATCGAGCTCGTGAGCAGCAGGTCAAGGACGAGACAAAGGCCACTGTGCGCTGCATTCCGTTTGAGCAAGAAGCGGGCGGCGGAAAGTGCATCCTGTCCGGAGAAGACTGTGACGAAGAAGTGATCTTCGCGCAGGCATACTGAGGTCGGAGGTAAGCACTGTGGTCACTCGACGAAGGCTGCTGCAGATCGCTGGTGTCTCAGCGGTCGGAGTTCTTGCAGCCCGACTCTCTATTCCACGTGCTTTGCGAGCGCCAATCCCGCGGGAACTCGAAGGAGAGGCCGCGCCCTTCCTCGAAGGGCTGTTCGCAGATCTCGACCGGAGCAAAGTCTGGGATATGCACTCCCATCTGATCGGTACGGGGGATGGGGGCAGTGGATGTCGCGTGTCGGACACCTTGCGCAGTCAGTTGAATCCTGTGGAGCGATTCCGGTACGACGTTTATCTCGCAGCTACCGGAGTCAAGGAAGACGGTGATATGGATCGCACCTACGTGGAGCGAGTGCTGGATTTGCAGCGCCTTGCAAATCCACAAGGGCGCATGATCTTGCTGGCGTTGGACGAAGTGGTTGAACCCGGCGGAACAGTGCGGCCGGGAGTTGTGCCGTTTTACACGCCGAATGACTACGTGCTTGCAGTGGCGAGAGAGCACAGGGAATTCGAGCCGGGTGTGTCTATTCACCCCTATCGCACGGATGCTGTTGAACGATTGAACTCTGCCCACTCCAAGGGCGCTCGCCTGGTGAAGTGGCTGCCGTCTGTTCAGCACATTGACCCCTCGTCGCCTGAGTGCGACGCGTTTTATGAGGGCCTTGCGGAGCTAGGGATTCCTTTGCTCAGCCATGCCGGCGAAGAAGTTGCCATGCCTGGCGAGCAGCAGGCCCTCGGGAACCCACTTCTTCTGCGCAGAGCCCTCGACGCGGGCGTGAAGGTGATCATGGCGCATGGTGCGAGCCTTGGAAGCAATGTTGACCTTGACGAGTCAGAGGGCCGTCGAACTCGCAAGCCTTCCTGGGAGTTGCTCTTGCGGCTCATGAAAGACCCGCGTTACGAACGCCAGCTCTTTGCAGATATCTCTGCCATCACACAGTTCAATCGTTGTGGTGATCCGCTGCGAGCTTTCCTTTGCGAGAGCGACCTTCATTATAGGTTGGTGAATGGAAGCGACTATCCGCTGCCCGCCATTGACCCATTAATCAGCACGTGGAAGTTGGTGCATGAAGGCTATCTGACTTCTCGTGAGCGCATGCTTTGCAATGCTGTCTACGATGCGAATCCTTTGTTGTTCGATTTTGCGGTCAAGCGATGCCTGAAAGTTGAAGAGGGCGGTCGAACTCATCGGTTTTCGCCCAACATCTTCGAAACGTCTTGGCTCTTCAGCTAGGTGCTCTTCTGAGGCGGTGCCGGGTATAGTGCAGCCCGGTTTGCTCGTCTCACTCCCGCTTGCATAGGTATATGGATCACTCGACCAGCGTCATAGGTGCTCAAGACCGTCCTGCGGTGGATCCCACCCTGGACCTAGAGGCTGAAATCGCCGAGCTGAAACGGAAACGCCATGCGGTCATCTTGGCGCATTACTACCAGGACGAAGAGATCCAAGACCTCGCTGATTATGTGGGTGACAGTCTCGGGCTGTCTCAGCGTGCAGCTGAGACGGATGCGGATGTGATCGCTTTTTGTGGTGTCCACTTCATGGCCGAAACGGCCAAGATTTTGAACCCCGAGAAGACGGTCTTGCTACCAGATGTTGATGCGGGTTGCAGTCTTGCTGACCGTTGTCCGCCAGACGAGTTCGCTGAGTGGCTCAAGGGTTACCCGGATCATGTCGTGGTGAGCTACATCAACACCACGGCGTCCATCAAGGCCTTGAGTGACATCATTTGCACTTCCAGCAATGCTGTGCGCGTTGTCGAGTCGATTCCAGAAGACAAGAAAATCGTGTTTGCGCCAGACCGCCATCTCGCTCGTTGGGTCGAGAAGAACACCGGTAGGCAACTCGTGAAGTGGCCTGGGTTCTGCGTCGTGCACGAACAATTTGCTGCACGGAAGTTGGTTGAACTCAAGGCCGCCACTCCCGAGGCAGAGTTAATTGCGCACCCTGAGTGTGAAGATTCAGTGCTTTGTCTCGCAGATTACATCGGATCCACCACGGGCCTTGTCAGCCATGTGGAGCGCAGCCCGAAGAAATCGTTCATCGTTGCAACAGAGATGGGCGTCATGCATCAGATGCAGCGTGTACGTCCAGATGCCACGCTGATTGGGGCGCCGCCGAGTTCTGGATGCCAATGTGCAACATGCCCCTACATGCGGCTGAACACGCTCGAAAAGCTGTACGTGGCCCTTCGCGATCTTTCACCCGAGGTGACCTTGGACGAAGATGTTCGGGTCGCCGCCTTGAAGCCGGTGGAGCGCATGTTGGCGCTTGGCTGAGATTGAGCTGGCGCGTTCGGGCCACGCCGCTCTCGATCAACTCGTCAGATCATCTCCAGCTGTGCGTTGTCTCAGCTCGGCAGCAACTGCAAATTGCCGTTGCACAAGGTAGCGAAGGGTTCGGTTCACTCGTGTGCGTGCGATGCTCGCGCTGCTGTGCGAGCGGTCAATGCGACACTGCACGACCCAATCGCTTACGAGGTCGTCCATGAAGAAGTCTGTGAACGTCGAGATGCCGTTGATGGCCATCGAGAGATCGGCCTGGTGGCGAGCTTGGACGTCAGCGAGCTCCATCTGAAACCGAGAAAGTGCTCGATTGGCGGCCGATGCGTGGCGATGAGCATCGTCAAGATGGGTGAATTTTCCCCAGCTTGATGCGAGTCCAATCATGTCCAGGCGTCCCACCGCCTGAGCCTTGGATAAGGCATGGAGAACTCCTGTCAAAGCGGCCTTGGCAAGTTGACCTGCCCAGAGCGCTTCCTCGAGTTCGCGAGCCACATCTTTCAGTAAACCGATTTGTTCTGCCTGGTGAATCGCATGTGCTTTCGAGGAGGCTTCATGCTTGGCGAGCCACAGGTCCTTCTCTTCCAGAAGCCGGGTGTACTTGTCTGCAGGATCTTGATCAGTCGCGATGCGACGTTCGATTGCCAGTGCACCTGCCCGCGTAGCCTCAAGTTCCGCATGGGCTTGCTCTAGCTTCATTTGGGCTGCAAACCATTCACGCCTTTCTTTGTCTTGGCGTGCCGGGAGATCACCAAAGAGTTGTTCCATCAGGCTGGAGAGGGTCGCGCCTGCCATGATATCTACGTCGTAACGCTCACGTTCGACACGGTCTGTCAAACGACTTACGCGGGCATGAAGTTCGGCTTGATGCCTACGGGTGAATTCAAGTCGAGCCACCAGGCGCTCTCGTTCCGCAACAGCTGCCCGCACATCACGCAGACTCGCATCGAGTTCTTTCAAGGTCAGGTCCATGCGGTCACTCGAGGGTGAGTTGTTTCGAGCCGGTCAAGTATCCTAACAGCGAGCTTGTTGGCCGCGCTGAGGCTGCTGAATGAAGATCGGTGTTGCGTGATATCCTGTGCGCCCGGCCAAGCCAATATGACAGGAGTGCCCCATGTTTCTTCTCCCTCTTGCAGTCGCCGCATGCTCGGCGTTGCTCACACCTTCCGGAGTTACGATGGATCAGGAGTTTCAGATTCCTTTCGAGAAGCACGTTCTTGATAACGGTCTGCAAGTCGTGATTCATGAAGATCACAGCGATCCCGTTGTCGCCGTTTACATCGTCTATCACGTCGGAAGTGGGCGTGAAGAGGTCGGCCGATCCGGTTTTGCTCACCTGTTTGAACACCTCATGTTCCAGGGTTCGGAAAACGTAGGAGATGATCAGCATTTCAAGCTCGTGAGCGAAGCAGGTGGGACGCTGAACGGCAGCACCAACCGAGATCGCACGAACTACTACGAGACCATGCCGTCAAATCAGCTCGAACTAGCGCTCTGGCTCGAGGCCGACCGCATGGGTTTCTTGTTGCCAGCCATCAACGCAGAAAAACTCGACAATCAGCGAGAGGTGGTCAAGAACGAGCGGCGACAGAACTATGAGAACCGGCCCTATGCGCAGGCTCGGGGAGAAATCATGAAGGTGCTCTACCCCGCTGACCACTCGTACAACTGGACGACAATTGGAAGTCACGAAGATCTCACGGCGGCGAGTCTCGAAGACGTCGTCAACTTCTTCCAGCGTTGGTATGGCCCCAACAACGCGACACTCGCGATAGGTGGAGATGTCGATCCGGAAGAAGCTCTGAAGCTTGTTGAACGTTATTTTGGCGGTATTCCGAGAGGGCCTGAAGTGGCTGCGCCTGTGGCACGCGCTGCACACCTTCAGCAAGATGTGCGACTGGCCATGGAAGACAAGGTGCAGCGTCCGCAGCTCACCATGACCTGGCCTGGCGTCCAGATGGCCCACGAGGACGCCGCAGCGCTGTCCATGTTGGCGCAGGTGCTTTCGGCCAACAAAGCGGCACTTCTGGATAAGGCGCTCTCGATTGACGAGACCCTTGTTGACTACGTCACGGCCTACCATCTGGCAGCGGAGCAGGCCGGCGAGTTCGCTGTCAGCGTGCGCCCTGTGGGAGGCGTTTCCTTGGATGAGTTAGAAAATCGCATCCGTTCCATTCTTGCGGAACTGGCTGTGAACGGCGTGGAGCAAGAGCGACTCGATCGCCTCAAGGCCCGCTATGAGGCCAGCACGATCAATCGATTTGAAACAGCCTCGTCGCGAACAAGTGCCCTCTGCGAAGCCAATACTTTTTTCGGCGACCCTGCAGAGGCAACGCGAAATCTACGAGAGATGCTGGCTGTGACGCCATCGGACGTCGTCCGTGTGCTCAACCGCTATGTGTTGGATCAGCCGGCGATCCTCATGTCCGTGGTGCCCGAAGAGCGCCTGGACATGGTGGCGCGCGGCCGCACGGAAGAGCAGGTCTTGGTGGAAGAGGATTTCGACCGCAGTCGTCAGCCGCACTCCAGCCCCAGCACGCCCTTCAAGGCGCCGCGTATCTGGCACGACACGCTGGCCAATGGAATTCCGGTGACCGGGACGGAGTACCACGAAATTCCCATCGTGAGCATCGAGCTGAGCGTGCCTGGTGGGCATCTTCGCGAGTCGATGTATTCGCTTGGCGTTTCGAGCTTGACTGCGGAACTCATGGGCGAGGGAACCGAAGATCTTGATGCAGTCGGATTGACCAACGCGCTCGATGCGATCGGCGCTTCGCTGTCTGTGTCTTCCAGCAGTGACGAGATCACCATCTCGTTGCGGACCCTGACCAAGCATCTGGACGCGGCCGTGGCTCTCTTGTGTGACGTACTGCTTAAACCGCGCTTTGCTCAGGAGGATTTCGATCGGCTGAAGACGCAGCGATTGACCGCGTTGGAATCACGCGGCGACAACATCAATGCGATTGCTGGGAATGTGTGGAACCGGATCATGTACGGCGAAGACAGCATCGCTGGCACGCCGAGTTCGGGCACGCTCGAAACCATTGACCGGATGAACATCGGTCAAGTTGTCGAGTTCTATTTTCAAGCGGTCGTGCCGGATCAATCGCGCCTGGTTGTGGTGGGTGACGTAGAGCCGGAGCGCATTCGAGAGTTGTTCAAGCCGCTGGCGGATGGGCGATGGCTCGAAAAGCCGGCGCTCGCCTTGAACGTGTCGCCCCAGCCGTCGGTCGCCGAGACTCGCGTCTTTCTCGTTGATAAGAGCGGAGCCCCGCAGTCGCAGGTCCGTGTTGGGCATCCCGGTCTCTCCGCTCTGGATGAAGACTACTATCCATTCAGCATCATGAATTACGCCCTGGGTGGTTCCTTCAGTAGCCGTATCAACATGAATCTACGCGAAGACAAGGGATACACCTATGGCGCTCGTTCCTCGATGCGCGCAGGACTTCGTCCGGGTGTGTTCATGGCTTCGAGTGGCGTGCGTACAGATGTCACCACGGAGTCTTTGGCCGAGCTGATGGGAGAGCTGGAAGCCATTCAGAATGGATTGACCAACGAGGAGGCTGCCTTCGCCAAAGATGCAATGCAGCAGGCGATGAACCGGCAGTATGAATCCGTCCGTGCGCTGCGGGGCGTGGTCGACAACGTGAGTAAGTACGGCTACGCGGACGATTACATCGATCAGCGCCGCGAGCTTCTGGGTGCGATCTCGAAAGATGATCTCGATGCACTGGCACAGAAATACATTCATCCAGAAAGCATGACGATGCTCATCGTGGGCGACAAAGAGACTGTCGGTGATCGTCTCGCAGAGTTGGGCTACGGAGAACCCATCGAACTGGATATCGATGGCAATCTGGTTGACGTGCAGTCCTGACCCTGTAAAGCAGGGGCGCGTCGGTCGGACAACTACTCCGACCTGACGCGCAGTGACCTCAGTCCATTCCGAGCTTTTCGCGCCCTTCGGGAGAAATCATCTCGGGCCCCCACGGTGGCTCCCAGACGATGTTGATCTCGACCTCGTTGACACCTTCGACGCCTCCTATCTTGCGCTCGCATTCCTCAGGAATGGATTGAGCTGCTGGGCAGGTTGGTGAGGTCAGGCTCATCGTGACCTTGACGTCGTTGCCGTCTGTGATCTCAAGACCATAGATGAGTCCAAAGTTCACGATATCTACGGGCACCTCGGGGTCGTAAACCGTTGAGAGTGCGTCCATGACCGGCTGGCGCAGGGAATGTTCGGTGTCTGTCATCTGGAGGTCTCCTTCCAATCCGCATCGCATGACGCGCACATCAGGTGTGCATCGAGCTGCGGTGGGCTGATTATGGCCGCTCGTGGGTGTGCATGACCACCATCGACTGTGCTCTGCAAGCTTTCTTGTCCCTCGTTCAGGGGCGGGATACTCTTTCTGTGAAGTCTCTGCCTCCCTGACCCTGACCGATGTCTGACCGACCGCCTTTCCTGGAAGTTCTCGGTGAGCGGGTCATTCTGGGCGATGGCGGAATGGGCTCGGAGATCTACGGCCGCGGAATCTTCATTAATCGCTGCTATGACGAGCTAAACGTCTCGAGCCCGAAGCTTGTCCAGGCCATCCACGGCGATTTCGTGCAGGCCGGCAGCGTGCTGATCGAGACGAACACCTACGGAGCGAGTCGTCCGAAGTTAGCAGCTCACGGAATGGAAGAGCGGCTCGGCGATATTCTGACAAGCGGGGTCAAACTTGCGCGCGAGGTCGCCGGTCCTTCGCTCTGGGTGGCTGGAAGCATCGGTCCGCTCGGCCCTTCCGCAAAAGATGCGGGGATGAGTGAAAGCGAGCAAGACGAGGCCTACGTAGAAGTGGCTCAGATGCTCGCAGAGGCCGGAGCAGATCTTCTGTTTCTCGACACCTTCACGAGCATGCATGACATGCAGCGAGGGATTCGTGCTTGCAAGGAGGCCTCCGATCTTCCGGTGGTGAGCAGCTTCTCGTTCCACCGGGGCTTTGTGATGAACAATCACGACTTCCTGGTGCAACCCGAAGATGTGGCGGCCATGGCCATGGCTGCTGGTGCTGATGTTGTCGGCGCAAACTGCGGTGACGGCCCGCACACCACGCTTGAGGTTGTCGAAATCCTTGAGCGGACCGCAGGTCTGCCCGTGGCGGCGATGCCCAATGTCGGGGGCCCGGCTCTCATTGACGGTCGCTCGGTCTACCTGTCTTCACCGGAGTACATGGCCGAATACAGCCGGCGCATGGTGCAAAAGGGCGCGCGGTTGATTGGTGGATGTTGTGGCGTCACTCCACAGCAAATTCGAGAGGTCCGTTCCTTCTTGGCGTCGATTCAGCCGCGAAGAACGACGCTGGATGTGAAAACGCCAGAGGAACAGCAAGCTCCGGTGACTCCGAAACCCGTCGCGGAGCGGAGTCCCTGGGGCGCGCAGCTTGGAGAGACTTTTCAGATCAGCGTCGAACTTGACCCGCCTCGCGGGCTGGATCCCAAGCGCTCACTCGAAAGCGCCCAGTTTCTTCATGACAGCGGCATAGATGCCGTGAACATCGCAGACGGTCCGCGCGCGATGGCACGCATGAACCCCACCTCACTTGCTGTTCTGGTGAAGCAGGCCGTGGGCATGGAAACCATCATTCACTACTGCTGCCGTGACCGAAATGTCCTGGCGATGCAGATGGACCTCATCGGCGCTCACTCGCTGGGGCTGCGTAATCTCATGCTCATCACGGGCGATCCACCCAAGATGGGCAATTTCCCGGAGGCGACGGCGGTTTTCGATGTCGATGCCATCGGGCTCGTCGACTTCGCCTCCAAGCTGAACCATGGACTCGATCTATCCGGCAAGCCCGTCGGCAAGAACGAGGGAACAGATTTCGTGATCGGTGTCGGCTGCAATCCAGGCGCGCTCGACATCGACCTCGAAGTCGATCGCTTGCGACGCAAGATCGAAGCGGGAGCCGAGTTCGTTTTCAGCCAGCCTGTCTACGACATTGAACGACTGGAACGCTTTCTGGAATGTTCAAAGGACATTCCTTACATCCCGTTTTTCGTCGGGATCTTGCCGCTCGCTTCGCTCAAGAACGCAGAGTTTTTGACGCGCGAGGTGCCGGGCATGGCTGTGCCAGATCCGATTCTCGAGCGACTGAGGTCTGCACGCAGCAAGGAAGAGCAACGTGCCGTAGGCATCCGAGTGGCAACGGAATGCCTCGAAGCTGCAGCCGCATTCAAAGATCGCGTGCGCGGAAGCTACATCTTTCCGCCATTCGGCAAGCACGAAGCGATCATCCAAGTCCTCAAGGACTCGGGCGTTCGCAGCTGACCTCGGGGCGGCTGATCGGCGCCCCAGAGGGCTGCCTAGCCGTCAGCGCCGATCGACTCGACGGGGCATTGCTCCATGGCCTCGATGCACAGCGCGATGTCTTCATCCGTGGATGGCTGCGTGTGCACGAAGTCGTGATCGCCGTCTTCGCTCTCCTTGAAGAAGGCGGGGGCGATGTCGGAGCACAAGTGGCAGAGGATGCACTGCGTGTCGACGTAGAAGGGTCCATCGACGTTGTCCGGGTATTTGTCGCTGACGTCAGCCATGTGTCCGTGCTCAGTGGGTCTTACTTCAAAGGTCGGGAAGAAAAGGACTTATATGATAGTTCGACTTTCCGAAAGGATCCAGTGGGGCAACTTCTGCGGGCGAGAGACTTCGAGTGCCTGAGGGGCCCTCAGTCCGTTTGCCGCAGGAGGACGCCCATTTCGTGCACGCCGTGAGCGGCGACTTCCAGACCAAGAAGTCGGTTGCCCATCAGTTTCCGGACCATCTCCAGTTTCTCGGCCGAGAAACCAGACGTGAAGATGGTGATGCCTTCCTCTTCGTCGAACTCGATTCGATGGCCACCAAGGAGTCGATAGACGCTCCGGAGGGCTTCCAGAGCTTCCGTTTCTGGAAGAGGTTCGGGCAGGACGTCTTCGCTCTCCAGCCAGACCATGCGTCCGAGCATGTTGAGCAAGACGCTCACACGGCCTGGGCGAACTTCGGCGAGAAAGCCTCGGCAATCGGCGAGTCCGCGGTCCGCGTTGGCGCGCGACCGGCGACAGCGAACGGCCTCGCCGGGAGTGAGCCCAGATCGATTGCTGTGTGATTCGGTGCCTGGAAAGCGAGCCACGGGTTAGTTCCTCCGTCGCAGCCAGAGGGAGCCGCCTGAGTTCTTCAGGCACAGCGGCATGTGCTCGCGGAACCAGGCCTCGCGGTACTGCTCGAGCGCCGTGTTCATCACCACGATCTCATAGGCGTTGTTGAACTGCAGGAAGGCGCGCAGCAGGTAGGCCTCGTTCCAGGCACGCCCCTCCATGACCCATTCGCGTGGATACTCGAAGGGGTAGTGGATGTCATGGACATGGACGTAGACGCCCTTGGCGAGCCGCGGAAGCACCTCGAAGGCGAGTCGGTTCACGTCGCTGCCGGTCTTGGAGACGTGCGTCGAGTCGATGAACAGGATGTCGTCCGCCTCGAGTCGGTCGAACTCCTCTAGCGGAACGTCCTGCACCGGCACGTCCAGGATGCGCACGCGCTCGCGATCGGTGGGGCGCAGGACGGACAGGAGGCGCTCGGGGTACGGGTCGATGAACGTGAACTCCACGGTGCTGCCGAGAAACAGATCGTCCGTGTCGAGCATGGCCGCCGAGCTGTGCCCGGAACCGACCTCCAGGATGCGTCGCGGCTTCACGTGCCGCATCATGAAGTAGAGGAAGAGCGCGTCGGAGTAGGAGAACTGATCGTTCTCGAAGCGGTAGCGGCGGTCGGGCCGGCCCTCAGCATTCCAAGGCTGATCGGCGTAGTAGGGGAGGAACGCCTCGGCCAACGCCACCTGTTCCGGAACGCGGGACTCGATGCCCGGCAGGTTGCGCAATGTGGTGTCGAAGAGGGTGTCCGCTTTCGCCTCGACCTCCGCAACGTCCGGAATGGGCGAGTAGAAGTCACCGGGTGCCCGCCAGGTGCGGAAACGGGCCAGTTCACTCTCGAGCTCTGCGATGCGTTGGCGCAGCGCCTCCCCATCTGACTCGGCCGGCAGCTTGCTCACCGGGTGGCTTTGGCCTCGAGGGGCGGCACACTGCGTGCCAGAAGCCCACCGATGATCAGCGAAAGCCCGATGGCTGGGTAGAGGATGCCGACGATCCATGCCTTGACGCCTGCGTCGTAGGGCGCAAACCGGAGTGCGAGTCCTGCTCCGACCATGATGGCAACCAGCAGGATCATGACCGGACTGAACACGCTCCACATGGGCGCTTGAGGGCCTTGCTTTTCGATGTGTGTGACAGCGCGTCGGGCACCTTTCTTCAGGGCCGAGAATCCTTTGCCAATGCCGACGATGAGCGCCGCGCCCAGTGCGATCCAGCGATCGTTGCCGTGCAGGGCCGTCACATCGACGGTCTCTTCTCGGAAGCCGGTGTAGAGCAAGCCTCTCCAGATGAGCAGTACGCCCACGGCGGCCCAAACTACGAACACAACGTTGCGTCGACCCTGGATGGACATGGATACGGCTCCTGCGATGGGAGAAAGGTGGTCAGGTGAAGAAAAATGCGAGAACTGCACCGAGGGAGAGGACCCCCACGATTGCAGCTCGACTCCAGGCCTGCGCCGGGGGGCGCGGACTGATGGGATCGTAGCGAGCGTTGAGCCCCAAGCCCACCGAAACGAGGACGCAAGCTGCCAGCATGAACGGGAGGGGCGTCACGTTTCGATAGCTCTCAGTCCCAAAACGTAGATACAGCCATAGCACCACGCTCTGACTGCCGAAGAGCATGAGGAGCCTGGAGAGCTGGAAGAGTGGAGGGAGGGCCAGTGCTTCTTCTTCCTCGACGAGCTTGTCCATCTCGGGCGTGCCCGGTCGGGGCACCTGGTGTGTGTCAGCCAGCTCATCCATGAGCGCGGCGTTGCGCTGCATGGCAGCAGGCACCAGCGTGAGACAGGCCAGCTGAGCGAGGATCGATCCGAGCACCAGCGCCGGATGCACCATGTGCGGGAGACGGCCGGTTTCCACCAGACTGCCCGTAACGGCGACCGCAATCGTGAACAAGGGGGCGATGGCCAGGGCTTTGAAGGCCGCCCCCTTCATCCAGAGCTTGTGGCGCTCAGTCCAGTCGGTTCCGGCCCGAGCTGTCTCGGCGAAATTTTTGACCCAGAAGTGAGATCCCAGGAAATACGCGAAGGGCAGCGATTGCACGAAGGCCAGCAGAATCGTGCCGACAAGGCCGACCCTCAGGTGCCAGGCGAGGGCCTCCGTTCCGGCCTGAGCCCCGAAGCCCGTGACGATCACGTAGCCCCAAACGAGGAGGACGCTCAGGCAAAGGGAGCGGTAAATGGTGGCCATGGCGGGAAAGCCTCGTTCGCCGTTATCCTGTCGAGTTCGCCGCGAGCCCTCGCCCGCGGACCTGGAAGATCGCGCATTCTCACCTAGGAGGCCCTCCGTGAGCCAGATCGTCATTACTGAAGAAGCCCTGCACTGGCAGGAAGTCGCTCGGAAGGTTGCTGAGGAGGTCGTTCGGCCCATTGCAGCCAAGTACGACGACCTCCAGGAATACCCGGAGGAAGTTCGCCAGGCCTACATCGACACGGGGCTGCTGGGTGTCTGGATCCCCAAGGAGTACGGCGGGCATGGCGCGGGGACGGTGGCCCTTTGCCTCGTGGTGGAGGAGTTGAGCCGTGCATGTGGCGCCATGGGCGTGGCGTTTGCAGTCAATGCTCTGGGCTCCTTTCCGATCCTTGTCGGTGGTACCGAAGAGCAGAAGAAGGATTGGCTGCCACAGATCGCCAAGGGCGAAAAGATGATCGCCTTTTGCCTGAGCGAGAAATTCGCAGGCAGCGACGCCGGCGGGATGCGTTGCCAGGCGCGCCTCGAGGGCGATGAATGGGTCATCAACGGTGAGAAGAAGTGGACGACCAATGGCGGTGTGGCGAGTTTCTACACGGTCTTTGCGGTGACAGACGACAAGAGTCGGAGTCGCCGTATTTCAGCGATCATGGTCGAGAAGGGAACGCCGGGTTTCTCGGTCAAGAAAATCGAGAACAAGATGGGCATTCGTGCGGTGCCGGTGGTTGAGACGCACTTCGACAACGTGCGTGTTCCGGCAGCCAATCTGCTGGGAGGGCGTCCCGGCTACGGCTTCAAGCATGCCATGGCCACGCTCGACAAGGCGCGCCCCGGTGTGGCGGCACAGGGCGTCGGACTTGCTCAGGGCGCCTTGGAGTATGCGGTGACCTACGCGATGCGACGCGAACAGTTCGGCAAGAAGCTGGCCTCGATGGGCGTCATGCAGGACATGCTGGGAAGCATGGCGAGCAAGGTCGAAGCCGCTCGTGGCCTGGTGCTTCGTGCCGCAACTGCGGTCGACCTGAATGACACGGCCCAGATCACCAAGCTGGCAGCCATGAGTAAGAATTTTGCGACCGATGTCGCCATGGAGGTCACGACGGATGCGGTCCAAATCTTTGGCGGCTACGGGTTCATGAAGGACTACCCGATCGAGAAATACATGCGGGACGCGAAGATCACTCAGATCTACGAGGGGACCAACCAGATTCAACGGATGGTTGTGGCACGCAATCTGGTGAGGGAGGCCGCGAGCTTCGACTTCCTCAACGAGTACATCCCGGTGGAGACGTACGAGAACTATCAGGCGGTTTTCGAGGAGGAAGCCACCGCGGATAGTTGATTGCCTGCGCCGGCTCTCACCTTTTTTTCTTCTTCCCCTTCTTCTTCCCGCTGCTTGCCCCTGGTGGGGGGGCGCCCACGGACCCAAGAGGCGTCGTCCCGCTGGCTGCTTTGGATTGCAGGGGGATGCTCACCGATTTTTTGGGTTCTGGAAGTCTTTTGAACAGATCTGGCCGGGTCTTCTTCAGCGCCAGGACCAGTTCCAGTTGGGACTGCTGAAAGCTTGGGTCGAGGCGCGGAGGGAGCCCGTACAGCGGGTCGAGTTCTGGGCGGGCTTCATCCATCAATCCGATCAATTCAGCCTGCTCTTCAAGAAACCGCCACGTTCCGAAGGGTGTCTCGAGTCGCTCCTCCTTCTTCATGCTTAGCGAGTCGTAGCGATGCGCAAAGAGCACTCCGCGTGCACCGAGTTCGAGCATGCTGCACTGGAGGATGCCGTCTTGGACGCGGATGAGGTCGTTCAACTGAGGCTGAGCAGGGGGCGTGTTCAGCCACTGGGCCTGTAAGGTCGATTCGCGAACCCTGAGTTCGTTTGCACGCGCAGATTGTTGTTTGCGTGCGTCGTCCGAGAGAGAGTTCACCCCGAGGTCTTCCAGGCGAGTCTCGATTTCTGCGAGTTCGGCCTCGACGCTTGAAAGCTCTGCGCGCAGTTCGACGAGCGCGGACGCCTGAATCAAGTCGCTCTGGAGTTCGGGCAGTTTCTTGAGCAGCGCATCCGACCCTTCCCGTGGCGCGTGCTCCGGCGTGGGGGACTGAAGGAAGTCGAGAGCTTCCTGGAGCGCTTCGGCTCGGATGCTCTCGTTGTTAAGAACAAGCGAACTGGCAGTCTTTTTGCGAAATGCAAGGCTGGGTGCCATGCGGCGCAAGTTGACGACCATCGCTTCCACTTCGATGGACCTCTTGCCGCCCTTGAGAATCTCCTGCGCCTCTACCACGAGGCGTTGAAAGGAGGCCTCTTGAGCGAGGAGGGCCTCACGTATTCGAACGGCCTGATCGCGGTCCCCCCAGTCGAGGGTGCTGAGGAATGCCTGATTGGCTGAGATGTAGTTTTCGAGTTCAAGCGAGTCGCGTGAATCCCCGTAGGCAATGCGCAGGCTGTCGAGAGCGAGCCTCTCTTTGATCGTCAGGTTGTTGTCTTCGGGTGCTGTGGGAATCGTGAGCGGTTCACTGGCAATTCGATCCAGTTGAGATTCGTAGTCGAGGAGGTCTCGGTCGATTCTCTCGCGACGCTTGAGCATGATCCCGCCCAGGCGATCCATGGTCTCGCTGCCCAAGGTCTTGCGTTCGTAGCTCTGGACCGTGGACTCCAAGGTGAGGGCCTCCTGGAACAGCTTCGAGAACTGCTGGGCCAGCTTGTGCTCGCGGCCGACGGGCTGCCTGGCCGGCGAGGCCTCGGCCTTCGGTTTGGCGGCCGAGTCCTGCTCGGAGGGTCCGGCCGAGTTCTCGACCTGTTCGTTTTCCTCGATCACAGGGGCTGCGGAGGCCTCCTGGGCAGCGGCCGGTCCCCACGAAACCATCAGGGCCAGGCCGGTCAGAAGAGCTTTCCAGCGCATGCTGCCAGGCTGCCTGCTGCCGCACGCCTGGGTTGCCCTGTTGGCATGGGGCTCCGGTTCGCTAAGATGCCCCGCCCTTTCCGCGGCAGGTTCTGGATTCGCCTGACCGCATGCGTTTCTGCGGAGGTCGTCATGGCCAAGCCCCACCGAAAGATCAAGAAGGCGAATCACGGTTCGCGGCCTAGCAACGCCAAGGCCCGCAAGCGGAAGCGCGCACACATCAAGACCTGATCTCTCGAGGTTCGGCATTGGGGTCATCATACCCCGAGTCGACCGCCGAGACGCCTCCAAGGGGGGCATCACCTGGGCTGGTGGCTCTGGGCGAGTTCCCAGTAGTGGTTTGCGTGCTCACGGAGCTGAGCCACGTCCTCTTCGCTGATTGTCCGGATGATCTTGCCGGGGACACCAGCCACCAGAGACCGCGGTGGAATCACGGCCTTCTCCTTGACGACGGCGCCTGCGGCAATGATGCATCCGTCACCGATTTCTGCTCCGCCGAGGACCACGGCATGAATGCCGATCAGGCAGAGGTCGCCGACCCGCCGACCGTGAACCACGGCTCCGTGGCCGATGGTCACATGGGCGCCGATGTCATTGGGGACGCCCGTGTCTGAATGGAGCACCGCCAGATCCTGAACGTTGCTCATCTCACCGACACGAATGACATCGCAGTCGCCGCGAACAACACTTCCGAACCACACGCTCACGCCTCGAGCGAGGTGAACGTCTCCGAGGACGACAGCTGTGCTTGCGACGAGTGCTTCGCCGAGGGGTGCCATGACGGGTGGCACAGGCCCATGAGACATCTCCATCAGAGGACGCTCTCCGGTAGGTAGGCGGCGAGGGCTAGGGTGAATCCGTTGTGGAGGCCGTGCAACAGGCAAGCCGTTTTGAGGCTGCCGGTCTGTTCGTAAGTCCAGGCGAGCAGGATGCCGAGTGTGGCCACGGGCAGGACGGTGGCGCCATCGTGCATCAAGCCGAAAAGGAGACCCGCGAGCACCATGGCAACCCATGGAGGCATGAGGCGGCGGAGTCCACCGAAGAGCGCACCACGGAAGATGATTTCCTCGGCGACGGGAAGCACCACAACGATGCAGAGCCACACGATCGGGTTGCTCGTGGCCCCTTCTTCGGAGAGGAAGCGCTTCAGGTAATCCTGCAGGATTTCGGAATCCGCCGGCACCATGGCCTGGTTGATGAGCGCCGCGAGCACCAGAAATGGATAGCAAGCGATCCAGCCTGCGAGGGCCAATGCGGCTGCAGGGGGGCCTTGATGGCGGCGTAACCCGAGGCTTTTCGGGGTCACTCCGAAGCGATTTGCCAGCAGGCAAACCGCGAGGATGGCGACTCCGTAGCCGATCGCCTGGAGGAACAGGAGATCTTCCAGAGGGGCCTCCTCGAGCGGGAGGCTGCTGTTTGATTTGACGAGGCTCGTGACGCCTGCGGCCATGAACAAGATGGCGAGAAACACCAGAATCCCGTGGCGTGAGGTGTCGTCTGGGCCCAGCGGGTGGAGGCCGCGTCGGGCCAGCCAACGCCACAGACCGAAGCCTGAGAGGCACATGGCTGTGAGGAGAAGCAGCGTCATGCCAGCAGATCCAGCAGACGTTCCACCTCGTCCAGCGTGTTCCAGGCGTGGGGTGAGAAACGGACGCCGCCGCCTCGCATGGCGACGCTGACGTGGCGTTTTTCCAGTTCCGCCACTGCGTCTTCAGCGGTGCCGCTCGGGGGGAGCGCCGACACGATGCCCGACTTCTCGGCCTCCTGATCGCGCGGGCTGCGGACGTTCCAGCCCTGAGCTGTGAGTCCGTCCGTCAGTCGATCGGTGAGTTCGAGGATGCGGGGGGCCATCCGGTCGACGCCCGTCTTCAGCAGGAGGTCCAGGCAGGCCTCCATGCCAAAGATGGCCACTGTCGGCAGGCTGGCGAACTCGAAGCGGCGGGCGTCCCCGAGCCGCTGCTTTCCGGAATGCCAGGGCGTGAAGGGGTCCTCCACACTGAGCCACGACTGAAAAGGGTCGTCCAGTTCTTCGAGGCACTGGCGGCGGCAATAGAAGAGACCAATGCCTTCAAGGCCCATCATCCACTTGTGGGAATCCGCGGCCAGGAAGTCGATGTGAGCCCGCTCGACATCCAGTGGAAAGGCGCCCAGGCCTTGGATGGCGTCCACGCAGAAAAACGCCCGATGGTCCTTGAGAGCCGTTCCGACGGTCTCGATGTCCAGGCGCTGGCCGGTGTCCCACAGAACAAAGGGCAATGCCACCAGGCGAGTTCTGGGTCCAATGCGCGCCAAAATGTCCTCTGTGAGCACTTTCCCGGCCTTCCGTGGGACCGTGACCACTCGCGCCTGGCGTCGCTCCTGACGGAACCATGGAATTTGATTTGCAGGAAAGTCATCCTGAACCACCAGGATCTCGTCCCCTGGCTCTATCCGGAGGCCTTCAGCCACCGTCAGCAGCCCCTGGGAGGTGCTTGTCGTCAAGGCCACTTCCTCGGATTGCGCCCCGCCGAGGAGGCGAGCTGCCTGAAGTCGGGCCGATTCGCGTCGGTCCAACCAGTTCTGGAAGCGGGCTGACCCGTTCTCCAGGGCGTCCCGGTTGAAGTCCTCCATGGCCTTCGCCACCGGGCAACTCAACGGTGAAACCGCAGCGTGATTGAAGTAGAGCCAACGATCCCTCACGGGAAAAGCGGCTCGTAGCTCGGCGAGGAGGTCGGGCATATGGACGTAAAGGCCAGCGTAGGACGAGGAGGCGGGAACAGCCGGCAATCATCTGATGTGCCGGCAGTTCTACACAACGCCGAGAGAGGGGGCCATGCAGGCGATGCTTCGTCGGCCATGGCGCTGGAGATCCTGCGCGCCGAGCCCTCGACGCTGGAAAACGTCGGCGAGCCCAAGCTGACGGTCCTTGAGACCCAGCTTGCGCTGGATGCCGAGAGCACCGTCGATTTGCTCGCCTGCGATCCACAAGGCAGTCCGGTGCTGGTGTTGTTCTGCCAGGATGAGGCAACTGCTCTGGGACGGATTGGCCGTGTCGTCGGGGCTTTTCAGCGCTCGGGCTCGCTTCTACGCCTGGCCTTCCGAGAACAAGGACTCGATCCCGGGCTCCCGCCGCGGGTTCTCCTGATGGCACCACGGTTTTCGGATGGCATGCGGGATCAGCTGGACCTTCTGGGTGGCCTCTCGGCGAGTGCTCTCGAATATCGTTTGGTGCGGCCTCAAGGTGGTGAGCCGCTCTTGGATGTGGCCTTGCTGCATCGAGCAGGCGGCTCGAAGAAGAGCGCCCATGCCTCGGCAGTTGCCATGCCTCGCCATGCCCGAGCGGAACGTTCGGAATCCGAACCGGATGAACTCTCGCCCATGGAGCTTGAGCCGCTGGCGCCGGACGATCTCGACGGCTTATTGGACCGGGCTCACCAGTCCATCACTTCACTCTCCGAGCAAGTCTCGGTCGAAGAGGAGGGAAACCTCGCGCGTTTCCTCGTCGATGGTCGGCCGCTTGCCAGTCTGCTTCGTGACGAGAGCGCCGGAACTCTTTCGCTGACTCTGGATGAAGAGGATGGCGTGATCGAGACCTTGGCGATCTGTGACGAGGTGAGTCTTCACGCGGCTTTGAATGCCTTGTTTGACCGCTATTTTCAGGAGCTGGACACGCCGCTCTAGAGCGGCCGGCGGAACGGATTTTTAACCACAAGTTCGGAAACTTGGTTTAGCTTCTGAGTACGCCCTGGGGGGCGCGGGCTCATTACCCGCTGTCGGTTTTCCGTTGTCGTTTTCGGCTGCACGTCCTCTTTCGGAGTTCCTGTGATGATGCGTTTGTTCACACTCGCCGGCTTGTTCGTGTTTCTTGTGCTGCAACCGTCCATTGCTCTGGCAGGCATCATCACCGTGGGGCCCGCGGGAAGTGGTGCGGCCTACAACGACATCGCGGACGCCATCGCGGCGGCCTTGCCCGGCGACACGATCCGGATTGCACCCGGTGAATATGTGGATGCGACACCGCTCGTGGTCGACAAGCCCCTGACGATTCTGGGGGCGGGTTCGACGCAGACGAGCTTTCAGGCCGTGGCGGCGACTATCCCCGCTTCGCCGCTCCCGCTCCTGATCGATGGCCTTCAGGCCGGCGAGGAGGTGCGCATTGTCGGGTTGACCCTGAGTTCCCAGGCCGTCTCCGGCAACCCGGCCTCGGCGTTGGTGGTGCAGAATTGCGTGGGGCCGGTGGTGCTTGCTGATGTCGTCAGAGGGCCCCCGACGCCGAACGTCGCGACCCCTGGCCTGGTGCAGGTGCGCGGGAGCGCCCAGGTGATCTTCGATCGCTGCCAGTTCGATGCGGGCGTGTCTCTGGGCGAGACGACGCCAGGCATGGTGATCGAGAATTCCGTGGTCTACATCAACGAGTCCTTCATCGAGGGGGGCGACGCCGCCGCGGTCGGTTTCTTCCCGCTTCCGCCTGACCGTGGGGCTGTGGGGCTTGTCGCGACCGGTTCCGAGGTGCGTCTCTCGCGTTCGACGGTGCGCGGCGGTGACGGTGCCGGCAGTTTGTTGGACCCCACGTTCGCACTCGCATCGGATGGCGCTGCGGCGATCCTGGCCAGTGCAAGCCAGGTCCTGATCCGTGGCGGCTCCGGCAACTGGCTTGTGGGCGGCAAGGGAGGCTTGGCCTTGGCCAGCGGCATGACGGCGGTCGGTAACGGTGGATTCGCCATCGAGCATGACGCCACCTCATTGATCTCGACCGCTTCAGATGTGTTTCTTCAGGCTGGCTCCGACGGGCTCGGTGTGCTGCCCTCGATGCCCGTTGCCGGTGCGGGTCTCTGGCATCAGGTCCCGACTCCCATGGCGACGATCGATGTCAACTCCAGCCAGGTCGGCTTGGGCAGCGCGGTCTCTCTGGACCTTGCCGGTGAGGCCGGCGGTCTTGCCCTGACCTACGCCGCCTTGTCTCAGGTGTCGGCCATCCA
>Ga0315339_1001567_pt1 | contig 19808 bp, 22 predicted proteins | sample ASW17metaG_FD_204514 | JGI IMG/M metagenome (GOLD analysis project Ga0315339, IMG submission 204514) | Ammonia-oxidizing marine archaeal communities from Pacific Ocean, United States - ASW #17 | ecosystem: Environmental > Aquatic > Marine > Oceanic | place: USA: California | collected 2016-12-05
TTTCATTGTAGTATCTTGAATCAAAGTCATCTACCTGAGCCGGAAGCATGTTTAAAATAATGACCATAACCAAAAGTGATTTTATTGTTTTCATGAATTACTAGCCATCCTTTAATATATTTGGTTTATTATTTGAAAAAAACTGACTCCACTGCCAAAAATGTAAAACTGCCGCAATGGTCCCACCGGTCACAAAGGCGCTCCCTAACCATACAGTTATTGCTGGATAAGGTCGCATCAATTCAAATGATTGGGTAAATGTCCACGCCGCCTCTGGTTTGGCAGCTAAAATGAGGGCAATGGATACATAATGACATGTATTGGAAAATAAGTGGGTGGCGTATTCTCCATGAGACAAACCGCCGTATCGATTTCGGCTGTACCCCTCAATCCGCACATCAATCGCCAATAATACAATATCAATACATGCCACCATGACTCCTACCATCATGGGCCAACCGCCAAAATCATTTTGAAATAAACAATAGACCACAATGGGGAATGCCGCTGCGCGAAACGTATGAATTATATGCTCAAGAATCGATTCTTTATCTCGATATAACTTATATTTATAATCGTGGAAATACACTCCATCTACTAATACTGAAACACCAAACAGCACCATAAAAATAGTTGCGACTATAATCAATTTTTAACTTTCAGTTTATATTCATTCTGGTAATACCGCCATCCGAAATAAGCCACCGCCGCCAACAATAACCATTGGGGTGCTTTCAAAAAGCCATCTTCCGGGAAAGGCGAATCGCCTCGGACAAATTCTTCAAAAAACCGAAATAATCCATAGGCCACCAAATACAATCTGAATGAACTGCCTCGTATTTTATAGGTCCCCCGTTTTTGCCATAAGTATCCAAATAATGCTAAATTGAAAATAATTTCATAAACCGGTGCCGGGTGGACCGCCAATGACATCGTAGCTGTTTCAGGAATAACGCCGGTAACCATTTGGGTAAGATGGGCTATGGACCCTTCTGGATAAGTGATGGCCCAGGGCAAGGTGCAAGGTGTACCAAAACAACACCCCCCCAAGAGACAGCCGATCCGCCCAATGGCATGACCCAGAGGAATTGCTACCGCAAATGCATCGCCGGTAGAATGGGGATATCCAATTTTTTTCTTCGCCAATTCCACCCCAATAAATCCACCGGCGATACCGCCCAATACAGTTTTACCTGCAAAATCAAAGGCACGAATCCGTGCTGGCACTTCTTCAAATCCCGCAAAGAATACATTAAAAATGTATGAACCAATCACCGCCCCCACAATGGCGCCGACCATGACAAAAAGCATCTGTTCCAGTTCCCAGCCCATACGGCGGAATTCCCGAAAAAACACCACGCCGCCCACCATCCATGCCAAAAGAAAAAAGACGGAATAGGAATCAATAATTAATGTGTCTGATTGATATAAAATTGGATGCATTACAATTCCTTTCTCCTCCCCTAAATCCTCTCCTCGTATGAGGAGGGTTCTAGGGGGTGGTGCTAATAATAATGTTATTCATTTCGACGAGAAAGTTTGGTCTAATTTCATTTTTTTATCAGTGAGAATTTATTTCTAATAAAATTTACTTGGAGGTTCCTGTACCCTTTTTGGGTTGAAAAAGTAAAATTCCTGTGGCGATAAATCCCAGTAAAAATCCCAGCCAAAACCAATTCCGAATGGGGTATCCCTTTTTTTCTGCAATGAGTGCAGTGAGGAAGGCAAAAAAGAATCCGTAGAGAATAAAAAGAACTATAGTATCCATGAGATGAAAAACCCTGCGGTGGTGAATAAAGTGAAAATGGTTAAGAGGTAATAACTCAATAGATCTTTTTTGAATATGCGCGTCAGGAGTAATACACTGGGAAGACCCACACCTGATGCGGCCATCATGAATGAGAAAACCAACCCAACGTCCAGGCCTTTATCAAGAAATAGTTGGCCGATGGGAAGGAGCATGGCAATATCTGCATACAGGATGCCACCCGAAACAACCGATAATGGAATGGCAAATGTACTCCCAGAAGTATAACCCAAAAATGCATCAGATGGCTGCCAACCTTTGAGACCCGTAGCAATGGCTGCAGCAATGACAATCACCGGTGCCAGAGTTTTTAAAAAGCCCACATACTGGCGGTTTACTTCGGACCACCGAAATCCGTCATCTTCATTCACCATAAATATTTCAATGAGGGATGATTTGAATCGTTCATTTCCCAATATCATGCCGCCAACAATAGCAATTGTAAAACAGACAGCTGCGTAGGTCAATGTCAACTGTCCGCCAAAGAGGGCATAAAACAAAATGAGGGCCGGTGGATTTATGGTTGGAGAAGCGATTAGAAAACTGATGGCATAACCATGTTTAATATTGTTATCCACCATACTGGCGAAAATGGGGACGGTGGTACAGGAACAAAAAGGGGTAACGGCGCCGGTGAATGCGCCTAAAATATATCCGCTGAATCCCCTTTTTCCATGGAACCAGCGATCTAATTTTATATCAGTGAAATAACCTTTCAGCCAAACCGCAATGAGAAAAACGAACCAGTAGAGAAACAAAAGACCAAATATAAAAGATAAAAAATAAATCCAATCAAAATTCATTTTAAATGGTCTTCTAGGAAACTCAGCATCTTTTTCTGCTGACTGAGCCACCCCAGCCTTGTTTCAATATTCACATAACGTACCCCATGACGCATGGCCGCCCAGGAGAGTGAACCATCATCTTTTTTCGGCATTTTTTCCTGAAGGACCACATTGAATGGCGATTTGGCTAACACCTCATAATCGGCGCGGTTGGTGCAGATGAAAAAGTCTCGAGGATTTTGGTCTTTCTTAATGGAAATTTCATTACTCAATGGAATTTCAGTCTTAACATTGTACCCCTGATAATTATTATGGAGGGCGATTAACAATCCGCCATTTTTCGGTAGAATTTTATCTAAAAATGGCCCCCGGTCTTGATTAATTATTTCAAGTGTTTCGGCTTTTTTCGCCCGGGACCATTTTCGATTATATTTTTGAATATTGGCTTTGGCTCCTTCGGATGAAAAAATACGGTTGGGATCAATAATACCGCCAAAAAATTCAGCTTCACGCAATATCCCCGTTACAAGAAACGCCGTACCTTCCTGTGTTTTCATGTGGTTTTCTAATGCCATCTTCGCCGTCTGTTCATCGCCATGGACCCAAATATATCGATGATTGGAATCACCATTTTGAATGACTTTAAATGGAATGCCCGCCAATTGAACGGTGTCGTGCCCATGGGGAATTAAACTAAGTATACTGAAAATAAAGACTAATTTTACCAATTTTAATTCAAAACGAGATTATGGGGTAACAATCACCCATTCCCCATCGCCAATCACGTATTCCACTGCTTTACCTTCGGCAACTTTTGCACGGATAAACCCTAATAAAGCACCACCGGGAACCGTATAAATACCTGAAAACAATGCCATTAACCCACCACAGAGAAATGCATCTGTCCCTCCACCATCAGTCAAAAACAATAAAGTAAAAAAGCCTCCTATTCCGACAGAAACCAAGCCACCAAACTTTACGCCACCCCAAACGTATTCCTTCGTGGTTTTTGTTTTTCCTCTAAAAATTGAACCAATTTCATCCATGGGAATTTCCCTTTCAAAAGATTCACCTTTTTCCTGGATGCGGAGGGCATCAACCGTCATGCCCATATATAAACCACGAACCGTATTACTGGGGTCATATGCACTGGATACCACTACCCATTCCTCAAGAGGAATCAATACCTGTTCCCCATCCTTTTCAAGTGTTAGGCCACTCGCATCTTCCTGGGCAATAAGAGGTTGAGATTCCAAATTGAGGAATCCCGTTTCAATTATAGTGATGATTAGCGTCATGGTGGCTAATCCTGATATGAGAAATGTGCGTGTTTTATTCATTTTCTTTATCCTTTATTTGACCCAGAGGCGTTTCATTTTACGTTCTCCCATTCCCATGTTGAGCCATTTCTTTTATTTTTGAAATTCCCTAAGCGGTTTATAGCCATTCTTCAATGAATATTCCCCAAGCCGCGTTTTCTTATTTTGTCTGATTTTGTAGGCAGATTTTTTTGCAGATGTGGTTGCGGAAAAAACAACCTTCATTTCCATCCAAAACTCTTCCAATGTCCCCATTTCCACACCAAATGCTTCCTGCATTACTTCATCACAGGACATACCAAAACTTTCATATTCCTCACACATATCCTCATATTGAGATAATATGAGTGTTTCTCCGGATATCTCATATTTGAATTCTGGTCCCTCATCGCATTCTATCTGGCCATCATATTCTTCACAGTATTTCCAGGTAAAAGTTGAATCAGTTGCTTCCCATTTAATATCAGATTTCTCTCTGTCTCCTTCAAAAGTTTCATCTATTTCTCCTGTGCCATCTTCATTGATTATAATGATGATTTCATCGGGCATAAAGAATTCATCCTCTAAGAGAATATTTTCATTGGCTAATATTTCCATACCCATTTCAGTTAAAGACCCGGAGACAATGGCATGTCTTGTAGAATCAATGACATATCCAGTATTATCAACATATAATTGTCGTATTAATGTATCTGCATTAATTGTTAATGAATGCTCTCCAATGGTATAATTGTAATTTTGACCTACAAATTCTAAATATCCTAAACTCGTAGAAATATTTACGCTAGATCCGTTATATTGGTCGAGTGGACTATTATAATCAGTGATACCATAATAAATACTATAATCTTCTTCATATCCCTGAGCACCTATTACCATCCCATCAAACGTTTCATCAATATAAAATTCACTTAAACCAAATGTACCGTCAGGTGTGCCGTTATGGAATGTGGAAACTTTCATGTCACCACTCATTTCTCCCATATACAACATTTGAGTTTTATTTAATTTTAAATACAGACCGCCATCGGCAGATGTCATATTCCAGGTGCCAACCAGAGGATTGATCTCTTCTTTATCTTCACAGGCCAGCATAATTAATGCTGAGAGAATTAGCATTCGTTTTATCATGTTAAGTCCCTTTCTTTTGTGAGTGTTTTTTGGCCATTGAGAGATCCATTCGATTTAATGACTCCATTTCCATTTTGAGATATAAATCCGTAAGGTGTGGGCATGGGCACTTTTTTAGGCACATTTCCGTTCTGCCAATGCTTCACTTCGTGGGTTTCACGGTAGAGCACATTGTAAGCATCAAAGGGGATGGTCCTGCCGTCAGGCATGGCAAACCCAATGCAGCATTTTTTCACCACCTTCATATCCCAGTTATACTTGTCCTGGAACTGGATTAAAATAATGCGAAATGCATTTTCGTCGGCAATCTTCTGGCGCCCTTTTTCCGTAAAGAAATCCTTTTTCACCGGGATGCCGCAGACACAGGAAAAATCGTAAAGCGTCTTCATAGAGCTAAAACTGGATGAAGCGGACCATAATCCTTCGATGGCCTTTTTATAAATGGGCCGGGGATCCGTATAAATGGTATTGATGAATTGGTCCATGTAAGGGTCCAGATTCACAAACCGGGGAATGGGTTTTACTTTTTTTCCCTTAATGTAGGCGTAGGTGAGGGCGATCTCAGACGGATGGCTGCAGGGCAGCGGCATAAAGTCCGTCTTTCGGAACATACCATCGGTTTGCTTTTCCAACCGATCCATAATTTCTGTATTGGTGACTCGATCCATGGGATTCATATCATGGTCATAGCGTCCGGCAAAAAAGGCGGGCTGAAAGTTGACGCCGCGGATGCCTTTGGTTTCAATGCCGAATTCCACAATTTTACCTACTTGATCTTCATTCACACCCCGTTGAATCACCGCCGCCAAATTGATGGGCAAGCCGTGCTTCAGCATATTCTCGATCGCTTTCATTTTAATGTCCGCCAACTTCGCTCCGCGAATGGCCTGGTGCACCTCGTCCGTAAAGCCATCAAACTGGAGGTAGATCTCTAATTTATTTTCACTCACATCCACCAGCCGTTTGATTAAATCTTCATCCTGAGCAAATTTGATACCATTGGTATTGATCATGACCACTTCTGTGGGGCGTGTCACCGCTTCTTTCACCGCTTCCACAATTTGAGGATGTATGGTGGGTTCTCCACCGGAGAATTGAATCACAGCGCCCACACCCTCCTGCTCGATGAAGCCATCTAAGGATGCTTTAACTTGATCCATGGTGAGATAGGCGGACCCTTTGCTGTCAGCAAAACAGGTGGGGCAGGCCAAATTGCAGTCATCGGTGAGGTCTATTAGGCCCAGGCACATGTGCTGCTCGTGGTCGGGACAAACACCGCAGTCGTAGGGGCAGCCTCTTTCGACTGCTGTGGGGAATTTTAGAGGAATGTCACCGGGTCGGTTATACTTCTGGGCGTGGAGGTACCAGTCCGCATCGGAATGGAGGAGACAGGATTCAAAGCCATGTTCGGCGCACCATTTTCTTAAGACAATTTTATTGTCATCGGTGCGGAGGATTTTTGCATCCACCACACGCAAGCATTTGGAGCAGAGGCTTTGGGTATGCTCCAGATAAACATAATTCCGCCGCTGTCGGGGATTTTCTAATATATTCGTCTGTTCTACAGGAAACATGGTTACCACCCTTATTTTGTTAGTACTCCCTCGTGATTCTCTCTCCCAATTTAAATCATTGAATCAAACAATAAGCCTATCTAAATCAAAATTTGTAATAAAAGGCGATCCAGGGTCGTTGAAAATGAATTCCCAATTGAAGGTTTTCGCTATAAGCGTAAATGAACCCAAAGTCGAAATCGAATTCGGAGATTTCTTTATCTTCTGTGAATTCCAAGGCCGATGCCCAATAGGGATCGTAAAAAGCTTCAAAGATCAACTTGAGGTTTCGCCTCGCGTCTGCATGAATGGCGTAATAAGCCCTGGGCATGGGATCATACCCAGGATAGGTGGTGAGTGTAGCGCCAATGGTATGATTGATTCTCCCTTGTCCTGATTTCTTTAAATTGGAAATTGTATAAGCAGCAAAATATTCCATCCACATTTTATCGCCATCAGTAAAAGCATCGTTAATATATGTTTCATCAACTATACCATCATTATCCCAATCTTCATTCTCAACGGTATATCCAATTCGGGCCCATCCTTTATTTCTATCTCCCCAAATATTTTTATTATCCACTAATTGATATTTTGCCGGCCTACCTCGCATATGGAAATGACCCCCAATTGCAAAAGCATGTTCCGATTTTAACGTGCCTTTTTTAAATACCGTATATTTGGGTCGAAAGTTTAAATCTCCCCAAAAGTAACCACCCCATTTAGAGGTAATTTGAAAACGGTCTGACAAACCATATCCCCATGATAAAAGGCTTAAATACAAAACATTATCCCCCACCGTATACCCTGTGGGATCAAAGTATACATCAATGAGCCGTTCCTTCCCATAATACCAACGTCCTTCTTCCGTTTGCCCCGGTCGTTGGAATCCCCGGGCCACAGCACCCATACTTTTAAAATCAATGCGGTCAATTTTTTCTTTCGAAATAGACACTTCCCCAAATTGGGCTTTTACTTTAATGCCTTCATCACTTTCAGATAAAATAACACCTTTCAGCTTGTCGCCGGATTTAAGGTAAATAATCGCTTCTTCCGGTTTAACATCTTTCTTATTGATGATGACGGAGCCAAAAGTGGTTTCGATTGCATAGGTGGAATCTGTTTCGGCGGTGATGTTTCCTGATACTTTATCCCCAGATTTGAGATAAAACGTTTTTTCCTGGGCAAAAAGACTCCCGGAATAAAAAAGAAGCATTAATAATATTGTTTTTTTCATGGTCTTTCCTTTAAAATTCTCCATCCTAATTATCAATTAAGTTGAAGAATTATTCATATTACTTGAATAATATTACTGTATATGTTAATTTATTTCAAGTATTATTTAACATTATGGTAAAAGTTCAAGAAATAATTTCCCAAGTCATGGCCGATAAGGGCTATCGCCACAAATATGAAGTGGCGAAATATTTTGGTGTGACGCCCCAGGCCCTGAGCACCTGGCTTACCACAGGCCGAATTCCATCCAAACACCTGCTTAAAGTCCGAACTGAAATTCAACGCCCAGACCTTCTCCCAACTATCGACCCCACAAAGGAGGACAAACAGACTGTAATCAACTATTTTATTAATGAAAATGTTCACCTAAAAAATGAAATCATCAAGCTAAAAGATAAAATCCAGAACCTCCAATCCACCAAGAATAAAAATGACTTGATTGACAAGATCAATGCCCGATCCCTGTTTATTTCCGGACGCCTATCCGATGGCGTCATTATCGAAGTGAGCGGCGATTGGGAGAAATCCATGGGATATGGGGAAACAGATCTGGTGGGCCACCGTTATGACGAAGATTTTATTCACCCCGATGAATTTGAAAGGACCAAACGCCACCAAAATAATATTCAACAATCGACTGCGGTAAAAGAAACGCGGTTTAGCACGGTTCAGCGGTGGAAAAATGGACAGACGGGTGATTACATCATGCTGAGCATGATCTGGTATGTGGATGTGAAAAAGGATCTGGTGGAGATTATAGCCAAACCCATTGATAATAATTATGGGGAAATTGGTATCCTGAATTAAAATGCGTGACAACTATCTGACCATATTCCATCTAAATATTTAAGGGGAACATTTGGTTCTTTCCAGTGATTAAAAACTAAAAAGGAGAATCATCATGAAAAAACGAATCAGTATTATTCTTGCCACCATGCTATTGGTTGGATGCGCCAACCCACCACAAGAGTCCAACAAGCTTACCATGGGAATGGTTCAATCCAGTGTGACGAAAGGGGCAAACCAAACAGAAATCACCAAAGTATTGGGGGCTCCCAATATTATATCCAAGGATAAACAAGGTAGAGAAACCTGGACGTATGATCGCATATCAAGAGAGTCAGAAGCTAAATCTATGACATTTTTTGGGATTATAAACCCCATCAGCTGGTTTACCGGTGCGGGAACGGGTAGCAAATCATCCGCAAGTACATCCTCAAAATCACTCACGGTTATTATCACATTTGACGATAATAAAAGTGTGGTGGATTATGCCTACCAAAGTCTTTCCTTTTAAATGTTAAGAAACATTATTCATCCTAAGACCCAATCGGGTCGATTCTTCTACATGTCACTTATTGCTTATTTGGTCATGGGCATTTCTGGCTGTACCAATATGCCCCGAACCGATAAACCGGCTACGTCCATTGCCAGGGCAATGGAAACTCGGTCTTTCCCCGGTGATTTAAAATCCGTACTAAAAGCAGCCATCAATTCTCTTCAAGACATGGACTATACCATTGAAGTCTTGAATTCTGATATTGGATTAATTACCGCCAGCCGAACAACGGAACATGCAAAGGCGGGATTGGCCAATGAAAAACCAGAAGGGGAACTAAGTGCTGGCCAAAAAGCATGTCTTGCCATTGGCGCAGTGGCTGTCATTGCCATCATTGTAGCCATGATTTTTGGTGACGATGGTAGCAATGATTCAAGACCACTATTGGGGGGTAATCATGGTCATAATGATGGCCCTGACGGACCAAAGATTTATCGATACAAAGTGACCATCAATTTGACCGAATTAGTCGATGGTGAAACCAATGTCCGCGTTAGTGCCAGTGGTGAGATTGAACAAGATGGGAAGATTTTATCTACCGGTGGCGTACATGAAATGGAATTTTTCCAGAAATTCTTTGCGGGCATGAGCCAGGGTTTATTCCTGGATCAAAACGTCCCCGTAAATAATTGATTTCTATTCGCTTTTAATAAAGATGAATCTTCAAGCCACCATGATTAATAGATTCGTATGATTGTCTATCCACGCAAGAGGCTTGATTTTAAATATATTGATTTATTGAATGCTCTCGGATATTGTCTAAATCCATTATTAGATAGAAATCAAATTAGTTATAGCATTAAAAAATTATGGCCCAATGGAAATGTCCTTATTGGATTGTCTGTACGTACTATTTTTGATGCACTACTATCAGAATTGAACTTCCATAAAGGTAGTGAAGTTATCATGACTGGTATCAACATTCCTGATATGGTCCACATCGTTCAAACCCATGATTTAAAGGTGGTTCCAATTGATCTTGATATGTCAACCCTTCAAATTAAACCGGGTGTAATTGAGCAGGCCTTATCTGATAGAACCGTAATGGTTGTGGTGGGCCATTTATTTGGTTCAAGAATGGAAATGGACATTGTATATGAAGCATTAGCTAATCGGCCGGAGATAAAAATTGTAGAAGATTCTGCACAAGCATTTCAAGGAATGTCGCAACATTTGCTCTACCCTCGAACAACAATTAGCATGTTTAGCTTTGGGTCCATCAAATCGGTGTCTGCACTTGGATGTTCTGTCGCACTGACTTTGGATCACAATTTATATAAGAAATTGGAATCACGATTGAAGGATTATAATAAAAGTTCGAGAATTAAGTTTATGAGTAAAGTTATTAAATATTTTTTTCTGAAAACTCTCTCATTTCCTTTATTCTATGGTATGTATATTTTTTTCTGCCGCCTATTTAGAATTGATTATGATGCACTAATTATATCCGCAGTTAGAAATTTCAAATTGTCTGACCTTTTCAGACTTATACGCCAAAGTCCATGCACATCTCAATTACAGTTTTTAAAGTATCGATTGTCAACAATGAATAAGAATCATTTATTAGGCAGAATTAATGCTGGGAACTATGTTCGGGAAAGATTAAATCGTGATTCAAATATTCATGGGTTATTTAATGAAACGCACACTTATTGGCTTTTTCCAATTAAGAGCAAAAACAAACAAAAAATAGTCTCAAAACTTCGCTCAAACGGATTTGATGCAACATTTAATTCATCCCAACTCAATCCAATAGAAGCCACTGGAGAAAATCAATTGACACCAAATGAATGCATTACTTATATGGTTAATACGGTTTATCTACCTGTGTATGAATCCATCCCCGAAAAAAAATTTGATACATTAATATCAATCGTAAATCAAACTGCTAATTTTCAAAAATAGCTCTTAATAATGCATAAGGCCTGTCACCACCAAGGTCCCGGCCCAATCATCTTTGGCACCTACTCGCCAGCATAATACATCAATCAAACCTGAGCTATTAAAACCAGATAACCAATCTGCTTCTGAAAGCCGGGTCATAATGGATATGCCACATTCCTTATTCCAAGATGTACTAGGCTCGTTCTCTGAATAATAATCAATGCCCATAATCAGTCGCCCCCCAGGTTTGAGCCAATGATTCGCCACACGATGAATTAAGCCAATAGGGTCTTTAACATAATAGAATACTTCCATTGAATGAACTATATCTACTTTTTTATTGGGTATCCAATCTACAAGATCGGCACAATGGTAAGTGTTGTCAGAATCAAAAGATATGGCTTTTTTAATCATTTGTTCAGAGCCATCCACTCCTGTAGCTCTTTTACATAGTTGGTGATTCCCCATCATCCGAACCACCCAACCATTCCCACATCCAGCATCAATAAAAGTGAATGGGTCAACCTGACCTTCAAGGGCGAAATCTATCATGCTATTTACTGAATCAGCATGGCCTCTTGCCATACGTTCATCTCGACCGTCTTTGGCCCAATCAGTAAAAACATCTATGGGTAGTTTCATATCATTTAGCTGGGACGTAATTTTCCCTGACAGTTAATAATTATAATTCTACTAATATATCCAGAGCATGGGTTTTAACATTTATTTTTTTGTATACTTTTTCAATCAATCCGTTTTCATCAATTACGTATGTGTTGCGAAAAATGCCATCATATTCACGCCCCATGAATTTCTTTTTTCCCCACACACTATAGGCTTTAAGAGTTTCCTTTTGTTCATCACATAACATAGGATATTGGAATTCTTGTTTATCACAGAATTTTTTCTGCTTCTTTGGTGCATCGGCGCTCATACCAACCACCACTGCATTTTTATCTTCAAATTTTTGGAGTTCATCCCGGAACCCCTTGCCTTCAATTGTTCAACCGGGTGTACTGGCTTTTGGGAAAAACCATAGGACTACTTTCTTCCCGACATAATCACTTAAGGATACATCATTCCCATCTTGATCGGGAAGTGTAAAATCCGGTGCTTTAGTGCCTACTTCTAACATTATGTTTCTCTCCTTTTGTATTTTAAATAGATGTCCCGATTTATCGAGGCGTCTTTACAAATCTACTTTTGACCAGCGCATACGATCATCATCGCTGATTACCATATCATGCACAGTTTGAATCCCTTTTTTCTGGCCGTTCCAAACCAAGGTGTTCAGGGCCTCTTTAATGGTTACCCACTTGAAATCAATATGCTCTTCGGACAGGATAACCTCGTCGGAGTTTACTTCAATACCAAAAACGGGCACAAGGTTTATCCTGTCTCCATGGACTTCATAAAAGCGGCTTACGTGATCTGCCACAAATACCTTTACCGGATCGTATCCTGTCTCTTCTTTCAATTCACGGATGGCTGCTTCTGGCGCAGTTTCACCATCTTCAATTTTCCCCGCCACTCCCTGCCAGAGATGTTCATATATCTTATTCAAATTTCGTTTCATCAACAAAAATTTCAAGCCATCATCTGTTTGCCGATAAACATAACAATCCACTACTCTGACGGTTACACTTGCCATCTTATTTTAACAAAACCATTTTTTGGGTAAGGACCCTTTTTCCCGATTCCATTCGGGCAAAATAAATGCCGGCAGGCATGGGTTGGCCCCCATCATTTTTCCCGTTCCAAACCACTTTATTCGAATTGGGGATTCCATTGACCAACGTGGCCACCACTCGGCCATTGATATCAATTATTTGTAGAGACAAATAGCCATGGTTCTCACCATTATTTACGACACCAAAATCAATGGTGGTGGTTGGATTAAACGGGTTTGGATAATTGGTGAGCAATTCAAACCGCTCCGGTAATTCATCTCCCACAGCCGTTACAGGATCATTAAAATCGTCACCATGTCTTGGCATCAGTTTGTATTTCCCATAAGAATAATGAAGCACACCGGTGATACTGATAAAATGGGTGCCATATTCTGGCAAAGGCCAGTCCCCATCGAACATATAACCATCTATCATGGCAGTTCCCGTATAATCAGATGCAAACCATTGACCATCCTTATTGGCACTTTGGGTGACCTCTACATTGACGATCCGAACTAGCATACCTTCATACTTTTCTACCCAGATACGACAGTCCCCCGATACAGAGCTGGCCGTGACGGTTACCGGTTCAACCGAAACACCGCTTGATAAAATTTCTGTGGATACAATATTCTTCATTTCTGTCATACCAAAATATTCTGAAATATCTCCTTTGAGCTTTACCTGATCTCCTATATTCGGTGGCGTGTACCCTTTATCAATATATACAAACATACCGGCCCATTCTGTCTTGGTAGGGTCCTGAAAAAAGAAATTAGGATATTCTTGATCCGGGCGAACTGCCGTCACCACACCGGTGACTTCCACATTCTGCCCTTCGAATTCCGATGGATAACAATTCTCTCCCGCACCCTGGTTTTCCGTGAATTGAATATCGTATGGGGTGTAGCCGCCCACAACCGGTACCACGACATTCACAAAATCGGTTGCCCCTTCTCCATCGTTATCTGACACCGTCAATTTAAATGTAAATGATGTGGTACGGTTTACGTCAGGCACGACAAAGTTTGCTTTAACCGACCCACCCATGTTTAAAGTTACTGCCGGTCCAGAGGTCTGATCCCAAACATAATAAATGATTGTACCATTTGGATCATAACTTTGGCTTCCATCTAAATAAACTGTATCTCCAATGGCCACCACCACATCTCCCCCAGCGTGGGCAATGGGACTGGTTGACGATTTGGTGGTATACGCTATTTTCGCCACAACCGGATAATGATCAGATGCCAAGTAAATAGCTTCGGCGATGCTGTCCGGGACTGCACTATTCCCACCATCAATGAGTGCCTTATCATAATGGTTTCCATCATTCCCAATGACCGTGTAGGAACCATCCACATATTTCAAATCTGGATCGCTGGATGTAAAGTGGTCCGAAAATAGGATAAAATCAAACCGGTCATCTAACCCGCCTGTGGATCCGCCATCTCCTATACTTATTGTCCGTGTGGATTGGGTATATTTCATTACATGGGCACTTTCTTTTCGCACCCAATGCCCCACCACATCTTCCAAGTCCACCGTCATACTATCTGTTAATAATTTATAGGCCGGCTCCTCCGTATCGTATAAATTGAAATCACCTCCAAATATATAATGATAATTTTGATCTTTTTGTGCCACATACTTATATAGTTCTTTTGCTTCTTCCCATCGCTGTTCCGATTCACTAGTTCCATCGCTTGCCTTCAAGTGGGCACCGAATACCGTAAATGGCTTTACGTTTGAATGGGCATTCTTAATGGATAAGGTATAACCGGGAATACTCCGCAAAACAGTAGAAAGAACAACATGAGATGAGAGATCCAATTTGGATTTTCGATAAATAATGCCGGTTTTCATGTTAGAGGAACTGGGCAATGTCCCTGCCGCGAAGGCCGTGCTGTCCACATTAAACACATCACTCAATAGTAAATCGATACCGCTCTGGTGTTCCAGTTCTTCAAAAATCACTATATCGGGTTGCGCATAATCCATGACTTTCTTAATGGATTGGGCACGACCGGTTGTATTGCCTGAAAAGTGAAGCACATTATACGTCATAATGGTTAATGTATCCTGGCTGTAGATTCCGGCATATAAAAAGATGAGTAACAGAAATCGCTTCATTTTAAAAATCAATTCCTGTAGAAATTTTACCCACAGAAATCTTTCGATGGTTTTTTAAAACCGGTTCACGATATTTCTCCAATGATTGATTCTCTTCATCCGTCAGTAATTCCATTTCATTTAAAAATGCCATGGAAGAGGGCTCAAGTGCCCGAATATTTCCATCTAATACTTTAACGACCACCCCTATTACAGAACCGTCAGGCTTCCGAATCCCAAATCCGCGGATGGCTTCTCCTCCTACCTTACATACCGCTTTTCCATTTAAGGCTGTAATGAAATCCGTGTCAAATCTTTTCCGTCCTCCAATCAAATAAGGATGGTTGGACATGGCATTAAATAATATATCCAATTCAGGATATTTTCCAGACGCTAATTTTTGAAACATTTCTGCAATGATGGAAAGGGTTAAAAATGGTGTGGGTGCGCTGCACCCATCAATGGCTGTAGATAATTTTTCCAATCCGGTCAGGTGTTTTAATTGATCAAAAATTGTCTGCTGAACTGGATGATCCGAATCGATATAATCCTTCGGGTCTGCACCTAGCTTTTTACATAACGAAAGCATCCCTGCATGTTTGCCGCTACAATTATTATGAAGTGGACTTGGTGCCACTCCACTTTTAATAAGGGCATGATGGGATGCATCATCATAAGGCGCATGGCTTCCGCAGAAATAATTATCTGGTGTTAAACCCAGTTTACTCAGCATAGATTTGGCGGTATTGACGTGGACTTCCTCTCCATTATGTGAGGCGCACATGAGGGCAATTTCATCTTCAGAAAAACCGGCTGCTTCAACGGCACCAGCTTTTACAGCCGCTGACGCCTGGAATGGTTTACATGAAGATCGGATACAGGTTAAATAATGGGGATCGCCTGTGGCATAAACCACATCCCCTTTTTCATCCACAGCAACCCCGTATGCTACATGAATGCTTTCAATAAAATCTCCCCGCATTACTTTTGATAAAATGGGCATGATCCATTATTTCACGTTTTGGGACGCAAATTCAAATTGAAACCCTTTGGCCAGCAAATCGGGAATTTCTTTTTTGAGAACGGCTAAGGTATTGGGCCGCGCATGGCCAATCCCCAAAGCTATTCCCTGTTTCCCAGCCATTTTAACCAATTGTTCCAGTTGGTTCGCAATTTTCTTTTTATCTGATTCATTATCTAAAAATATATGGCGCCGCATGGTTGGTACTCCCAAAGACCGCATAGTCTTTTCACCCACAGTAGCAGAAGATGTACGGCTATCAACAAAATATTTTCCCTCTTGTTTCAGGACTGACCCCACCACACTCATGACTTTTCCATTCATCGTTGCTTTGGATCCTTGATGATTATTCATCCCAACAGCTTCGGGCATTTCCTTGAATACTTCCCGTATACGCCATTCAATTTCTTCGCTGATCATTCCTGTTTTGATTTTATAATTCTCTTCACCGGACTCGCGAACGGTCGATTCCATGGGCATATGAATAATGACTTCCTGCCCAGCGGCCTTGGCTTTTTGAGCAAATTCCCTGCTTTGGGCATGGCCGGGAATTATGGCACATGTAATAGGAATGCCCAAGTCTAAAAATCCGTCAGAAACTTGATCGTTTCGATATCCAAAATCATCAATCACCAGAACAATTGTACCTACCCGTTTTTTGGGCTTGATCTTTGATTCTGGCTTTGAAACAATTTCTTTTTTCACATCTTCTCCAGAGGCGGGACCCCGGGTCACCAAATCCAATTTGCGTAATGCTAAATAGTTTGTCAGGAGTAAAAACAAAACGGCGATACTGAGAAAGCCGATAATTTTTTTATATGCAGCCGGTTTCATACTCATGGCAGGCGAATGGCAATATCCATCATTTGGGGCATGCCCAAATGCTGATCTCCCCATTGAAATCCGTAGGTGATGGAATAAATACCAAACTGAATACCGGCACCGCCAGAAATAGATTTTACTCCTTTCGAAGTCATAGCAGTAAATCCATAAATTAAATTTTTATATCGACTATTGCCGCCACCGTATAAAATGGGGTCCTTTACAATACTGTTTGATTCCAAAGCAGCAAACACTGCATATTGATTCCTTTCATAAGCCAATGAACCGATTATCCGTTGGGGCAATTGGGGAGATTCGGAAACCAGCTTTCCCATTTTTCCTAAATTGAGGGCAGAAAAACGGATACGGATATTTTCTGCTGCATTCCATTCCAACCCAAAGTCTATCGCAGTGCCACTGGATTTTTTCTGGTAAATTTGGAAATCCACCCGTTTTACACCAACACCCAAACGAAAAGCACTTTTTTGCCAACTATACACACCTCCAATGGAAGAACCATAAGCGGCATAATGGGCCAGTGGTTCAGACGTGGGTTTATTGGGGCGCAATTCAATATCATCCATCCCCACATATCGAATATTAATACCTCCGCTGCCATTTTTGATTTGGCCTTTCCAACGAAACCCAACGGATTGAACACCGGCCAGCCAATTGCCATAGGCCAACCCCAATTCCGGTACTTTATTCAATTGATTCAGCACAGCCGGATTCCGCCAATGGGAATTAAAAAAAATCAAATCCCGAGCGGAGGGGGGAATCGATAAAAATTGGGTACCCACTGCCCCAACCTGGGAGAAAAGGAAAAAAATTAACTTAAAATGAAAACGCATAGGTAAATATATGAGCTGTGCCGGCGGGATTCTCAAATACAAAAGCATAATCCAGTTTGCCATCATTATCTTTCAGCAAGGACCAATCTATACCAACCCCAACGGACATTCTTCCGTTACCCAATCCAGCCCGAATAAAATAATGATCGAGGTAGGGGTATTCACCCCCAATGCGTAAAGAATACCCGACTAATTCATTGCCATTCATAACCATACCGCCATCTGCAGCCACATACACCTTACCATACTGAAATGTGGTTCCGACACGATACAGCGTTGGAAATTGCTCCACATAGACTTTACCCCGTTCAAAAATTTTATCTGTTTTCCATTGGTATCTGGAATTCAAATCCTGGACCATAAAAGCCAGGTTTGCACCTTTTTCTGTATGGATAAATACACCAAAATCAACGCCCATCCCTTTACCAGCCAAGTCCATGGTATTCATAGGTAATTGATGCTTAAGAATTTTAATATTTAATCCAGCGGAAAACCATGGCAGAATTTTCTGAGCAAAAGAAATGATAAATGCATCTTCTGAAGTGGATAAATATTGGGTATGCTCCCCGGCACTGGTACGGCCATCAATTTGGTCTGTACCAGCGCTGACCCAAGCAACGCCCAAACTGGCTGATGGAGGCAATGGTGTTGCAAAATTGGCAGCCATAAACCGTCGAGAAAGAGGCAGAAAATGATGACTGAATCCCAGTTGCCGGTTTTGAATAAACACCAGCGAAGCGGGATTATGGTATGCGGCAAATCCTTTATCAATCTCGGCGGTGAAACCACTCCCCATTGCCATGGCGCGTGCAGATGAACCCATCCGCAAAAATCCACCGGCATAAGATCCTTTGGAACCGGCACTTAACGATGTAAATGCCATTAAACTAAAAATGATATATTGTTTAATTCGATTCATTATTTGATAACGATCAGTTTCATCCATTTGATTTTTTGGTCATATTCTAATCGAATAAAATAGGTACCATTATCCACGACCCTGCCATTGGAATCCTTTCCATTCCATTTCATAGCGCCAGTTATGGCCTGGCGACGGTCAAATTCCTTGCTATAAACCGGTTCCATCCCAAAATTGAATACATTCATTTTAACTATAAATGAAATTTTCACGTCCGCATGAATGTGAACATAGCCGGCGCCCCCAACCTGATTATGTTCATAAGGAGAAAATGGATTCGGATAGGCATATACCTTATCCGCATCAAAATTGGCGCGATAAATCTGCCAATTCATTCCATGGGGATCCATGGCACGCGCTAGACCATCCCATGTCCCAATCCAAATCGTAGCGGTGGAGGCATAAAAAGGCCGAGTGTCATAGAGAACACCTATCACAGGATCGCTAAAAAGTTCATCCATACGATACATCCCAGTAGAACCAATCATTATGGTTTGTTTCGCGGGTTTATATTTTGCCCATGGTTTGGCCACATCCAACGGATTATCCGTCACTGTTTTCCACAATCCAGATCGGCTAGCCACCAGCACAATAGAATCTGCTGCAGTAATATTATATACCCGTTCACCATGGAGCGTTGTATGCCATGTATCACCCCCATCCACGGTATAACTGGCTCCGTTTGATTCACCGGGCTGAGCCGCCACTGTGGCCGCCCACACAATTTGATGACCTTGATATTTCTGAAGCGAAAGCCCTACCACAAATCCACCGGATAATCCATGTGAAGTAGGTGAATAATGGGTCCAATCCACACAACCATTGGCACCGATAATACCCCGATTAACCCCATTGGCCGTTCCCACCCAAACTGTATCACCATAGGCAATGACCGAGAAAGCTTTATGATTATGATGGCCATAGGCGTGGGGTTTGACTAATTTGTCTGATACACCATCCCAGGGATCTCGTGGATTCAGATAAAAATCTTTTAAAACAATAAGACTTTGGGTCTCTTCATAATTGGATGATTCACAGGTAAACAGAATCTGATCACTATCCTGAGGGAGTGGCACTCGTTCCCACACCTTTTGGGAAAGATTATAACGGCGCAAACCGCCAGCCCAACTCGTGATCCAGATATAATTACCAGAAATTGCCGCATCGTAAGTCACATTAAATCCAGCTACAGTAATGGGTAATGCTTTAAAGTGCTTATTTGCAAATGGCGTCAATGAATCCCCTTCCGTATCCACTGGCTGATCAAAATAAGTCCAGTCGATTGAATTCCCAGTTGCATCCGTGGAATAAATAAGTCCATTCCCAAAAGTGGTGTCCTGTATCGTTGTGGCAAAAGCT
>Ga0315339_1001568_pt1 | contig 19804 bp, 15 predicted proteins | sample ASW17metaG_FD_204514 | JGI IMG/M metagenome (GOLD analysis project Ga0315339, IMG submission 204514) | Ammonia-oxidizing marine archaeal communities from Pacific Ocean, United States - ASW #17 | ecosystem: Environmental > Aquatic > Marine > Oceanic | place: USA: California | collected 2016-12-05
TCGGAAGGCCTCACAGATGGCTCCGGAATCGAGGTTGATGAGACTTGGAGTGAAGCAGATGACCTTGGTGCGCTCCAAGAGCGCGTACGCGACATCGAAAGCACACTCAGTCAGTGTGTCGTCGGGCAAGAGCCCGCGGTGCACGCCGTCTCGCATGCCGTCAAGAAGGCAGCTGTTGGCCTGAAGGATCCCCGCAAGCCCATCGGAGTTTTTCTCCTAGTCGGACCGACCGGCACAGGAAAAACAGAACTCGCGAAATCTCTGACACGCCAGTTGTTTGGCAATCTCTCATCGCTTGTCCGCATTGACTGCAGTGAGTACGCCTTGCCACACGAGTACGCGAAACTGATTGGAGCTCCCCCCGGATACATCGGGCACAGTGAAGGCGGGCAGCTCACCGAAGCCGTCAAGAAAGCCAAGACCTGCGTTGTACTTTTCGACGAAATCGAGAAGGCGCACGAGAAAGTGCACAACCTCCTCCTCCAGCTGATGGACGAAGGAACACTGACCGACAGCAAGGGAGAAAAGGTCTCCTTCCAGCAGTCGATCGTCTTGATGACAAGCAACATCGGTGTCGACGAGGTGAACCGCATCACCGACCGCGTGGGTTTCGCCCGCAAGGAAACAGGCGATATGCCTGCCAGCTCTGTCGCCTTCACGATGAACGAGGCCGTGAAGCGCGCCTTCCGTCCGGAATTCGTGAATCGAATTGACGAGGTCATCCAGTTCCGCCCTCTGACGGTGGAAGACTGCGAGAGCATCGCCAACCTTCAGCTTTCTGAAATGGCGAGCTACCTGGAGCGGACAGGCGTTTACCTGCGCTTTGCTCCGTCCCTGAGTCGCCACCTGGCCAAGATGGGCTGGTCTGCTGAATACGGAGCTCGCGAGCTGCGCCGGCATATCCGCGATGAGGTTGAAGACCCGCTCACCGAGCAGCTCATGGATGGCACTTTCAGCCCTGGTGACACCGTGAGCATCAGCGTCCGAGGCAAGAACAAGGTGGTCATGACACCCGTGCAAAAACGCCGCAAACGCACAAGCCGAACCAAGAGCGAGGCTCTCTGAGCCGCCAGTTGTATGCTCTTCGGGCATGAGTCGCCCTGACGCCCCCTCGTCTCACCTGGCCTCCAGGCTGATCACTGGACTGTTGCTTGCGGCTGTCTTCGCCCTGGCAATCCTGAGTGCCACGCTCTTCGTCGATCCGAACTGGCGTCATTCGGTCGACAGTGCGATCTATCTGCTAACTGCCAAGAGCCTCTCGCTCGGTGACGGCTACACCTATCTGGGGCATCCTTTTTTTGTGCGCCCCCCGGCACTGAGCTGGTGTCTTGCTCATTTCATGGGTGAGACCTGGAACTTCACGCTCTACAACCAACTCATCCAGATTGCGGTCGCCGCCTCATTCGGCACCATCCTCCTCGCCATGTCTCGCCTGCACGGTTGGTGCGCTGCGGCACTGATCACGCTGCTGTTTGGACTCAACCCCCTGGCGTTGAATCACCAGAACAGCATTCTGGCCGAATACCCTTTCATCGCTCTCTTCTTCGCCGCCACCTGGCTGCTCAGTCAACACCGAAACGGCCGACAGCCGGGAACTCTGGCAGCCCTGCTCGGTGCAGCCCTCTTGGCGGCCTCGGTTGCCTTCCGCACAGTCGGCGTGCTGTTTCTTCCAGGGCTCGTCCTTCTGTCTGCGCTCGGCATGAATGGCCGAAAGCAAGACGACGCCCGCGCCGGGGGAAGCTCGAAACGCTGGCAAGGCCTTCTGGTGGCCGTGCTTGTCACGCTCAGTCTCCTTCCCTGGGCGCTCTACAGTCGAGAGGCTGCAGTCAATGCAGAACGTCCTTCGACGCAACTGCTGATGTTCGACTACAGCACCGCACTCTTCCACACCAATCCGAGTGACCCCGACTCCCCTCTCGTCGATTCTGCCGGCTGGTTCGAGCGCATCGAAAACAACCTGACCGAAATGTCGCACACGGTCGGCTACGCCTTTCTGGGTGGACCGCCCAACGAAGCCCTCAGCACATTCGGCCCCGGTTCCATGATCGTCACCCTGCTGCTGGGTGCATGTCTGCTGTACGCCGCAGCATCTCGACGATCGGCGATGGACCTCTACGCAATCCTTTCAGTTCTTGTCCTTCTTCTCTATTTCACTTCGGCAGACCGACTGCTTCTGCCGTTGATTCCACTGATCCTTTCGTCCGTGGTGTACACGCTGCATCGCATCGGCCAATTCCTCGCCAAGCGAACAACCCTTCCAAATCCGAGTGTGTTGTTTGTGGGAGCCTTTGCACTGGCATTCGGAGTCATGAGCCTCAGTCGCATCGACGAGTCTCGCAGCCTCAGCGCGACCAAACGTCGTTTTCAGCGTGACGATCTCGCAACGGCCGACTGGGTCCGCGAACACCTACCGGCAAACGCTCGGCTGCTCCATGAAAAAGGAGCCGTACTCTCCGTACTCACGGGCCGGACCACCTACACTTACAGGAATCTTCCCGGACCCTGGCCCCAGGGTTGCCCTGAGGTGGACTACGCGATCTTCAGCCCCCGGCCACGCCGGGAGGAGACCGAGACCCTTGTGGCTGCCGTCGCTGGCCCACCGACCTTCGTCCCCTTCAAGTGGAAGGGCCAGATGAGCAACATTCGGATCTACCCGCTCGATGACGACTGATGGCTGACGGCCGGCTCTGGTCCGCCCGGAGGACCTGCTGAGCAGGCGGTGGGCGACTCGAACCAAGACCGGCACTGGAGCCCCCGCGCCTCGGGCTGCTAGCCTGCGCACCTGATCCTTCTCCAGAGACCCTTCCTCCAACGGACTGGCGCCTTCCTCGTGTCCCTTCAGAGCTACAAATCGGTCGTCCCTCCGCCCAGGGATCTGAAGAAAGTCGTCGTGGTCATGCCGGCGTACAACGCGGCGTTGACGATCAAGGCCACACTGGACGACATCGACCAGGAACAGGTTCATGAGGTCATCCTGGTCGATGACTGCTCCACGGACAACACCGCAGAGGTCGCCACATCTCTGGGCATCACGACCATTCGTCACACGACCAATACGGGATACGGCGGCAACCAGAAGACCTGCTATCGCACTGCCTTGGATCATGGCGCCGACATCGTGGTGATGATTCACCCCGACTATCAATACGACGCCCGCGCACTGCCAGCGATGGTCACCTTCATGCAACTCGGCACCTGCGATGTCGTCCTGGGATCACGCATCCGCACGCGCCGCGAGGCACTCCAAGGAGGCATGCCGCTCTGGAAATACCTCGCCAATCGATTCCTGACCTTCACAGAGAACCTCGTGCTGGGGCAGAACGTCGGTGACTTTCACACCGGACTCCGCGCCTACACCCGCGAGGTGCTCGAAACGATTCCATTCGAGGAAAACAGTGACGATTTTGTCTTCGACACGCAGTTCCTCGTCCAGGCAGTGCGCTTCGGATTCAAGATCGGGGACGTTCCAGTTCCCGCACGCTATTTCGCGGAAGCCAGTTCCATCAATCTGAAACGCAGCACGCGATACGGACTCGGCACGCTGGGCATGCTGGGAAGCTTCGTGCTCTGGAAGCTCGGGCTGCCGCATTCAAAACTCTTTCGCCCCAAGGGCACAAACAACCGAGCCTGAACGTCGTGCGTGCCTCGTGCTGCACGCCCGCCCCAGCCTGGCTCAAGAAGATTTCGAGAGACTCCATGGCCCGCTGCTGCGTTCTGTTTGCTGACGGCTTCGAAGAAATCGAGGCAACAGTCGTCGTGGACATCTTGCGCCGCGCAAATATCGAGACCGTCATGCTGGGCGTCTCTTCACTTGAAGCCACGGGATCTCACGGCATCACACTGCGCATGGACGGCCTGCTGAGCGAGGCCCTCGACTCGAACTGGGACATGGTCGTTCTACCAGGTGGTATGCCAGGCGCATCCACTCTGCGCGACGACCCCCGGGTTCAGCGCTTTGTGAAGTCGCACCATGCAGGCGGCAACAGGGTCGCTGCCATTTGCGCGGCTCCGATCGTTCTCGGCGCAGCAGGACTACTCAGTGGTCGACGCGCCACCAGCTATCCCGGGTTCAGTGATCAACTCAGGGAGGCAACCATCTCCGAAGATCGCGTAGTGGTTGACGAACTCATCACAACCAGTCGCGGGCCGGGAACCGCCTTTGATTTCGCTCTGGAGTTGGTGCGCCAGCTCGTTGGAGATGAAGCGGCAGAGTCGCTTCGCACTGCAATGCTCGTCAGCGACGTACACTGACCGCGACGCGCACAGTTCACGAGAGGCAATCAGCCCCGCACACTCGAAAGCTCTATGGTTTTTCACATCAACAAACTCGTGATGTTCCTCAGCATGACGCTCGCGCTGGCCTTCACCGCCATCGCACAAGACCCTCAAAGCGAGCCCGCCTCAGAGATCGCGCCACCTCTCTCGCCGGGAACCGTCGCCCGCGTCGGTGACATCCCTATCAGCGAGGCGGAATACTTTCGATACCTGGGTACGGTCTATGCCCGTGAACCGGAAGGTAAAATCGCAACGACCCAGGAACTCACCGAACGAGTTTTGATGGCGGCTGCAGCCGCAACTCAGGTCGAGGTCGATGAATCGGATGTCCAAGACCTCGCCGAACGCCTTGATGCTCGCGCGCGAACCGAATCCGGCGGTTCGATCGGACTGGTTGAAAGCCTTGGTGCTGAAGAGAGCGAACTCCGCCACTCCCTCGGGTTGCTCGCACTCCAAGAGAAGATCATTGCTGTAGAAACAGGTGTCAGCCACCCGTCAGACCAGCAGTTGCGCGCATGGATGGAGAACGCCCTCTCGGGTTTTGAATTGCAGCCAGCCCCTCTCCACGATGCCGTTGCCACCCGCTGGCATGACGGCGAGATCACCAGAATTCAATTGGGCCGACGTCTGTATGCACTGCTGACGCCCGAGGACCGAGCTGGAGTACTCACCGAACTCATCGGCATACTCCTCATTCGCGCTGCAACTGAGCGAGCGGGGCTTGAGTTAACAGCAGAGGCTCTTGCCGAAGAGATTGCTCGGAGAGACGCGCTCGTGCGCAACCGAGATGAGACGTCGGGCATCTCCTATGCGGACATGGTAAAGCAAATGCAAAACCTCACGGTCGAAGAGCTCATCTCAACGCCAAGCTTTGGAGCCCAGGTACGTTTACGGCTCCTCGTCGAACAGCGCTGGGACGAGACTCGGCTACGCAGTTACTTCGAGGACGAGCGCGCCAGCTTCGAGCAAAGGTTCGGCCCGGACATCACCTTCGAAGCAGCTCAGTCTGCGCTGTGGCGGGAAGTCCGACAACTCAGCTATCGACAACTGTTCTCGGAATGTAGAATCGTCCGCAGCTTTTGAGGCGATCTCTCTTACGCCCACCTTCCTGCGAAACCGGACGCCCTCCTGACATGTTTATTGGAAAAGTCGTCGGCACCGTGGTCTCGACCATCAAGGACGAAAAGGTCGCGAATCTCAAGCTCCAGATCGTCCAAGAACTCGACGAAAATGCAGCGCCACGAGACAAGTACGTGGTGGCCGCTGACACCATTGGCGCAGGTCAAGGCGATCTGGTTTTGTTCAGCCAGGGCAGTTCGGCTCGTCAGACCACATTGACTGATGGACGGCCCATTGACGCGGCCATCTTTGCAGTTATTGACAGCTGGGACGTGCATGGCGACCTCGTGTATCAGAAGGAAGGCCTCGAAACGACGTCCTACGACCCGGCCGAGAGCTAGCCAAAGTGCACCTTGCTCGCGTCATTGGCCGCGTCGTCGCAACTCGCCGAATCACCGGGCTCGCGACTGAGAAGCTGCTGCTTGTTCGCCCTCTCGACGAACACGGCGAGTCCGCAGGGAATACGTTGGTCGCGTGCGACATCGCCAACTCCGGGCTGGGAGACCTGGTCCACATCTGCGATGGCCGCGAGTCCACATTAGCCCTTGCTGAAACCTACGTCCCCGTAGACGCAACCATTGTGGGACACGTAGAACAGTTTGAAGTCCAAGAAGACGTCGGCGGCAGCGCGCAATGACGGCACTCCTTCAAGTCGATGGACTGACCTATCACTACGGAACCCGCGTCGCTGTGGACGGGGTTTCTTTCGAAGTGCAGAGCGGCGAGATTCTGGCTTTACTGGGACCCAACGGAGCCGGCAAGACCACCGCCATCAGTTGCCTGTGCGGGCTGCTGGCTCCTCGCGACGGCGTGATGACATTCGAAGGCGAGCGCTTCACCCCCCTCGAGACCCCTTCACAGCGAGGCCGACTCGGCGTGGTCCCGCAGGAGCTCGCGCTGTACGAAGCTCTGACAGCGGCCGAGAATCTACTCTTCTTTGCACAGCTTCACGGCGTCTCCGACCCCGAATCTGCTGTGGCTCGCGGCCTGAAACTGGCCGCCCTCGAAGGACGCGCAGGTGATCGGGTCAAGACATTTTCCGGCGGCATGAAGCGCCGCCTCAATCTGGCCGTCGGCACCTTGACCGAGCCCAGCCTCACCTTGCTCGACGAGCCCATGGTGGGAGTCGACCCACAGTCTCGGAATCACATCTTCGACAGCATTGAGAATCTCCGCGATCAAGGCCGCGGCATTCTCTACACCTCGCATTCCATGGATGACGTAGAACGGCTCTGCGATCGCGTCGCCATCATGGACCACGGCAAGTTGATGGCCATCGGGACTCCGGCGCAACTGGCAACCGAGGCCGGCATTCCGGAAGCCGACCTTGAACGGACCTTCCTCGAGTTAACCGGCCGTTCGCTACGAGACGAGAGCAGCTGACGATGATCCGCAACACCATGATCATGGTCATCAAAGACTTGCGGCTATTCCTGCGCGATAAGGTCGCCTTGATGCTGGCGGTCTTGCTGCCCATCGTTCTGGTCACCGTCTTCTGCTCGATCATGACAGGTATGGGCGGAGGCAACGGAGGCATGCCCTCGATTGAGGTCGCCCTGCTCGACCAGGATCAGTCGCCTGCCTCGAATGCTTTCGTAGCGGCCTTCGGTGACATGCAGGGCATTTCTCTCGTGCTTGCCGAGCCTGCATCCACTCGCGACGACCTTGTGCGGCTCGTGCACGATGGGCAACGGCCCTTCGCCGTCCTGCTACCCGAGGGGTTCGCGGCGGGAGCCGAGCTTGAGTTGATCCGCGATCCGGGTCGATCGATGAGCCTGCAAATTCTCAGTATCGGACTCGTGCGCGCGCTCTTTGAAACCCGCGGTGAGGAACTTCTCTGGGAGATCCAGTCCCGCTCACTCGAAGCCGCAGGCATTCCCGCGGAATGGACCACTCGCATCGAGGCCTTCACCACACCCTTCCGCCAGGCCATGAAGAGCCTGTTTACAGACGCCGCAGAAGAAGGGCATGTCAGTCCGGACGCAGAAGCCGACGGTGAGGACTTTGACTTCCAGCAATTCGCGCTGCAGGTCCTGCCCATTCAGACGCAGGACGTCCTGCCCAGCGGCCGGCAGGAGCAGATCACCTACATGGTTTCCCACTCCGTCTCGGGCATGACGGTGATGATGATCATGTTCAGCCTGGTTGGCTTCGCTCGCACACTCCTCGAAGAGCGCAAAGATGGAACGATGCGGCGGCTGCTCTGTGCACCAATCAACCCGTTGACGGTTCTGATGAGCAAATTCCTGGGCGCATTCATGGTCGGAATGTGTCTTGTCTTCATTCTCTTCGCCTACGCGGCCCTCGTCTTTGACTTCAGCTTCCTGCCACACTGGGACACCGTGCTGGTCATCTCACTGGCAACCGTGGCCAGTTCGACAGCTTTTGCACTGCTCATTGCTGTGGTGTCCACCTCTGACAAGCAAGCGGACGGGCTCTCAACCATCTTGATTCTGGTCATGTCGGCACTTGGCGGTGCGTGGATGCCGTTGATGTTCATGCCAGAGGCCGTGCGAACCGTTGGCCAGTTCACTCTGACTTACTGGTCCATCGAGGCCTATCAGAGCGTCTTCTGGAGCGGGCTCCACTGGACCAACCCGACCATCCTCAAGGACCTCGGTGTCTTACTCGGTCTCGCCGTCGTGCTCGTGTTTGTGGCCGCCCGTGTATTCCAACGCCGTCGCCTGAGTGGGTTCGCATCATGAAGATCGGCAAGGTCATTGGCACCGTGGTCACGCCCGTCCAGCACCCGTCCTACGACGGACAACGCCTGCTTGCGGTGCGCCCGGTCGCACCGGACCTCAGCCCCACCCAGGACCGCATGTTCACAGCCGTCGATCGCTGCCAGGCCGGCGTCGGTGACATCGTGCTCCTGATGGCCGAAGGAAGCTCCGTGCGCGAGATCGTGGGCGACTCGGAAGCGCCCATAAGGACTGCTGTCGTGGGCGTCATTGACGAGATCAGTCTTCATGGACAGATCGTCTACCCGGCGCTCAACGGCTTCTGAGGACCCAGGGGACTCGGTCCTTCCCCCTTCTGGCAACTGACCGCTACTATGGCGGTATGGACCAGCCTTCTCCCGGCATCGACGACCTTCAAGCCTGCTTCCCGCCTGCTGCGGTGGATCCCTCTCTGGAGGGCAAACCCATCGGCACGACCCCCTGGGCAGCCCCGGAAGCGGGCCCCGTGCGGCACGACACTCTGGTGCAGGCAGCGCCGGACGACAAGGCGGCACTCGCGCAACAGATCTGCGACGTGATGCGGATGCTCTACAAGGCCGAGATGGTCGTCGCCAATGACGGCAATGTCAGTGCGCGGCTGCCCAACGGCAACATCATGATCACCGCATCTGGAGTCTTGAAGGGCTTCATGACACCGGATCAGGTCATCGAATGCGACTCGCAAGGCAACGCGCTTGACGGGCGCACTGTCACGACAGAGATCAAGATGCACGTTGCTGCCTACCAGGAGCGCCCCGACATACGCGCCGTGGTTCATGCGCACCCCATCTATGCCACGGCCTTTTCGCTGGCGGGCGTTTCTCTGGCCGAATGCACCATCCCCGAGATCATCGTGACCATGGGATCTATTCCCACGGCTCCGTATGCGACCCCCTCCACATACGATCTGCCCGACGAACTCCGGCCGTTCCTTTCAAAAGGAGACGCCGTGATCATGGAGCGGCACGGCGTGGTGTGCATTGGCAGCGATTTGATCGACGCTTACAAGAAGATGGAAATGGTGGAGCACACCGCCAAGATCACGCACGTTGCACGAACTCTGGGCACCGTGAAGCCCATTGCTCCTCCGGGCGTGAAGGCCCTTCTCGAAACCCGCAAGTCGCTCGGCATTCAGACGAAGAACAACCTCTGCCACGGCTGCGGCGCTCGCGAGGTCTGCGCGGCCCCGCTGTATCCCGAATGAAGCCTGGGCCAACCCGTCCATACAACCTGGACGGCCGTCAGATCACTCGATAGTTCGGGTCACTGATTTTTCGCCCCTCGACTCGAGAGCGCTCCTGCTCGAAGCCCGGCCGCCCCATCAGGCCGTAGGTCGCGACCTTCCCTGCCTCGACCCCCGGCTGATCAAAGGCATCGACCCCGTACAGTTCGCCGCCGTACGCCGTCGCCACCATGGACCACATCAAGAATTCGCCAACCGAGTGCGCATCCACCTCGGGAACCGAAATGAGTGCATTCGGACAACCTGCGTCCGTGAGCGCGAGTTGCGTGGCGCGGCACTCAGCGTCAAGCAGTTGCCCGAAGGTCTTGCCAGACAGATAGGCAAGCTCATCAAGCCCCTGAGGATGATCAGGAATCAGCAGGTCGTCTTTGTGATTCAGCACGCGCAGAAAAGTGAATGCCTTGTCGCGCGGGCCCTGAGCAAACAATTGCACCTGACTGTGCTGATCCGTGGCACCCACCGCACCGTGAGGAAACGGGCCAATCCTACGACCCTGTGCGTCGACCTTGCCCAGACTCTCTGCGACCAGTTGAACATTCCAGTCGACCATCAGCCTCAAGCGGTGGCTGTATGGGAAGAGCACCTGGGAATGAACGCCGCAGCGCGTGTCGAGCAGGTGATGACACGCTGCCCAGACAGCAGCAGGGTTCTGCGCAAAGTCTCCGCTCAAACTCCGATTTCGTCCGTGAGCAGCGCCCTCGAGCAACTGAGGCAGGTTCCATCCCATGAGCGCGCCGGGTAACAAACCCACCGGCGACAGCACGCTAAACCGTCCACCCACGTTGTCGGGCACGACGAAAGACTTCAACGCGTGCACATCGGCGAAAGGACGCAGAAAACCTTGCTGGGCGTCCGTGGTCACGACAATGTGGTCCCGCCAGGAATCTCCCACGGCAGCCTTCAAGGCTTCCAGGAAGAGAAGGAACTGGCTCATCGTCTCCGCCGTGGAGCCGGATTTGCTGATGACGTTGAAAAGGGTCGTTTCTGGATTGGCGACGCGCAGAACCCCACCCACCAGCGAAGGGTCCACGTTGTCGACGACAAACAGCCGCGGTCGATCATTCGGCAACCGACTGTCATGAAGCGGCCGAGACAAGGCAGCGTGAAGTGCCTGGGTTCCGAGCGCCGACCCTCCGATTCCCATGACGACAATGTTCTCGAAGCGCCCCGACACCGACTCGGCGTATTCAAGGCATGCAGCCATGGTCGATCGATCGTCGGGCAAGTCGAAAAACCCGAGTTGACCCGAATCGCGCTTGCCCTTCAGCGAGGAGAGCTTCTCGGCGTGTTGATCAGCAGCCTGCTCGAGATGTTCGGGATCGACGCCCACCTCACCCTGAGGGCCGCCGCGGACGAAACACGTGTAATCGAGTGTGAGGACCATCACCGTTTTATGACACACACCCGGCTCGATCCGAAGCCTTGACCCTGTGTCTGTGGCAGAGAGCGCTCCTTGAGAGAGCTACGACTCGGCACTGGGGTCATCGGGTTACCATCCCCGGCTCAGATGAACCTCAATCAGCCTCCCACCCCCTCTCGCGCCTCCGGGCTCCCGGGCCTCCTCGTGAACCGCCCGGTCACGATGTTCATGCTGTTCCTCACGCTCATCGGTACGGGCGTGATCAGTTACCGCAAGACGCCGCTGATGCTCTTGCCACCAGGACTTTCTGCCTCGAATCTTTCGGTTGAACTCCCATTCCCTGGCGCTGGGCCGCAAGAAGTTGAAGACCAGCTCACACGCCCGGTCGAAGAGCAGCTCAGAACAATCCCCGGGATCAAGGAGATCTTTTCTGTCAGTCGCGAGAACTTCTCCTCCATCGAAGTCGTCTTCAACAACACGACCGACATGGATATTGCCTACGGAGAAGTCCGCGATCGCATCGAGCGCATACGCACTCAACTGCCTCCAGAAATGGACCGCTACCGGATTTTCCGAAGGCGCATGTCGGACATCCCGATCATGTGGATCGGCATCCAGTACGACGAAGACTCTGCAGACCCCTTTGGCCCGATCGAACGAATTGCCGTACGCCGACTCGAGGGAGTCGACGGCGTGGCTCGCGTTGGTCTTTATGGCGTAGTCGACGAAGCAGTACGCATTTTCGTCGACGTCGAAAAAGTCAAAGGATACGGAGTAGATCTTCGCGCTGTCATCCAGCGGATGCGCAACGACAACTTCACGCTACCTGCTGGCATGGTCGACGATTCGAACCGCACCTTGGCGCTGCGCATCGACTCTCGCTACCAGAACCTCGACCAGGTTCGTGCCTATCCGGTGGGCAACGATCTTGTCCTGGGTGACATTGCCGAAGTCGTGCAAGCACGTGGCTACCGCGACTGGGTCTGGCGCATCAACAGCCGAGGTGCCGTGGGCCTCGACATCAGCCGCGAGTCCGATGAGAACACCATCGCCGTCTGCTCGCGAATCGAAGAGACGATTGCGAACCTCGAACAAGATCCAAGGCTGCAAGGCGTCACATTCAACGTCTTCTTCAGCCAGAAAGAGGTCATTCTCGACGCGATCGGGGGGCTTCAACAGTCCGCACTCTGGGGCGGATTGTTTGCCGTGATCGTGCTGTTCTTTTTCCTGCGCGATCTGCGCATGACCTTGCTGGCGGCACTGGCCATCCCCAGTTCTCTGTTGGCAGCTCTCATTGCCACCTACTTCGGCGGCCAGACCCTGAATCTCATCTCACTGGCTGGCTTCACACTGGGCATCGGAATGCTCGTGGACAACGCCGTTGTGGTCATCGAGAACATCAGCCGCAAGCGCTCCGAAGGTCTCGACCGAAAGAGCGCCTCTTCGGTGGGCGCAAGTCAGGTCAGCCTCGCTGTCGTAACTGCCACGGCGACGTCCATCGTTGTTTTTTTGCCCCTCGTGTTCATGGATGGCGATCGAAACAACCAGGTCATGATGCAAGAGGTGGGGCTACCCATCTCTTATTCACTCGCGTCCTCGCTTCTGGTCGCGCTCATCTTCCTGCCCGCTTTTTGTGCTCGCATCATGAGTCGCAATCGGAGCAAGTCCGCAGACCTTCATTTTTCCGGAAAACTCGTCACCGGATATGAACGCACTCTCGGCTGGGTGCTGCAGCACCGCCTCGGATCTTTGTTGCTTCTGCTACTCGTTGTCAGTGTGGCCATGCAGGCGAGCAGCAAGCTACGCAGCGCCAACACGGGCAATGAAGGCGATGACTCGATCCGCATGTCTCTCGAGACTCCCTCGACGTATTCGCTCGGAGAGACCAACGCCGTCTTCGCGCACTTCGAAAGATGGGCCGATAAAAACCAAGAAGCGTTCGGATACGACTTCTACTCCACGCGATTCAGTCGCCGTGGAGGTCGACTTGATTTCTACCCTCGCCGCGACCTGGAAGAAGAGGCAAAGGCCAACATGCCTTACCTCCTACGCACCAAGGCGCCCACCTTGCCCGGAGTCGAAGTCACGGTTGGGCGTGACGGGGAGACAGGGAGCAAGGAACTACGTGTCAATCTCAAGGGACGCGATTTCACAATCCTGGCGGGCATCGCAGACGACCTCAAAGAACGGCTCGAAGCGCTGACACTTGACGTCGAAGGCGTCGCCACTCCCATGTTCGAAAATGTCCGCACGGACATCGACGACGGTCTCGATGAGATCCACATCAAGATCGACCGCGACCGGGCCTCCGACCTGGGCGTCCTCCCCGAAACAGTCCAGGGCATGGTCGCCTGGGGCCTGGGAGGGCAAAGGCTTCCAGATTTTCAGGATGGCGAACGCGACATTCGCATGCAGATTGAATACGGGCAGTCGGACCAGGAGAGCCTCGAGTTCATCCGAAACATGGGGCTGAGTACGCTCTCTGGCGACCAGGTCCCGCTGGTTTCCGTGGCAGACCTCAGCTTCGACAAATCTGTGGGCGCGCTCGTGCGGCGTAATGGCGAGACCAGCACGCGCGTCACCGCACTCCCAACCGTCGATGACCTTTACCTGGTCTCTCGCGGATTGAAGTCGGTGCTCGACAACTACCCTTTCCCTGAGGGGTACAACTGGACTGAAGAAGGCGGACAGCAAGACTTCGAACAGGACATGATTGAGCTGATGAAGACGCTCTTGTTCTCTGTCTTGTTGGTTTATTTGCTCATGGCCATTCTCTTGGAGTCCGTCACACTTCCGTTCTCCATCCTGGTGTCGATTCCCCTGGCTCTTATGGGTGTCAACATCACCCTCTATCTGACGAACCGAGCCACCGACGCCATGGTCATCGTCGGCATGATCTTGCTCGCGGGTATCGTCGTGAACAACGCCATCGTGCTGCTCGATCGCGTGCAACGCCTTCGCGCCGAAGGCCGCCCCCGCAATGAAGCCTTGGTGCGCGGCGGAGCCGAGCGACTTCGCCCCATCATCATGACGGCATTGACGACCATCTTCGGCTTGATGCCAATGGCGATGCCCCAACTCTTCCCTGGCGATGCCGAGTCGTCAGGCTACGAGAGCATGGCCATCACGGTTGCTGGCGGTCTTGCCTTTTCGACCTTCTTCACGCTTCTTGCGGTCCCGCTCTTCTACTCGTTCTTTGACGACCTCAGCGGGGCCTGCGGGGCTCTGTTGCCATGGAACAAGCGCCCTCGGGAAATGGCCGGAAACGCCTCGGGCGAGGCCACGGGCCAGGCCGCGCCGCTCGCCGCCAAGCAGGACAATTAGACCCACTCAGCGGCGCTTTCGTTTTTCTCGGCGGCCAGCGACCTCGACGGGCCCTGGCCCCGGTGGCGGCGGCAGTCGGTGGCCCCGTACAATCCCCCGCCATGTCGAACTCTATCAGCAGGATCCCAGACCCCGTCAACGAGCCCGTTCGGGACTACGCTCCCGGGACTCCAGAACGCGCCTCGCTCAACAAGGCCTTGCTGGACATCAGGTCAGAGGCAGCCGACATCCCGATCGTCCTGGGCGGGCAGGAAATACGCACGGGAAACACCTTCCCTCTCGTCGAGCCGCACGACCACCAGCATGTACTCGGCGTATGCCACGCCGGCAACGCGGACACCGTCAGCGCTGCGGCAGCAGCAGCAGCGGCCGTATCGCATGACTGGGCCACGATGGACTTTGATGACCGAGCCGCCATCTTCCTGCGCGCTGCGGACTTGCTGGCCGGCCCTTGGCGAGATCGCGTCAATGCCACCACGATGCTTGGGCAGAGCAAGACCGCACTTCAGGCAGAAATCGATGCCGCATGCGAATTGATCGACTTCTTCCGCTTCAACGTGAGCTACGCCCGGCAACTGATGGAGATGCAGCCTGGCAGTCAGCCCGGGATGTGGAACCGCTGCGAGTACCGAAATCTCGAGGGATTTGTGTTCGCAGTCACACCCTTCAACTTCACATCCATCGCGGGCAACTTGCCGACAGCGCCAGCACTGATGGGCAATGTCTGTTTGTGGAAGCCCGCGTCGACCTCTGTGCTAAGCAACTGGGCGCTCATGGAACTGCTGAAAGCAGCAGGACTCCCAGACGGCGTCATCAACTTTGTTCCCGGAGCCGGCCCGGAGATTGGGACCCCGGCTCTCGCACATCCAGACCTTGCCGGCGTGCACTTCACCGGATCGACAGGCGTGTTCCACGGCATGTGGCGGGCGGTCGGAGAGAACATCGCCAACTACCGCTCGTACCCACGCTTGGTCGGCGAAACAGGCGGCAAAGACTTTCTCTTCGCGCACCCCAGCGCTGACATGGACGCCGTTGCTGTCGCTCTGCTCCGCGGCGCCTTCGAGTATCAAGGCCAGAAGTGCTCGGCTGCGAGTCGTGCCTACGTTCCGAGATCATCCTGGGAAGGACTGCGCGAAAAACTCGCTCACGAGGTGAGCAAGATTTCCATGGGCAACCCACTGGACTTCAAGCACTTCATGGCGGCTGTCATCGACCAGAAGAGCTTCGACAACTGCCGCAACTACATCGAAGGAGCTCGTGCAGACAGTGCCTGCTCGATCCTGGTGGGAGGAAACTGCGACGACTCCACGGGCTGGTTTGTGGAACCGACCGTCATTGAAACAGCTGACCCGAAGGCCACCTCGATGTGTGAGGAGATCTTTGGCCCCATCTTGACGGTTTACGTCTACGACGACGACAAGCTCGACGAGACGCTCGCGCTCTGCGACACCACATCTCCCTACGCACTGACCGGCGGCATCTTTGCTCGCGATCGCCAGGTCATCGCGCACATGTCTTCCAAGCTGCGTCACGCAGCTGGCAATTTCTATGTGAATGACAAGCCCACCGGCGCAGTGGTTGGACAGCAACCATTCGGAGGCGGACGCGCATCTGGCACCAACGACAAGGCCGGCTCGCTTCTCAATCTGGTTCGCTGGAGCAGCGTGCGAACCATCAAGGAGACTTTCGCGCCGCCTGTAGACTGGCGCTACCCGCACATGGGCGAGGAATAAGGCCATGCGGGACACTGCATTTGCGCTACTGCTCGCCTTGGCCTGCTCTTGCCTTGGATCCTGTGCAACGGCATCTCATCCGGACTCGGAAGTGGAAATCCTTCCTCTGGTCGTGGCCTCCGACCTGGACAACATGCCGTTTGCTGGCCTCGACGCCGAAGGAACGCCCATCGGCCGTGACGTCGAAATGATGGAAGCCATCGCCGCGGCGCTCGGCCGTCCCTTGCGCTGGCATCGCGCAGAGTTCGAGACCTTACTGCCCTCGGCTCAAGGTGGCTGGCCCGACGTCGTTTGCGCAACCATTGGCATCACCGAGGAAAGAGCTCGCAAGGTGGCCTTCAGCCGCCCCTACTTCGAAACAGAGATCGCCGTCGTCGTTCGCACGGGCGAGGGGGAGCCACGTAACTGGGACGATCTTGCGGGCCGTGTCGTTGCCGCCTCGCCGGGCACCACCTCCGAAAAGGCCGTCCTTCACAAACTTCCCAGAACTCAGGCGACTCTCTGGGCCGACAAGCAAGGCCTGGGTGTGGCAGAGCGCCTTCTCCTGGGAGAAATCGATGGGATTGCCATGGATGGGCCCAATGCCGAGGCCCTCGTCTTGGACAGCGGCGGCGCCCTGACAACCTTGCCGGCCGCGCTCGCCCCCGAGCGCTACGCTTTGGTGGTACCACCCAATCGAACGGCACTCCTTGTTGAGATCAACGCAGCCCTGCAAGAACTTGAGCAGTCCGGGCAATCGGAGCGCTTGAACGGCAAGTGGGGCCTGCGCCCGACCCCCTCTTCTTCCGACAACTGACACACGCTTCTCACTCCTTCACCATCTGAATCATCTGCCCTGGATCACTCTCAGGTCTCATTCCCCATCGATGAACCGGGGTCTGGTAAAGTCTCCCGCTCGACATTCACCGCTCGCTTTGGAATCTCTCATGCCTCACCTGCTTCTCACCAGAATCCTGGCCCCCCTGCTCTTCTTGGCTCCGCTGGCCTGCCACAGCTTGCCGACCAACAGCGGTTCGGAGAACACGGACAACACGGCGGCCGCTTCTACGGAAGACACGGCCAAGGCCGAGGCCCCAGAGGAGACTGCGGAAGCCAAGCCGGTCGCCGCTTCCGACAAAGCTGCTGATCAGAAAAACAGCGGCAAGAAGGACAGCACTGCCAAGGCTGACAAGAAAGAAGACAAAAAGAGCGAAGACGAGGACGAAGAGAAGAAGAACAAAGCCCAGAAGAAGTGGGACGACACCATCGAAGATCTGGTGGCCACGACGGGCTTCTTCGATTTCTACTTCGATGAGTCGAAGCTCTTGCTCGAGCTCGACGAAGCGTCGCTCGGTCGTGAGTTCCTCTACTGGGGAGCGCTGAACAGCGGGGCAGGCAACAACAGCGTGTACCGCGGAGCCATGCTCTACGACAATCCCAACGTGCTGAGCTTTCAGCGCCGAGGCGAGAAAAAGATCGTCCTCGTTGCCAGCAACACGAACTACGCCGAGCCGAACGGGCCGCGCGAAACGCGCGTCATCGGAGAGGTCCTGACCAAGGGCTACATCCGTTCCTTTGACATCGCCGCCGAAATCGAAGACGAAGGCAAAGTGTTGATCGATATCGGAGCCTGGCTCAAGAGCGACAACTTGAAAGTCGCACGGGGACTGAGTGGCGGAAAGTTCTCCCCCAGCAAAGATCTGAGCCTGATCACGGACGTGCAGTCTTTCCCGAAGAACGTCGACATCACGACGGACATGATCTTCACCAGTAGTTCATCTTCCGGAAACTCCACCATGGCCGATGGCCGTGGTGTGGAAGTCATCGTGCAGCACTCATTCGTTGCGCTCCCAGATCCTGGCTACAAGCCACGCAAGTTTGACCAGCGAGTCGGCTATTTCTTCAGCGAGAGAAAAGAGCTGTTCGACCGCACGAGCGACGACAATGTCACCCGCATGATCAACCGCTGGCGCCTGCAGAAGAAAGATCCAACCGCAGACGTAAGCGACCCGGTCAAACCCATCGTGTACTGGGTTGAAAACTCGACACCGCCCGCCTATCGCGATGCCGTCAAGCGAGGAATCGAAGCGTGGGAGCCCGCCTTCCGCAAGGCAGGCTTCAGCAACGCCATCGTTGCCAAGCAAATGCCTGATGACGCCGATTGGGATGCCGCGGACGTGCGCTACGCAGTGGTTCGCTGGTCGGAAGATGAAAACGTTGGCTTTGCCATCGGCCCATCACGCCAAGATCCGCGCACGGGCGAAACCATCGACGCCGACATCACCATGCAGGCCAACTTCCTCGACATCTACTCGCAACGTTTCGACACGTACATCGCGAAACGCGCCTCGATGTCCAAAGAGGACGTCTATCGCGAGTGGCAAGAGGCAAACAAGCCTCTGAGTCAAGAAGACGTGGCGCGCGACCCGCGTGACATGTGCCAGATGCTGGGCGAAGAGTTCGCTCTGCAGGTCGGGTACGGCGCCATGATGCTCGACGTCGTCGCACCTGAGAAGACCAGAGACGAGTTCCTCCAGGACATGATCCAGGAAGTCACTGCCCACGAAATCGGACACACCCTGGGCCTCCGGCACAACTTCAAAGCCTCGACCTGGAAGAACATGGAAGAGCTCGAAGATGCCGAAGCAACCATGGAGTACGGCACCGCCGGCTCGTTCATGGACTATCCGGCCGTCATCATTGCACCGCCCGGCGCGACCCAGGGCGAGTTCTTCCAGTCGTCGATCGGACCGTATGATTACTGGGCAATCGAATACGGCTACCGCGAGTTCGGCAGCAATGAGGACAAGCAACTCGCAAAGATTGCCGCTCGCTCAGCAGAGCCAGGCCTCGAGTTCGGAACCGATGAGGACTCCTACATCGGCGACCCACTCACCGTGACCTGGGACATGGGCAGCAACCCCGTGACCTTCGCAGAAGGCCAGATCGATTTGGCCGAATGGGGCCTTTCTCAGATGAAGGAGCGCGCCGTCGAAACGGGCGACGGTTTCCACAAGTACGCCCGCTACTACGCGATGTTCTACAGCATGTACTCCCGGGCTTATCAGGGACTCAGTCGCTTCGTCGGTGGATTCACCTTCAACCGCGACACGGTCGGGCAAGAAGGCGGACGGATGCCCATCGTCCCCATTGATCCAGCGCTGCAAGAGCAGGCCATCAGCGTGATGATCGACAAGGGACTCAAGTGGGAAGGAGGCATCCCGAACGAAGATCGCCTCTTGCTCGCCAACAAGAAGTACGGCAGCTTCGGCGAGTGGTTCGACTCCTGGAGCATGGACCCACTTCCACGCCTCGTAAACTCTGTGAGACTGCGGACACTCCTTCCGCTCACGAGCCAATCGCTTTTCGAACGCCTTGAGATCCAAGAAGCGCTCGATCAAAACAGCCTGAAAATGAACGACGTGAGCAAGCGAGTCTTTGATGCCGTCTGGCCAGAGGCGCCAAACGAATACGATCTCTGGACCCAGTCCGACTACGTAGACATCTTGATGTCTCGCGTCCAGACGGACACCACGCCGCGCATCAAAGCCATGTACGACCAATCCCTGGATGACAGCCTTGCTGTGCTCTTGAAGTACATGGAATCCAAGGACCCGACCGTCAAGGCGCATGGCAAGTGGCTGAGCAAGAAGATCACCCGCTTCCGCGATCGCGATCAAGTCGAGTTGGATGTCCAGGCCCTGATGGGCAGCCTCTTCTAAACACCACCCCCTCACCCCGGAGAGTCAATTCAACTCTTCGGCGTGGATACGATGCCTGAAGGCACTGCCGGTCGATCGCCACACCAGACCTACACCCAGCGACTCCAACGCTGGGCGGATGAACGCGCGCGAACTGCTGCTCGTGAGCGACAGCTGTCCAACGGTCGCCTGGCCGTGTTTGCGGTGGGCGGCATCTTCAGCCTCTGGATTATGTACAGCCAGCCCTCGTGGTGGCCGGCCTTGCTCCTCCCCATCGCCAGCTTTGCGGCGACTGTTTTGTTGCACCACAAGGCCCACAGCCAGGCGGTTCGGGCGCGCGCACTCCATGA
>Ga0315339_1001569_pt1 | contig 19785 bp, 15 predicted proteins | sample ASW17metaG_FD_204514 | JGI IMG/M metagenome (GOLD analysis project Ga0315339, IMG submission 204514) | Ammonia-oxidizing marine archaeal communities from Pacific Ocean, United States - ASW #17 | ecosystem: Environmental > Aquatic > Marine > Oceanic | place: USA: California | collected 2016-12-05
GAAGAAAGCGATACGGGCGCGGCGGCGGGCCTCTACGGCATGTTTCGTTTTTTGGGCGCGACAATGGGCACGGCACTGTGCGGGGTGTTCCTACAGATGCAACTGGACGGAGGAGCCTCAGTGGTCGGGGCCTATCAGCAGGTCTTTTTACTGATGGCGATCTTTCCACTTTTGGGGATCTTGGTAGCGTTTACTTTGCGGGATCAACCGAGCCAGTAAGTCGAATCATCAGCGATGGGTTTGATCATCCCCTTGGGGAACATCTCCAGCCAATGTTTTCACTTTACTAATCACATATTCAAGGAGCTGTGGAGCCGATAGATTCTGCCGACAGCCATTTCTAACCATCGCCGCTGTTTGATCGAAGATGTTGCGGCCCCGAACGACTAAACACAAGCTACAATTAGCCCGGCGCCAAATCCGGGTCGATCAAACCTCGATGGAAATTCTTCCCCAGCAAATACCTGATCTCCAACTCTACATCGCTCAATCGCACCGCCGGTAGCGCCTGCCCGTCTCGTTTGATCAGTTGCACCTCTATCATATTCCGCCCCCGGACCGGCCATAGGCTCTCGTCGAGGCGAAAGACAAACCAATAGCCAAATACTCGGTAGCGCGGCGCGTCCATCACATACATCTGATTGATTCTGCGCAACGACTCCTCGGGCAGGTCTCTACCGTTAAAAACAAAACGCCATCGATCCCGCTCTGTCGTCTCCTGCAAACGCACCCGCAAGATCACCTCGTGCACCCGCTTGACCTTGCCCCATTTTTTCAGATCATCGCTGACCGTAAAACCCACCTGCACCGCCCGCCCCTTCGCCAACGCTAGCGGCAACGGATTCGCGGCATTTGGCGCCACTACCGCCTTCGCCGGCGCACTGCCCTCGGTCGGCACGCGATAAATCTTGTCCTTCGCCGCCATCACTTCGGGATAAGCCACTTCGCGCAGCTTCTCGTAGAAATGCGCCGCATACGGCCAATGGTCGAACCAATGCGCGATATAAAGGCCATCGACACCCTGCTGCCAATAGTTGCAAGCCCCCGCCCGCACCATCTCGATCGTGCCCGCGCCGACCCGATCGCTGTCTACGCGATGCTGCAGCGCCGGCAAAACCCGACACGCCGTGCCTTTGGCTGCTTTGACGAAGAGACTGAAATCCGCCGACGGATCCACCGCAGAACACTCGGGCACTATCACATCGGCAAAGCCCTGTTGCATCCATTGCAACGGCTCCAGCCCCACTGCCCGACAACCATCCAAATCCGCCGGTACTCGCAGTACCAATTCCCGTTCCGGATCACTCTTTTTTACCAACGCATGGACCTGAGCAATCCACTCGGTCATGATATGCGTCCCGGCATCGATCTCATCGGGGTGAAAATAATACGGCCAGTAGTTGAGTTGCAACTCGACGCCGTCGACCGGATAGCGCGCAAGCACTTCCTCGACGACTTGCAAATTGCGCCCGCGCACCGCGGCATAAGCGTAATCCAACGCGCGATACCCCGGCCACTCCGCGTCCACACCGCCTTTCTCGCCAATCTCTAACGGCTGTAAATCGCACAGCCAATCGTCGACAGAAAAATGCGGATTACCCCAACTCTTCAGCATCCGTTCGCGCGGCCCCTGCTGTGGCAACAGCATCGCGTAAAGCAATAAACCATTGGCATGGGCTTTGTCGCACAACACCTGCAACGGGTCGTGCCCTGCTTTGATCAGATGGGTTAAATTCTGATGGCCGCGCTTCCAGATCAGATGCGGCCACTTTTTGATACCCCGCCCCCACAACTGCCCGACCTGCGAATCAAAGAGCAGACTTTGCGCATCACCCAGAGTCAGCGACAGCGCTTCGACCGGAGTCCCCAGCAACTCGTCTACCGCCGCCTCTAACTCTTGTTTTTGCATCGGCGGCTCGTACATATAAATCAACGGATGCCGAGCGTCGTGATCAAAAAATATCCGAGGTTTCGTCATTCGCTTTTTCAAAGCCGCAAACTCGCCATCAGCTTCAGCAGCGCCTCGTATTTTTCAACGCGGACCTCGTCTTCGTCGAGCCCCGACCAATCGTAAAAACCCTTGCCCGCCTTTAAGCCCAATTCGCCGCGCGAAACCATCTCTTTGACCATCGGAAAAGGTCCGGCGCTCGCATCCAGATGCGGCCACAACTCACCCGCCAACGCCACATGCAGATCCAACCCGCCCAAATCGCGTTGCTCCAACGGCCCCGACACCAAATAGCGCAAACCAAAACCGACGCGCACCGCCTTGTCGATATCCTCGGCATTCGCCACCCCCTCAGCCAACAAGTGCGTCGCCTCGCGCACCAAGGCACCCTGCATGCGATTGGCAACATAGCCGGGTAGGTCCTTCTCGATGCGGATCGGTTCCTTGCCGCAGGCACGCCAGTGGTCATAGGTCCACTGCATCGTCTCGTCGCTCGTTTCGGTCCCGCGCGAAACCTCCACCAACGGGATAATCTGCGCCGGCAGAAAAAAGTGCGATCCGACCACACGTGCTTTATTTTCTACACGCGCCGCGCTTTGCGCGATCGGCAGCCCCGACGAATTTGTCGCCAAAATCGCATCGGCCGGGGCGAGCCGTTCAATATCGGCAAAGAGCATTTGTTTTAGCGCCAAGTCCTCCGGGACCGCCTCGACCACGAAGCACGCCGACTCCACCGCCTGCGCAAGATCCATCGTCGGGCGAATCCGCGCCGCGATCGCGTCGGTATCCTGCACCAGATCATAGCGCGACAATTGCTGCAAGCTCTGATCGATCCTGGTCATAGCCACCGCAAGCACCGCATCCGATTCGCCGCAGAGCCAAACATCGCCCGGTACCTTCGCCATCACCAGCGCGATGCCATGCCCCATCAGCCCCGGGCCAATAACCGCCCTCGTCACCGCTTCCATCAGGCCCGCTCCCAACAGATCCGACACATCTGCTCTTCTCCACGAATAAGGATCGGTGTGATCGTTGGCTCCGGCGCCAACAGCGAAACCAACCCGCAACTGTCCGCCATGCACCTATGGCCGGCGGGCTTCCACGTGCCGACCGGTATATTATCCGCCATAGCCTATCTCTTCTTAGGCCCGGTGGGGGCATTGGTCACACGTTCCTAAGGTGCCGACGATTCGGATTAGCCAGCCATAATAAATCGGCGAGGCCGCGGCGAAGCGGCTATTCAATTCATCTCGACTTTTCGCACTACAAGATTACTGTATTCGGCAATCAGCGGGGTCATCTGCCTAAAACCGATCTTGCCTCCACCCAGCAGGGGGCCATAGATCTCACCTTCATCTTGCCATGAAAAAATGGTAATCAACTCGTCTTTATAACCCATGTAAAAAGAAACCTGGGCACCGCACTTAATCACTTTAATACGATATGGATTGAAGGCAAAACCCACTGTCGGCAGGGGGTCTGCCCCCTGGGTAACAAGATGAAACCCGAAACTCTTGCGCAAATTGCATGTTTGAAATTCGTTCTCCTTGGGATTGCGGCGAAAATACGAAACGTGCAAAGCATTGAGGTCCCCATGATGGTACTGGTCGTACGGCCCGTTCCGCTTGGCCAGATTACCCGTCAAAATATCCTCGCCATCAACCCCAATAGCAGAGAAAAAAAAGATCGCTAGCCCTGGCTCTGTTAGCGGTTGAAAATCCCAACTGATTGAAATATTATCCGGGAAGTTAACAGGGCACCAATGCACGATATTCCCCACCTGCCCCGCCTCGCGCGGATGCAGACTTTCTTGGCGCATTTTCCCTCTTGGAAAAGAAATGGCGCCATCGCCTTCCATAACCCATTCGGCTATATCTGCCGCGTGGGACAGCGCGTTTTCGTAGATCACATCGCGTTCAATGAATTCGTTCATAATAGGGCACCCTAGTAGAAGCACGCCAGACATCCTCCCAGACAGAGTAACGGCAGGTCCCGCACAAGGCGAGACCTGCCTGAAGATACTAAAACGGAGATATGGCCGCGACAGCAGTGCTTACGACAGCAGTCTCAACGCGAACTCGACTACTTCGCTCGCATCGACCTCCTCTTGCGCCACCGCTTTCGAAGTTACCAACATGCCCGCACCAAAAACGTGCAGGTTCTTTGCCAGTTTTTCAGCGGGCAAATCGGTGCGAAATTCGCCGAGGCCCTGCTCCCACTCGATCGCCGCCGTCAGCAGACCGATTATGCGCTCGTGCTCCTGGCGCAACAACTTCGCCACCTCTTGATCGCACGGCCCCCACTCGACCGCCAAATTCGATGCCATACAACCCCGCTGCATCGATTCCCCTGGCTAATGTATTTACATTTTTTTAAAAAAGTGTAATTCTTTGTTTTACATGAGTTTATATAACTAAAAATTATTGGCTCTACTCTTCTTTTCGACTATATTTATTTCATGCAACATATCCTCCTTACCGAAGACGACGCCCTTATTGCTCTCGGTCTAAGCACGATCTTGAAATGCCAGGGTTATCGAGTCAGCCATGCGATAAATGGCCAAGAAGGCGTCGATATCTACCACCGGGACCGGGCCGACCTCGTCATTACCGATCTCAATATGCCGGTAATGAACGGTTATGCGGTGATCCGCACTTTGCGCGAGGAATCGCTTGAAATTAAAATCGTCGTCGTCGCCGGCATCGATCGCGCAAAAATCGAAAATTGTGTGTGCTCGGTGGGCATCACCTCAATCGTGACAAAACCCGTCAGCCCGACAAAACTCCTTGATACCGTGCGCAAAGCCCTCGACTTCGGCTTAGTACACTGACCACGCGTAATACCCACGCATTAACTTCGTTTCTACAATAGCACCGCCCCCGCAAATCCTCATACGCCCTGACCGCCTGCTCCAGCTGATACATTAATTCAACGCCGTCCGAGTGGCCCAGGGATGAGTCGCGTCTATGAAGCGAGAGTATTATCTCGCCCCCAGACCACTTCGCTCAGCCCATTGCCATTCTAACACTCCTCCCCTATATTCTCTCCTGCGAACAACATACGCACTTGTTAGGGGTGCCTCCCACCAGAGGCTGAGATCTACACCCTTAGAACCTGACCTGGACCATACCAGCGTAGGGAAACAAAGCGCCGTCGCGGCAACAGGTCGCGGGCCGTTTTCCCCACGCGCGAGAAAACGGCCCTCATCTTTTGGGGCCATAACCCAAAAGAGACGCATACTATGCACACAGTTTGCCACCTGCTCGTCGCACTGTTCCTGCTGCCACACACCCTGTACGCACAAAGCTTCTTGCTCGAAGGCCAAATCGTCGATGCGATCACGGGGAAGCCGCTGTCTGACGCCAACCTGAACACCGGCACCACCGGCCTACGCAGCGACGACGACGGCCACTTCTCCCTGTCTCTAACCCCCAGCGACTCGCTCACCGTCTCTTTCGTCGGTTACAAGACCCGCATCTTGCATCCGCAAAATGCGCGCAACCTAACCATCCGCCTGCACCGCACCATCCTCGCCACGCCAGAACTGGTCGTGCACGGCGGCCTCAAATCCCAGCCCTTCGACAAAGTCGCCACCAGCGTCACGATACTGGACCGAAGCCAGTTGCAGGCTGCAGGCGGCCATCACCTGCAAGATTTGAGCCAGGCCGTGCCCAATCTCAACTGGGCGGGCGGCACGTCCCGCCCGCGCTACTTCCAGATCCGCGGCATGGGCGAGCGCAGTCAGTACGCCGGCGAAGGGCCGCCCAATTTCTCGGTAGGTTTTGTAATTGACGACGTCGACATGAGCGGTCTGGGCACCGCCGGCCTGCTCTTCGACATGGACCAGCTCGAAATCTTCAAAGGCCCGCAATCCACCACCTTCGGCCCCAATGCGATGGCTGGCCTGATCACCCTGCAATCCGCCGACCCCGCACCCGTCGCCAGGCGCAGCGTCGACCTGGCCTTCGGCAGCGACGCGCTCGCGCATTTCAGCGGCACCCTCAACCAACCGCTCAGCGACAAACTCTCCCTGCGCCTGGGCTACACGCAAGCCCGCGCCGACGGCTTCCGCGACAATCAGTTTCTCAACAAAAGTAACTCCAACCAGCGCGACGAAAACTTCGCGCGCGCCAAACTCCGCTATGCCGACGAGTACGGTCTCTCGTTACTATTCACCGCTTTCCGCTCCGACCAAGACAATGGCTACGACACCTGGACCCCCGACAACAACGAAGACCTCATCACCTACACCGACAAACCCGGTAAGGACCACCAGACAACCGCCGCCCTCTCGCTCAAGGCCGAAAAAATGTTCGCCGCCACACAACTGATCTCGATCTCCTCCTTTTCCAACACCGAGCTCGAATACAGTTTCGACGGCGACTGGGGCAATGAGCAATACTGGCTGCAGCCGCCCTATAACTTCAATCCGGAAGTCGAGGGTTGGCACTACGATTTCTTCGACCGCACCCTGCGCACCCGCGACAACTTCACACAAGAGCTGCGCTTGCTGCGCGGCAACGCCATCGCCGGCGTCTACTTTAAAACGCTCGAAGAATCCGACGACGCCCAGGGCTACCTCTTCGGCGGCGAGGCCACCGACCTGCAAAGCGTCTTCCAAATCGACAACCTCGCCTTCTACGGCCAATACAACCAAACACTCAACGAGCGGACCGAACTCTCGCTCAACCTGCGCGTCGACCGCAACGCCATCGACTATCACGGCACCACCGACAGCGCCGACTGGACCGGTTTCGATATCAACCAGTGGCTCACCGGCGGCAAACTCGCCCTTACCCATAACCTCGGGCGAGGCCGCCATCTCTATGCCGCGGCCTCGCGCGGCTACCGCGCCGGCGGCGTCAACCAACACCCGCGCTTGGCGGCGGAAAACCGTCCCTACGATCCCGAATACCTGCTCAACTTCGAAATCGGCTACCGCGCCTCCGGTGCCAAATCCACAACCAACCTGACCTTCTTCCACGCGCTGCGCGACGAACAACAGGTCAGCCTTTCGAGCCAGCAGAATCCCGGCGACCCCAATAGCTTCTTCTTTTTTACCGCCAATGCTTCCACCGGCCGTTCGAGCGGTATCGAATTTGAGCAAAGCTATTCGCTGCTACCCACACTGCGTCTTTCCGGTTCACTAGGTTTACTCCGCACCCACGTTGACGCCTACACCTTCGAAGCCGCCGAAGGCACCCCCGCGACCTTAGGCGAGCGCGACGCTGCGCACGCTCCGGCCTACACCGCCCGCCTCGGCACCGAATACGCCGCAAAAAGCGGCCTCTTCGCCCGCCTTGACATGACCGCGACCGACGCCTTCTTCCACTCCGACAGCCACGACCAGAAATCGGACGCCTACCAGCTCTTCCACAGTCGTCTAGGCTACAAACGCGGCGCCCACACTTTTACGCTGTGGGGCCGCAACCTGCTAGACGAGCGCTACACCACGCGCGGCTTCTTCTTTGGACTCGCTCCGCCCAACTACGCCGACACGCTCTACAAAAGCTACGGGGACCCGCGTCAACTCGGCTTGAGTCTTTCGACAGCGTTCTGATGTATAAAACCGCACTCATCCTCGGCAATGGCGAACCGCCTTCGCGCGAACTTATCAATCAGCTTATTGGTGGGGATACGTTATTATTATGCGCCGACGGCGGTGCCGATACCGCTAAGCGCTATGACCTCGTTCCGGACTATATCATCGGCGACCTAGACTCGATCAGCCGCGAAAGCTCAGCGGGCGTCGATCCGACGCATATTATCCGAGTCGACGCCGACAACACCGGCACCGATATCCAGAAAGTCCTACGCCACGCCGTCGCTCTTGGCATCAGCGAGGCCGCCCTGCTCGGTTTCACCGGTAGACGCACCGACCACCTGCTGTGGAATCTGAGCGTGTTCAAGACTTTCGCCGAGCAAATCGCGCTGCGCATTGTCGACGAGTATTGCGACCTGCGCCTCATCGGCCAACGCATCCGCTTCCGCGCCACCATCGGCCAAAAAATATCCCTCTGCCCGCTCAATGGTCCCGTCGACGGCATCACCACGACTGGCTTGAAATTCGCCTTGCAAAACGAGAGCCTAGTCCCGGGTCTCCGCGACGGTATCTCCAACGAAGTCGTCGGCGATATAGTCGAGATCGAGGTCGAGCGCGGAGATCTACTGCTCTGCGTGCAAAGACAAAAGGATTTTCGCGAGATAGAGACCGCCTAACACGTCGGAGTTACGGCGGGATTCGACATGGATCAACCACACCGCCACAGCGACTCGGCGGTCACCCGCCTTCTTCCGCGGCCTTGGCCGGTCCGAGCTTGGCCCGCAGCGCCTCTGTTGTCCCCGTGCACATAGGTCAGCCTAAACGTGCAAAACCTGTTCCGCTCAGTACATGATTATCCTCGAACCGGTCTTGCGGCACATAGCCCACTTGCTCTCGTGCATTTTCGATGTCGGCTCAGCGCCAATAGTTGTTCGACCTACCGTAGAAAATATCAAAACGCAAAGACTCGTCGGCGCGAATACAACACTCTATCAACTGCACGATATTGCGCGGGCTGACAAAAACATAGTCTTCGTAGAGATCTTCTTTGGCCGCCAGCGCCAGATTAGACGCTGGTGCCTATATGCCTCATCGCTCTCGTCACCAGCACTTTTATGAGATATGTCATTAAAGCGGCCTTTCAATCCTTACGACATACAACCCCAAATAAACGGAGCGCGCCTATTCCTCGGGCGGTGCGCCCGGTACTCTGCAGAATAACAAACAGGCGATGGCTAGGGCGAAAGGTACAATGGCAAAGGTGCTGAGCACCGCGGCATAACCACCCATCAGATCGCGGGCGACGCCGAACGGCATCGGGCCGAGAGCCGAGGCCCCTACCAATAGCGTGCTGGCGAATCCGGCGATACTACCCAGGTGCCGGCGTCCGAAGAAGTTGGCGAAGACGACACTGGAGACGATCATTTCCAGACCGCCCTGCACGCCCATGCAGAAACCGAAAAAATAGGCCATTTCAATTGAGCTGAGCGAAGGCGCTACCACCAGCACCAAACTCATCATGCCCAGGGACACCACCAATAGCAGGCGTATGGACACGCGGCCGATGAGCAAACCGCCGAGCAATTGCACGATGGCCCCGGTGGCAGCGATGGGCAAAAAGACCGAAGCGGCCGTCGTCGACGAGAGGCCGCTGTCTTCGAAGACGCTAAAAATATGGAAGGTGAGCCCCGTATTGAGCATGCTCATCGAAGCCAAACCCGCCACCACCAACCAGAAGGAAGAGGTGCGCAACGCCTGGGCGCGCGTCCAGTTATGCTCTAAGGGCGCGCTCGATTCTTCGCCGTCTTCTCCATTGGCGTCTATGCCATCGGGTTGTAGGCCGTGGTCTTCGGGACGGTCGCGCACGAAGATCCAGCCGATGGGCAACATGACTAGGATCAGCATAGCGCCGAGTGCCACGTATGTGAAACGCCAGCCGTAGAGGGGAATCATCGTATTGATGAGATAAGGAAAAAGCCCGCTCAAGAGCGCGCCTGCGACACCACCAATGCCCATCACCAGACCGCGTCGACGCACCCACCAGAGATTGATGACGTTTTTGCTCACCAGGCTCAAGCTGCCCTGGCCAAGTTGGCGCAGCAGGAAAAAACCGATGCAGAGCATCGCGGCATTACACACAAAGCTCATATAGACACAGGCCAGGCCCAGCAGCAGGCTCATTAACGCGATCATGACGCGCGCCCCGCGCCGGTCAAACTGGCGCCCGACATAGGGCAGTACAAAACTAGCGGTCAGCGTGCCCACCGTGTAGAGCGTGCTGACGAACGAGCGACTGAGTTCAAGATCGGTGATGAAGTGGTCTAAAAAGGCGGAAAAAGCATAGGTCTGGCCAGGGCTAGTCATAATGCCGCCGAAAGTGCCAACCGCGAGGATAACCCAACCATAATAAACGGGCGAGGCGTTGACTAAACGGCTCGGTCTTTTATCGTCGTACAAAATACTCATAGTAATTTGTTTGAGAAAAACAAGATGGGGTCAATTCGTACATAGACCATGGGCTGGTTGCTATAGCAATGACCATTTTCTATTAAAATAACTATTTATTAAATACTTGTGTGATATTATCCGAAAAAAATAGTCCTAACTATCAATTAGCTTTCAATATCGAGTCGGTGAATTTATCCCTGCTGAAGGCTCCGGAGATCGCCGGCAAAATCACATATGGAATGCCGAGCTAACCGCCAAAATAAAATACACAGCCCAACACGAACAGGCGAAGAGATCGACAGGCCAAGATATAAAACCAACCCCAGCAGATTCACGGCATTGACATGAGCCGAAGGAATAGCGACAATCTTCCAATCCAATAAATAAAAGAAAGGTATAATCATGAAAGTAAACGGTAAGAAAGCCCTAATTTTCGGCGGCACATCGGGCATCGGCCTGGCCACTGCAAAAGAGCTGGCCTCGCTGGGCGCCGAGGTGACTGCAGTGAGTCGGAATCCTGAAAAGGCCGGCGACGTGCCCGAGGGGGTCACATTGCGCCAATGCGATGTCCGCGACCGCGAGGCGATGTCACAGCTCTTCCAGAAATGCGCGCCTTTCGACATTCTGGTCAGCGCAGCGACCGGCGGCGACCGAGCCATCGGCCCCTTCCTAGAGATGGATATGGACGGCTACCAGACCTCTTTCGACAAACTGTGGGGCTATGCGAATGTCGTGCGCTTCGGCACCGAGCACATGAGCGAGAACGGAACCATCGTCCTGGTCAGTGGCACACCTGCACGCAGGGCCAAACCGGGGCAGGTTTCTTTGTCGTCCGTCGGCGGCGCCATAGAGGCCTTCGCCCGCACCGTCGCGTCCGAAATCGCGCCGCGCAGACTGAATGTGGTGTCGCCAGGTTTCATCGATACGCCGATGGTAGCACTGCAAGGCAAAGAACGCGAGGAACTATACGCAAAAAACACCGCCACCCACTCCATTCCTCGCGCCGGCACCGCGGAAGAAGTGGCACAAGGCATTTTATTTATGATCCAAAATGACTTTGTCACCGGTACGACCATCGATGTGGACGGAGGCTGGTTGCTATCCTAGTTTTCCACGATTCCCGAGGGAAATCTGCAGGCAGTATCGCACGCTAGGGCATACCGAAGATACGCTATAAGACCTGCTCAACGTCGCGCGCGCCGATATGTGGCGGACCGAATGGGTCAAAGCCAACGCGGCCACCACCAGCGATGACCCCACCCCTCCCATCGACTTAAACGGCCTGTTTGGGAGATTCTAATAATCACTAGCTGTAGACAGTACCACCGTGGCTAGACTAAACGGTGAAAACATTAAGACATCTTTTTGACAGAAACCTGGCGTGGGCGAGCGAAATCAAGGAGGAGAATCCTGAGTTTTCACCCAACAGTCCAAGCAGCAGGCACCGGACTACCTTTGGATAGGCTGTTCAGACAGTAGAGTACCCGCGAACCAAATAGTCAACTTGCCCCCGGGTGAAATATTTGTTCACCGAAATATCGCAAACATCGTCGTCCATACAGACCTCAATTGCCTTTCAGTCATACAGTATGGGGTTGAAGGCCTGGAAGTAAAACATATCATCGTCTGCGGCCATTACGGGTGCGGCGGTATAAAGGCCTCGATGGAGTAAACGGAGCACGGCCTTATCGACAATTGGCTTATCCGCATTAATGACGTTAGCCGTTTTAATGCGGGTAAGCTCGACGGCATCGCCCTCGGCTGCTTATGCGCCTACGGGGTCGACCGGTTAAACTTCAATTATCTAACAGCCGCGGCGCACCCTTATCGCCCCGGCGCCAGCGCATCAAAGATCTCCGCCGCCGAATCCCGCCGCTTGCCCAGCGAAAGATTATACCCCACCACCACCCGAAACAGGCTTTTGCCATCGATATTGGTCCAGCGGTTTTCGAGATACAAACGCTCCGACAGCCGTAAACCGACGATGCGATTGACCACCCGTTCCTGCACGCCGGTTCTATTGCTATAACCCATACCACCACCAAAATAAAGACCGCCGCCCCGCTCCGTCCCGTAGAGAACATCGGCATTAGCCTGCCAATCGGCCTCGCCCTCAGCGAAAAAAACATCACCACTCGGCACCAGTTGCAAGCGACCGCGGCGACCAAGCGGCAAACGAAATTGCCCGCCAGCACTCCAAATATCTAGATCGTAATCGCGACCACCGCGCACCCCAATTTCCGGCGAAGGTCTAGACCCCCAACCGCGCCGTTGTGCGTCAACCTCGGTCATCAGCAAAAGCACACCGCAAAACATCAGTCCGACTCTTAAAAAGCTCATAAACTCTTCTTTTTTTGCCAATCCGTTGCTATCAAATTACTCAGTCTTGTGCAGAGACTTCTTGACTTTCGATGAAATCGCGAGCAGCTTGCCCAAATACACCTCAAAAGAATCGGCGTTTGAACTGCAACCCAACACGTCTAGTCCTCCATTCCAACTCCGGCTCGATCTCCACCCCTACCAGCGAATTTTCCCCGAACGACGCCTGCGTGCCCTCTTTATCGCCAGACGCCAACATCTGCCAACCCGCCAAGGCGAAGGCCGCCGCCGCCATCCAACTCATCTGGCTCTTGGTGTCGCGATTGTCGGCGCGCTCAAAAAAAATCTCAGCCTCCGGCCCCGTCGTCGCCTTGCGATAGAGTGCGTAGGACTCGTCCGCCTGCCGGTGAAAATCCCAACTCTTCTTCAGCAACACCAAGCTGCCGCTGCACAGGGCCATGCTCCATGCCCGGCGCGACGTCAGCCAGCCTTGTGTTTCATCCTGCTCAGCGTACGCCGGCGGCACATAGAGCAAGGCAACCATTAAGAACCCATGGACATGCCATCGCAATTTAGAAATCCTTCTTCAAGGTCATCTGCACTCGTCTGCCCAGAAAATCACCGCCGATATCAATATCAACTCCCTTAATCTTCAACGAGGGTGGCGGGGGCAACTGCTTTCGCTCTTCGCCGCGCAATAGCCGCACCGACCAAGTCAGCGCCCCCACCCCCAGAGCCCCCATCACCACGACCCGCGTATCAAAACGGCGGCTCTCATCATAAAAAATCTGCACATCGCCCCTGGTCTCGGCGCGCTTATAGCGACCATAGGCGTCATTGGCGTCCTGCCGCGCTGCATAGGCTTCGCTAAACAACCAGCCACTGGCGCCCAATGCGGTATAACCGTAGAATTTTTTAGAGAAAAACGGGCCATCTGCCCACGCGCCTCCAAGCGAGAACAATGTCAGCAGCAAAGCCAATAACAACCGTCGATAGTTCACATTATCCTCCGCGCTCATTTTCCATTCATAGCAAAAGGTCTGCCCATAGCCTGATCCAACTGCGCCAACTGAATATGGTAGTTGAACTGCGCCTGGACCAGGTCGTTGCGCGTCGCGAAGAGGCTCGACTGCGCTTCGAGCCGCTCGAGTTGCGTCCCGGTGGCCAGCGCATAGCGCTCCTGCGCCAGCTTATAACTCTCCTCGGCGGCGCTTACCGCAATTTGGTTGGCCTCGATACTGCGGCGATACAGTTCGATATTCAAAAAGGCCCGGCGGATATCCAGTGCAACCTGCCGCTGGGCCTGCTGTAAATCCTCCATACTCTGCCGATAGCTCAGCTTCTGCGATTTGATCGAGTTTTGCGTACTGAAGCGATTGAACACCGGCAGGCTAACGCTCATACTCAGGCTATAACCGTAATTTTTAAGAAAGAGATCCTCCGGCCCCTGAAATTCCTCGTCCGCCTTCAGCTGCCACGAATAACCGGTGCTCATACTCACCGTCGGGTGCAATAGCTCATAGCGCGTGCCCTTCAGGTCTTCGCGCGCCTGCAGCATCGAAAACTTCTGTGAACGCAGGTCGGGCCGATGCTCCAGTGCGTGCGCCAAGACCTCTTCATAGGCCAATGTCAGCGGCCCCACGGAGAAGTCATTTTTTTGCGGCTCAATTTTCGCATAGGTCCGCAAGCCCATCGCGAAAGCCAGATCCGCCCTGCCCAACTCGACGTTATTTTCCCGGTCAATCATCGTCGCCCGTGCGCTAGCCAGTGTCGCCCGCGAGGTCAACACATCGGAAAGCGGCACCGAACGGATCTCGAAGAGCGTCTCGGCCCGGCGCAGATCCTCCTCCGACACGCTCACCTGCTCGGCCTGCACCGCCATCAACTCGATCGCCTGCAATAGACTGAAATAACCCTGTTTGACCTCGAAAACCACCTGTTGCTGGCTGGCGCTGAGATCCAACTTCGCCGCCTTGCGCGCCAACTTGCTCGATGCTAACCCGACCCAGTTACTGGGTCTGTAGAGGTCCATGCCGAAGCTGGCGCCCAGCGATTGTGAGCCGCTGGTAGTGCTCTCGCCCAAAGTGGACGTAATCTCGCCGGTCGCCGGATCGACAAAAGAGCCTTCGCGCGGACCGGAAAGGCTGCGTGACATTCCGTAGGAGGTACTCATCGACGGCAAAAACGCGTTGCGCGCGTTTTCGACCTGTATTGCCGCCGACTCGACATTGAAGCGGCCCTGGACCACTTGTGCGCTCTGTTCTAGCGCGATCGCGACACAGTCATCGATACCGAGCCGAAGTACCTGTGGCTCCTGTGCCCAAGCCACACCCATTACCAGCCAATAGAGCGCGAAGATCAGACTCCACTCGCAGCGATTCACATTTCCTCCTTTCACGACAACAGCCTTTCGCGCTGCGCCATATGCCGCAGCCCTAAAAATAGCAATAACCCGCCACCGAGCATCAACCCCGAGCGGTTGAGCAGGACCATCTCACTCCATACAGCATCATCGACGCCCATCGGCAGGTTGAACGGATTAAAAAACAAAAAATAATAGGTCTCTTTCAGCTGCTCGGCGCTCAATAACACGGCGACGATCACCGCCAGCGACAACATCCCAGCGGTATTGCTGCTCTTGCAATACACCGAAAAGAAGAAGGTCAAGTTGACGATCAGAAAGGCCGGCGCGAAGGCGTTAAAACTACCGAGCACGACGGGAAATTCCGCAAAGAGAAAATAAGCCGCCACGCTCATCGCCAGCAGCGTCACCGCCAGCACCACATAGACGGCGACCATCCGCATCGTCCAAATACCGTAGTGCGAAGTCGAGGTGCTAAACAGCGTTTCCAAGGTGCGACGATCGCGCTCACCGGCCACCAGATCCATCGTCAGGTAGATCGCCAGCACCACGCCGGGAATCTCCACCAGCACATAGAGCGCCTTGCCCGCGGTAAAACCGTCGTCGGGCCGGAACACCGCCAGCCCGTAGAGGATCCCGTAATAAATCGCAATCCCCGCCGCCATAAAGAGCAGCTTGCGGTGCAAGATGATCCGCGCGCTAAGCAAGCCCAACGACACCACGCTGGCCAATAACGCCGTCCACGTCAGCATGATCAAGCCACCTTCCGCCGTAACAAATAGAGATAGGCGTCTTCCAGCGTCGGGTCGACCCGATCGGCGGCCAGACCAGGCACGGGGTCTGTCGCCAAGAATCGCGCACGAATCCCGCGCGGCGTGCGCAAATGTGAGATCACCTTGACTTGGCGGTCGACCTGCTCGAAACCCGCCTCCTCAACAACCGTCTCCCACACATTGCCGCTAGCCAAATCTCGCATCTCACGCGGCGTGCCATGATAGAGGATACGGCCCGAATTCAGCACCGCCAGGCGATTGCAACTGCCCGATATATCCTCGACGATATGCGTCGAAAAAATAACGATGCGCTCTTGGCTAATGCGGGCCAGCAGATTGCGGAAGCGGATCCGCTCCACCGGGTCAAGACCCGCCGTCGGCTCGTCAACGACAATAATCTGCGGCAGATGCAATAGGGTCTGCGCAATGCCCACTCTTTGTTTCATGCCGCCCGAAAAAGAACCAATGGCATCATCCTGGCGCTCCTCGAGATTGACTTGCGCCAAACTGGCATTGACCCTTTCACGGCGCAGACCGGCATCGCGGAAGCCTTCTAATAGCGCGCGATAGTCGAGATATTGATACGCCGTCATATGCTCATAGAGGCCAAAATACTGCGGCAAATAACCAATCACCCCCTGTACCGGACCATGACGGGTAATATTAACCCCGTCAAAGGCCACTGAGCCCGAACTCGGCTCCAGCACCTGGCAGATAATACGCATCATCGTCGTTTTACCCGCACCATTCGGCCCCAATAAACCAAACATCCCGCGCCCGATTTCCAAATTAACCCCGTAGAGCGCCTGGTAGGTCGGTTTGGCCACGCCAATCAGCGGCAAAGCCGCCGCACCGCCATAGACCTTGCGCCGAAGCCACATCATCCGCCCCACCATGCCTTCGATATCCACCTGCCCGCGACGCACCCGATCGGCCAACCAGCGCGCACCTCGATACGCCAACCATACCGCCGCCGAAGCTACCGTCAGCGAGGGCAAGGCCAGACGGTGATGCACATAGGCGACAAAAAGCAGCGGCACCGCCCAGCGCGCCAAGGCCCGCAGACTTTGAGCTAACCACGTAGAGGGCGGCGCCGCGCCCGACGATCCAGCACCCGCCTGCGTACCAAACAAAGCCAATTGCCGCAGCAAATGCACCACCAACCCCCAACTCGCCAGGGAGAGCAAATAAATCCACAGCACATCCTCGAAGTAGAGGTGCAAATACCCAGCCAATCCCATCAGCGGCAGCTTCCAGCTCAGACCGTCCTTGACCGCCTTGCGGTCTACCGGATCGATGCCCTGGGCCAGCAACCGCTCAGCGTGCCGGTCAAAGCGCGCCCATTCGCGACGAAAACGTCCCGGTGCGCCATAGATCTTGGTCAGCGTCTGCAAGCGGATCACCTGCACCGCAGACGCCGCGCGTCTAGCCACGCGCGCACGATGGATCTGCAAGCCAAGCGCAATAGCACCGAGCAGTAAAAACCACAAGGGCAGTGCTATAAGAGCCGGCCAAAAGTAACTATCGGACTGCCCATACAGCACGCCTGTGGCCGCCGCCGCAATCGCAGTCGAAACACCGACGCCGACCCGGCCAATTCCGACAAGCCACATCCGCACCTGGTCCAAACCCATATAGGCCACCGGCACGAAGATTAGCGTCGAAACCATCGACACCGCGAGCCCGCCCAACACGGTGATAGCGAAGGGCGGCCAAACTTCGTAGTCGCCACCAAAGTCAAGTGCTAGCGGCAGCACGCCCAATAGCGTCGTCGCCGAGGTCATCAGGATCGGCCGCACCCTGGAACGGCCGGCGACAAGTACCGCGCGTTCGCGGCGGAAACCTTCAGTATCCCTAAGCGTACCGATCGCGTCGATTAGTATAATACCATTATTAACGGCGATGCCGATCAACACGATAAATCCCAACAGCGCCATCGGCCCCGCCTGCGAAGTCAGCCCGGTGCCCGTCAGCATCAGCGCCCAGCAGCTGCCGATCGCCGCCGTCGGCAGCGTGCAAAAAATAAGTAGAGGCGCAGCGAAGGACTCAAAGAGCGAGGCCAACACCATATAGGTCAGTATTGCCGCGATCCCCATCATCCAATAATAGACCGTATCCGTTTCCACTTCGACGATCTCGATGGTATATCCGCCGGGCAATACCAAGTCTTGGACCATTGCCCGTACCATTGCCCGCGCACCGTCCAATAGCGGCTGTGAATCTAGGATTTCGTCGACGAATTGATAGGAGAGCACCACGCGACGCGCCTGGTCGGTGCGCAGGATATTATTACGCCCCTCGTCGGCGCGCACTTTCGCCAATTCAGCTAGAGGCAAATATTCGCCCGTTTCAGTCAACACCCGGATCTGCCCGACGCCGTCGCGGCCCGGCCCATCGGCCTCCGGGTCTTCGGTCGGCCGCACTTCAATCGAAATCTCACTGCCGTCGGCTTTGAGGAAATTAGTCTGCATCGCGAAACCCTGCGGATTGGCGTCGGATATCGCACCCAATACCGTATTGACTCTGAGATTATGATCAAAGAGCGCCATTGGACTGGGAATGACCTGAATCTCGGGCGCGCTGCGCTGCAGGTCGGGCCGAACGCTATTAACGTCAATCGCCTCTAATTCTTCAAAGCGATAGGATAAATCGTCGGAGATCATTTGCAACACGGAAAAATCATAGCCCTTAATCAGCGCCTTCTCAGACGTCGCTCCCGCCTGCAAATTAAAACCGCCATTCCCACTGCCACCGCGTCCACCACCGCCACGCCCGCCGCCACCACCAAAACTGCTTGCTTGCGGCTGGAAGCCAATCAGCCCGCCTTGGATCTCCTGCAACTGGTCTTCGAGCTGGGCCTTTAGTTCCTCGGCCGAAACCCGTTCGGGACGCTCATCTCGATCGAGCAGCATCACCGTGACACTGCCCTGGCTCTCCTGCACACTCGCAGTATAGCGATCTACCCCCGGCAACTCTCCCACCGCTGCTTCGATCTCACGCATCACTTCGTCCGTCGCCTGCAAAGTCGCCCCGTCGGACAAACTCGCATAGACCGAAAATTGCGTTTCCTCGGCAATGACTTCCTGTTCGAGCATCAAAAAAAATGCGGCTACCAATGTCGCGATCAAACTCAAAAACACGCCATAAGCCACTACCGCCCGGTGCCGCAAGCTGGCCTTGAGCAATAGCGTATACATCAACATCAGCCGCCCGGTACCCAGAGAAGCCGTCGCTCGCCGTCCGAGCATCCGCGCCGCGACCGAAGGTACTAGTGAAAGCGCCACCACTAACGAAGCCAAAAGCGGAAAGGTGATCGCCAGCGCCAACTCGCGCAGAATATCCTGGAAGTCGCTCTGAATAAAAACCACCGGCAAAAAAACCAGCGCCGTCGTCGCCGTCGCCGCCACCACCGCCTTGCTCACTTCCGCGGTGCCGTCTCGCGCTGCGTCCATCGCGCTTTTGCCGCGTTCGAAGTGTTTGAAGATGCTCTCCATCACCACGATGCTATTGTCCGTCAACATGCCCATCGCCAACGCCAGCCCGCAGAGCGAAAGCACATTGAGTGTCAGATCCCAGGCATACATCAGATTAAAGGTCGCCAACAAAGAAGCCGGAATCGCCAAGAGCAGTATTGCGACAAAACGCGCGTTGCGCAGAAAGAGAAAGAGCACCGCCAAACCCAACACCAAACCCACCAACGCCGCCTGTTTCAGCGTATCGAGCGAATCCTCCATCAACTCGGCCTGGTTGCTGGTAATAATCAACTCCACCGACTCATGCGCGAAGTCGCGGTTGAGACGGGCGATCGTCTCAGCCACGGCGTCAGCGACTTTTATCAGATTCTCCTCGTCCTCCTTCTGGATTAATATTCCCACCGCCGACTGGCCATTGACCCGACTGAGGTCTGTGCGCTGCTGCAGCCCAAAGCCAACTTCGGCGACATCACCTAATCGCAGCGGGATCGAGCTGTCTACCAACACCTCGTCGATCTGCCGCAAATCGCTGAACTGTCCTTGAAAACTCACAGGAAAAACCTGGCGACCATCATAGACCGCGCCAATATAGGCCCGCGGCCGGTTGGCATCGGTCAACACACCGCGCAAATCCGCCATTGTCAGTTGATAGGCCTGTAAACGCTTCGGTTCGGCTACAATCTCCACCGCCGACTGCTGGCCGCCCAAGACCTGCGCATTGACCACCCCTTCGACCGCAGCCAACTCCGGGGCGATGTTTTCTTCGGTGTAATCCCTCAGCCAGTTGAGATCCGCCCCCTGCGCCAATACTTGCAATTCCATTACGGTAGCGCTGAGATCGCCCTCGTCGAAGCGCTGCACGGAGATCTGGGTCTGCTCCGGCAAGCCCGGTTGCAAACGGTCCATCCGGCTCTGTACCT
>Ga0315339_1001570_pt1 | contig 19772 bp, 18 predicted proteins | sample ASW17metaG_FD_204514 | JGI IMG/M metagenome (GOLD analysis project Ga0315339, IMG submission 204514) | Ammonia-oxidizing marine archaeal communities from Pacific Ocean, United States - ASW #17 | ecosystem: Environmental > Aquatic > Marine > Oceanic | place: USA: California | collected 2016-12-05
CGTCGACGTGGCGGAGGATCCAGATGCGTATCGTGTCTCAATCTCGTTTGGATTTCCTGTGGCCCGAAGCGGAGCTGACCTGGTCGCTGCACTTGAGTCGCATGTCGCGTCGCTGAATGTCGAAAAGACGCTGGATTTCAAAGTTGACTGGTCGGTGGCTTCACACGCCGTGCAGCACGGACTCAAGCCCCTGGAGGGTGTGAGCAATGTGATTGCAGTGGCTTCCGGGAAAGGCGGTGTCGGAAAGTCGACCGTTGCAGTTAACCTGGCATTGGCACTGGTGCAGGAAGGTGCACGTGTTGGGATATTGGATGCCGATATCTATGGTCCGAGTCAACCCAGAATGCTTGGGTTGCTCGGCGAGAGGCCTGAAACAAAGGACGGCAAGACGCTAGAGCCCCTGGAGGCGCACGGTGTCAAGGCGATGTCCATCGGCTTCTTGATCGATGATCGCCAGCCCATGGCGTGGCGCGGACCGATGGTGACCTCCGCTTTGAATCAATTGCTCGGCGACACGCGTTGGGGAGAATTGGACTATTTGCTCGTCGATATGCCCCCCGGGACCGGAGACATCCAACTCACGCTCTCCCAGAACGTGCCGGTGAGTGGTGCAATTATCGTCACGACGCCACAGGACATCTCATTGGCCGACGCCCGCAAGGGTTTGGAGATGTTTCAGAAGGTCAATGTGCCGGTACTCGGGATCGTGGAGAACATGAGCGTGTATGTATGCTCAAACTGCGGCCATCAAGAATCTATCTTCGGACGCGCGGGTGGGCAACGCCTGGCCGAGCAGTATGAATTACCTCTGTTAGGGGCGGTGCCGCTCGACAGCGCGATTAGAGAGCATGCGGATACGGGTCATCCCAGTGTGGTGGCGGAGCCGGACGCGCCGCTGGCTTTTATCTACCGCGCCATCGCCCTGCGAGCATGCGGTGAGTTGGCCGTCGGTGGCAAAGATTACAGCCGTCTGTTTCCAACCATCACCGTGGAGGAGGACGGATGACGATAAAGTCCGACCGTTGGATTCGGCGGATGGCTGGCGAGCAAGGGATGATCGAGCCATTCGAGGAGCATCAGGTGCGGACGATCAACGACCACCAAGTCATTTCGTTTGGTACGTCGAGCTACGGCTACGACGTTCGTTGTGCATCGGACTTCAAGGTATTCACTAACATCAATTCGGTCATTGTAGACCCCAAGGGCTTCGACGAATCGAGCTTTGTCGATAAGACATCCGACGTGTGCATTGTGCCTCCTAATTCCTTCGCGCTCGCAAGGACGATCGAATACTTTCGGATTCCCAGAAACGTTCTTACGATCTGTCTGGGCAAGTCGACCTATGCTCGTTGTGGGATCATCGTCAACGTGACGCCGCTGGAGCCTGAATGGGAGGGTCACGTGACTCTAGAGTTCTCCAATACCACACCGCTACCGGCAAAGATTTACGCCAACGAGGGTGTTGCTCAGATGATTTTTTTCGAGTCGGATGAGGTTTGTGAGATGAGTTATTTGGATCGTGGTGGCAAGTATCAGGGGCAGAAAGGCGTCACGCTGCCAAAAGCCTGATCCGCATCATTCTTCTTCTCCGAGCCATTCGAACGACTGCAGGAAGAAGGCTGCGCGAGTGACGCCGTTTTTCTGTTGTTCGATCCGCACCGGTAGATAATCAAGCTTCGAGTGCATCCAGATGATGGTTCGTCGCGATGAGCCACGTCTTTGTTGGATGAGCTTTTGCGCAACGACCAACCCCATGGGCGTATCAAGCGTTTCTTCACCATCGGCCGAGTACTCGTAGATGCTTATTCCATCATTATCGACCAACGTATAGCGGTCCGGACCCGAAGAACGCATGTCGAGCATCACTGCGGCCTGCATGCTGCCACGATCCAGTGTTCCCGGGGTCAATTCGGACTGAATCATTCGACTTTGGGTAGTCGTCGTCGCCACACCATTAGTCCAATCGAATGCAATGTTGTAGTTATCTTCGCCCCTTCGGTTGCCACCCTCGTACGAGTACCTCAACGGCTGAATTCGGTCTTGCTCGTAGACGAACTCACTAATTTCTACGAAAGGTCTTGGGGAGACCAACCTCATCAATCCCTGGAAACGGGATGTGGACGCAAACGTGTAGGTGCCGCCAGCGGGGTCGCGGGTCACAGAGAACTCGGAAGTCCCGACTCGGAGATTCCTATACGAAATATCATACGTGGCTCGATAGGTGGAGATGGGTTCTGCGGCAACCAGTTCGTTGAAACAACACGTAGCCGCGATGGTTAGCAGAGTTAATGCCAGCGTTTTGCTCACCGGCAGCTGTGAGAAACTCGCGGAGGGAGGTCGCTCTCGGTCAAACGACCTGTGTTCGGTGTAGTTCATCTTTGACGATCTCGCCGACGATCCAGGCCTGTTCGCCACATGCCTCCAGCAGGCCCAAAGCGGCATCCGTGGCGTGAGGCTCTATGATGGCAACCATGCCGATCCCGCAGTTGAATGTCCTCAACATTTCCTCGGCTCCAACGCCGCAGTCCTCTAGCCATTCAAATACCGGTAGGGAAGGCCAGGCGGAGCGCTCCAGGCGCGCGCTCAAGCCCTTGGGCAGGATTCGTGGGATGTTTTCCGACAGCCCCCCCCCGGTGATATGGCAGAGCCCCCTGGTTTCGACGGTCTCCAGCAATTGCAGTACGGATTTCGAGTAGATTCGGGTGGGAATCAGAAGCTGGTCGATGACGGGCCGACCGTCGACCAGTGTCCTTGGTCCGTCTGGACATCGATCCAGCGCCTTCCGGATCAATGAGAACCCATTCGAATGTGGGCCCGAGGAAGCAATTCCGATGACGCTATTACCCTCAGCGATCGTATGCCCGTCAACTAGTCGGTTTTCCTCGACGACTCCGACGCAGAATCCGGCGAGGTCGTATTCTCCCTCGGCGTGCATACCCGGGTGCTCTGCTGTCTCGCCACCGATCAAAGCTGCGCCGGCGAGCTCGCAACCGCGTGCAATGCCACCGATCACTCGTGCCGCGATGTCCACGTCCAACCGGGGTGTCACGAAATAGTCCAGAAAGAATAGGGGCTCCGCCCCTTGTACGATCACGTCGTTGACGCACATGGCGACGAGGTCGATCCCGACCTCGTCGTGCGCATCGTGCTCGATTGCCAGTTTCAGCTTCGTCCCTACCCCATCTGTGCCAGATACGAGGACCGGCTGACGGTACCGATCGACGGGCAGCTTGAAGAGCCCGCCAAACCCACCAAGCCCCCCAAGCACCTCGGGTCGCTTCGTGCGGCTGACGGCTTGGCTAATGCGCTGGACGAGCGCCTCTCCCGCGTCGATGTCGACACCCGAGTCTTTATAGGTAATGGGGGCTTTGGAGGTCATTCCTTGAATCATGACACCGGGTTGGGAACCGTGGCCGGTATAATAAGCCAGTATGTTCCATCCTGGACAGCGATGATCGAACCGATACGCACCTTTGGGGTTTTGGGGCTCGCGGCGCTTTTGATACTGAGCGAGAGCCCAGCGGTCGCATTCGAGGACCTCTATACCGTCACGGTCCCCCTGGAATTCGAACCAATCGGAGGCCAGGAACCGCTCACGGAGGAGGATTACGTCCGGCTCGCCATGGGCCGGTTGCTGACCCGGGTGACCGGGCGAGCCGACGCTGTACTCGTGCCGGCCCTAGAAGATCTCGTGCAAAACGCGGCGCAATTCGTCGTGCAGAGAGGCTATCCGGATAGGGAGAATCTGCTAGTCACGTTTGATGCGCGCGCCGTGGGGGATGTGCTCGTTCAGCGTAACCAGCCCATTTGGGGCGAAGAGCGCCCGATGACGCTCCTTTGGGTCGCCATTGACGCTGGATTCGGCGAACGTGGGATCCTGTCCGCGGAGACCCTCGCCACGGAGGGAAGCGACGCACTCATCGCCGTCGAAGATGAACTACGAGCTCAGTTGGAGCTAGCCGCCAGTGAGAGGGGCCTGCCGATCACCCTGCCACTGTGGGACCTACAAGACGCAGGTGCTATAGACTTTATCGACGTCTGGGGCGGATTCAGCGATAGAGTGCGTCAGGCATCGGGGCGCTACGGCGCTGATGCTGTACTGAGCGGGCGGGTTAGGGTTACCGAGCGTGGTTTGGCCGTCCAATGGACACTTCTCCGTGGTCGCGGGCAATTCATACTTCCGGCTGGTTCCTTACGCTCGGGCTTAGATCGGCTAGCCGACCTCTATGCGGATGAATTCAGTAGCATTGGGGGAGCGCTCACGGTCCGAATCACCGTGGTCGACATTGAAACGCTGGAAGACTACGGGCAGGTCATGCGCTACATAGAGGACCTGAGTGTCTTGAACTCCGTGGATGTTGAAGATTTTTCTGGGACGACACTGACGTTGCGGGTGGCAGCGCGCGGTGGATCAGAAGTGCTTGAGAAAGTGCTGGCCTTGAGCGATGTGGTTACACAGCGGCCTTCGCCAATAGATGATACCACCAATGGTCATCTGACCTTCGCTCTTTCCGATTAGTCCGTCCAGGGGAACTAGTGAGATGACGCTTAAGTGGCTGCCCAATGCGATTTGCATCGGTCGCGTCATTCTGGTGGCCCCCATCGTGCTGATGTTGTTGGAAGGCCGATACTTGGCAGCGCTGACCCTGATCGGCGTCGCAGCGTTCTCCGATGCTGTCGATGGGTTCCTAGCGCGGAACTTCGATTGGCGCACGCGGCTCGGCGGTTTCCTCGATCCAGCCGCTGACAAACTGCTTGTATTTAGCGTTTTTTTAACCCTGACCTATTTGGAGTTGGTCCCACTACTCTTGACGGTGTTAGTCGTCTCACGGGATATCGTCATCATCGCGGGTGCGGTGACCTATCAAGTTTTGATCGAACCGATTCAGGGTGATGCCACCCTAATAAGCAAGCTGAATACGGCTGCGCAGTTTACCTTTGTAATATCTACGCTTACCGGCGCTGCCCTTCAATGGCCAACGCCGCAGGTCGTGATGTTTCTCGGAGCAGCTGTTGTTTTCACCAGTATAACCAGCGGATTGAACTATGTTGTCGGCTGGAGTAAGCGGGCATGGCGCAAGACCCACGTGCCTCAATAGCGCCGTCAGGCGGTTCAATGAGTCGCGACACGGCTGAGCTTGCTCAACTCCCATTGCCGTTTCCGCTCGAGCCATCGGCTCGCTTCGAGACTTACGTTGCCGGTGAGAATGGAGCCTTGTTGGCGCATTTAAGTTCCTTTTCTATCGGAGACGCTTCGGTTAAAGGACCGGTCTGGCTCTGGGGGGCGCCAGGTTGTGGCCGGACACACCTTTTGCAGGCTAGCTGCGCGGCTGGAATGGTCGGCAAGGCAATGTATGTGCCACTGGCCGAATTGCCGGCGCCGGATAGGCTAGAGGGTCTCGACTCTTTGGCCGTTGTCGCGCTGGACGATGTCGACGCCGTGGCTGGCGACCCGGCCTGGGACCACGCTCTCTTTGGTCTTTTCAACGCCGCACAGTCAGAGGGAGTCCGATTGTTGTGCGCGGCCCGATGCGCACCCGGGGGCTTGAATTTCTCCCTGCCCGATCTGAGCTCACGTGCTTCCGGGGCCGTCGTCTACCACATAAGGAACCTGTCGGACGAAGATCTGATTGCTGCGCTGCAGACCCACGCGCGTTTCAGAGGTGTCGAGTTGCCCGAGTCCTCCGCACGATTCCTGCTCCATCGGGCTCGTCGTGATATGGGCGCTTTGTGCCAATGGCTTGATACGCTAGATCGTGCTTCTCTCGCGGCGCAGCGAAAGCTCACGATCCCGTTCATTAGGTCGCACTTGGCTGGCTGGCTATCGGCCCAAGGCGGATAGCGCGATGGTCAGTTTCGTGACGCGACCGCCCAGTTCCGCGGCAAGCGTACGCTCTTCCTCCGAGATCGTTTGATTCCACTCCGCCGCGATGTGGGAGGCCCCATACGGTCCTCCGCCCGTCCTGGTGTTATTGACCGCTGGTACCGTGTAGGGGATCCCTACCCAGAGCATCCCATGGTGGATTAAAGGCAGCGCCATCGACACTAAGGTTGTCTCATGGCCTCCGTGTAGTGAGCCCGTGGTCGTAAACAGGCCAGCCGGTTTGTCGACGAGTGCACCCCTAAGCCAGAGATCAGAAGTGAGATCCAGAAAGTACTTCAGTGGTGCTGCCATGTTACCGAAACGGGTTGGACTCCCGAGCAGTAAGCCATCGCACGATTCCAGATCCGCGACAGCAGCGAACGGCGGACCGGAGTCGGGTACCGGCGGATCGACAGCCTCGATGGTTGTCGAGACCGGTGGCACAGTGCGGATGATGGCCTCTCCGCCCGCGGATTCGACGCCGCGCGCAGCGTACCGTGCTAGCTCCGCCGTGCGCCCTTTCCGGGAGTAATAAAGGACGAGAATTCGTTTGTTCACCGAAATAATTCGAGCACCCGCTCGGGCGGGCGCCCGATTCTTGCGGCATCCTCGACCTCGACGATGGGCCGTTCGATCAATTTGGGTACGGTGACCATGAGCTCGATCAGGGTAGCTTCGTTGGTGCTCGAGGGGTCGATATCAGCCTCTTTGAACTCGGCTTCACCCGTGCGAACGAGTTTCGCCGCGGGTAACTCCAGTTTTGCGAGTAGGCGAGATATCGCCTCGGCATCCGGGGGGGTCTTCAGGTACTCGATAACCTCGAACTCGACGCCCTCGGACTCAAGCAGCGCTTTGGTGGCGCGTGATTTTGAGCAGTGAGGATTATGATAGATTCTAGCTTTCATCTGTAGTCTCTTGTTTAATGTAGCTCTTCCCCAATGGCGCTCTCTCGGAGAGCTGAGCCTAATCGGTCAGTGTAGGAACGTTCGGGTGGGCTTTCCACATGGTGGCCGGTTTGCTTGGCGGCTATACTAAAACCCCACTTAGGTTTCTTGGTCCAAATCCCTAGAGAATTAAGGGTGAATAACAGGCGAGCCTTAATCTTACTTCTGACACTGGTTGGCGCAGGCTGCGCCGCGGCGCCTATTCAGGAGATGAGCGATGCTCGACAGGCCATCGCTGCCGCTGAGGATGCTGAGGCAGCGCAGCTTGCGCCCGTCCCTTTGACCGACGCACAGCGTTTACTGTCAGAGGCAGAAGCGCAGATACGCAGTGGGCTTTGGGGAATGGCACGGGCCAACGCGATACGTGCAAGGGACCTTGCCGTGAATGCACTGAACGCGAGTCAAGCCGATCCTCAGAACTAATCGTTGAGCACTCCACCCGTCAACGCGAGTGAACGCGTGGTGAGGTGTCTAGTCTCCGGGCGCGTCCAGGGCGTTTGGTATAGAGCTAGTACCGCACAGCAAGCTTCCAAGTTATCCCTGCGAGGTTGGGCGAAAAATCTCTCTGATGGCCGAGTGGAGGTTGTTATTGCCGGAGACTCGAATCGAATCGCCGAGCTCTGCGGGTGGTTGTGGGAGGGTCCGTCCGGTTCGTGTGTCTCGGAAGTCACGGTGGAGGAATGGACCGACCCCATTGCATCCGGCTTCGAAACCCTTTAACCAATCCGCTCCTCGCGCCCGACTTCCTTAACCCAGCTGGACAGGTGTCGCTATCGAGCGCTCAGCCCGACCGCCTCGCTGTGAGGGAGTCGATGACATCTTCCGCAGCCAGCATCTCGGTGTCGGTAGAGTGGCGGGATTTGTACTCGATTGCACCCTGATCCAGAGCTTTCTCTGCGACCACGAGTCGATGGGGTATTCCGACGAGGTCTGCATCCGCGAACTTTACGCCCGGTCGCTGATTCCGATCGTCCAAGAGCGTTTCGAAGCCCGCCTCCTCGAGCCTGCCATAAAGTTCATCCGTGGCTTCTTTGACCCGATAAGACTTGTCCATGTTGATGGGAATCAGAATGACATCGAACGGAGCGATAGCCTCAGGCCAGATGATTCCGCGTTCATCGTTGTTCTGTTCGATCGCAGCCGCGACTACCCGAGTCACTCCGATGCCATAGCACCCCATCTGCATGGCACAGGGCTTTCCGTCGGCGTCGAGTACAGTGGCACCCATTGCGTCACTGTACTTTTTCCCCAGCTGAAAGATATGACCTACTTCAATTCCTCGAGCAATAGTTAGAGGGTCGCCACCGGAGGGGCTCGCGTCTCCCGCGACAGCGTTTCGCAGGTCAGCGACCTGAGGTAGTGGGAAATCCCTCTCCCAGTTGGCGCCGACGTAGTGGCGATCGACTTCATTGGCCCCGCAGACGAAATCGCCCATGGTCGCTGCTGCCTGATCGATGTAAATCGGCATTTCTACTGCTTCGGGCCCTAGATAGCCGGGCTGGATCCCCGTCACGGCTTGGACCTCTGCAGCCCGAAGCATTCGAATGGGTTTGGCGACGGCGTCCATCGATTCAGCTTTCAGGCTGTTGAGCTCATGATCGCCACGCAGTAGGAGGGCAACGGCGGGCGTTTCCGCACCCTGGACGAGCAGGGTTTTTAGACACTGTTGGGGGGTGACATGGAGAAACGCACACAGCTCATCGATCGTTCGCACATTGGGGGTTTCAACTCGCTCGAGTTCCTTCCGGGGAGCGGGTCGGCGGTCTTTGGGAGGGGGCAGGGCGACTGTCTCCACATTGGCCGCGAAGCCATCGGCTTCCGAATAGGCGATCGCATCCTCGCCCGACTCCGCTAGAACGTGAAACTCCTCAGACCTGTTCCCGCCGATCTCTCCTGGGTCGGCAAGGACGATCCTGAACTCCAGCTGCAGACGAGTGAAGATACGCTCGTAGGCCTGTCTCATTATCTGGTAGCCCTCTACGAGCGAGTCCTCATTCAGATGAAACGAGTAGGCATCTTTCATGATGAACTCGCGGGCGCGCATGACCCCGAACCTCGGTCGGATCTCATCCCGAAATTTGGTCTGGATCTGGTAGTAATTGACCGGTAGCTGTCGGTAGCTCCTGAGTTCATTGCGTGCGATATCCGTGATCACCTCTTCGTGAGTCGGTCCGAGACAGAAGGCCCGTTCGTGCCGGTCCTTGAGGCGAAGCAGCAGAGGTCCGTACTGGTCCCAACGACCGGATTCCCGCCAAAGCTCAGCGGGCTGTACGCCGGGCATGAGCAATTCCAGTCCACCCGCTTTATCCATTTCTTCGCGAATGATTCTTTGAACCTTATGCAGTACGCGCATGCCAAGCGGGAGCCAGCTGTAAAGGCCAGACGCAAGACGGCGAATTAGACCCGCGCGCAACATGAGCTGATGGCTGATGACTTCGGCGTCGGCCGGCACTTCTTTAAAGGTGTTCAGGGGTAAGTCGGTGAGTCGCATGCCTGTCCTTCGAGCTTGGCTAGGAGATTTGGTCGGTCCGCGGATTGTATGGCACCACCCGCACGCGATCGACCGGAAAAGGGGGCATTATTTACTTTTTCGGGCAAATAGGAATGCTCCCATACTGGAATTGCTTTGGCGGGCCAATTCCAGCAGCATGGGGCCCAGGTGCGTCGCTCGCCAGCCGTCATGACGGACAACCAAAACACTAAATCTCGCAGGCGGGGCATTTATCTCCTTCCGAACCTGCTCACCACCGGGGCGCTGTTCGCTGGTTTTTACTCCATCGTGGCCGCTATCGATGGTAACTTTCTGGGGGCCGCCTGGGGAATCTACATCGCGATGTTTTTGGACGGACTCGACGGTCGCGTGGCGCGAATGACGAGTACGGAGAGCGATTTCGGTAAAGAATTCGATAGCCTTGCTGATATGGTGTCCTTCGGCGTGGCGCCTGCGATCGTCACGTATCAGTGGGGGGTTGTGCGATTGTCCGAATTCGGCCCGCTATGGGGGAGATTAGGCTGGTTGGCTGCCTTCCTCTATACGGTGGCCGCCGGCCTTCGGCTGGCGAGATTCAATACGAGTGGCGCGAGCGACAAGCATTCGTTTCAGGGGTTGCCTAGTCCACCCGCGGCTGCCGGCGTTGCAGCAATGGTTTGGGTTAGCGTCGAGTACGAAATCGGTGGGCTAACCGCACTGGTAGCCGGCGTCGCCATCACAGCACTCGCGGGGCTCGCCATGATGTCCAACTTTCGGTATCCGAGTTTCAAACAGATCGACTTGAGCCGGCGCGTGCCGTTCGGCAACCTGATGTTCGTGTTGGGGGTGCTTATTCTCGTCGCGTTGAACCCACCCGTAGTTATTTTTAGCATGTTCTTCGTGTACACGACCTCTGCACCATTACTTTGGTGCTGGCGTGAGCTCAGACGTCGAAGGACCTCGCTTAAAGAGTCGGGTTGAGGGTGGCTAGCATTCGGGATCAGTACCTCGAAGCGATGGGGATATCCGTATGGGTTCCGCGAGGGAAAGAACAGGCAGAGTTACCCGGTTCGCCGAGCCTGGATCTTGACTGGGACCAGCTCCAAGCCGCAGTGCGGGACTGCACTTTATGTGGTTTGCACCGCCGGCGTACCCAGACCGTGTTCGGTGTGGGGAGTCACGATGCGGATCTCTTGATCATCGGTGAGGCGCCGGGAGCTGAGGAGGATCGGCGGGGCGAGCCGTTCGTCGGAAGAGCCGGTCAACTATTGAACGCGATGCTCGGGGCTATTCAGCTCAGCCGCCAGGAGGTTTACATAGCGAATATCCTGAAGTGCCAGCCGCCGAACAACCGAGATCCAAAACCCGAAGAGGCAGCAAGCTGCACGCCCTACCTAGAGCGTCAGATGGAGCTACTGCGACCGAGGGTCATACTTGCGCTAGGTCGAATCGCTGCACAGTTGTTATTGCAGTCTGATTCACCCATCGGTAGGCTGCGGGGCAGGGAGTTAAGCTTTGGCGAGGAAGGGACCCCGCTGGTAGCTAGCTACCATCCAGCCTATTTGCTGCGCAGCCCATCAGCCAAGGCCAAAGCGTGGGAAGACCTCTTGCTCGTCAGGCAGCTACTTCGGATACAGCCATGAGTGCCGCAGTCCAACCTAGAACACAGATTCGCTCAATGTCGCCGGCCGATCTGAAGGCGGTCGCTGCTGTCGAGCGCGTCAGTTATGAATTCCCGTGGAGTCAAGGTGTTTTTAGAGATTGCCTGCTGGCGGGCTATCAGAGTCTGGTGTTGGAGATCGGTAGTACTATCAACGGCTACGCCATAATGTCAGTCGCGGCTGGGGAGGCACACATTCTTAATCTCTGCATTCACCCGGAGTGTCAGCAGATGGGCTACGGCAGGCGCTTACTGAACGCGCTTTTGGTTAGATCCGAAGAGGTGGGCGTGGAGCGCGTGTTCCTTGAAGTGCGACCGTCCAACAATATCGCTATCAGGCTTTACCAGTCCGCGGGCTTCGAGCAGATTGGTGTCCGTCCTTCTTATTATCAGGCGATCGGGGGTCGCGAAGACGCCGTGATCTTGGCTGCGGCAGTCTGCGACGTCCGGTAGCGCTCCCTCTCGAGCCACTTGCCATGCCGGACCATCCGGAACGCCGCACGTTCGCAATTATCTCTCATCCCGACGCCGGGAAGACGACCCTTACGGAAAAGTTGTTGTTGTTCGGGGGGGCTATCCAGATGGCCGGTACGGTCAAAGGGCGCAAAGCGAGCCGCCATGTAACGTCGGATTGGATGCAGCTGGAGCAGGAGCGTGGAATCTCGGTGACGTCATCGGTGATGCAATTCCCCTACCGTGGGCGAATCGTGAATCTTCTCGACACGCCTGGGCACGAGGATTTTTCGGAGGATACCTATCGCACCTTGACCGCCGTGGATAGCGCCCTGATGGTCATCGACGCAGCCAAAGGCGTTGAGAGGCGGACCATCAAGCTGATGGATGTTTGCCGCCTGCGCACGACGCCAATAATAAGCTTCATCAATAAGCTAGATCGAGATGGTCGAGAGCCGATCGAAGTTATCGATGAAATCGAGAAGGTGCTCGGGATCGAGTGCGCGCCGGTGACCTGGCCCATCGGCATGGGAAGAGATTTCCGCGGTGTCTATGATTTAATCGAGGACCGGGTGCATTTATATGAGCGGGGAGACTCGAGCCGTGTCAGTGAGTCTCGTATATTGGAGGGTGCTGCCTCGACTGACGTAGACGATGCCCTGGGTAGTATCGCAATTGCCCTGCGCGAGGAGGTCGAGCTTATTCGGGGGGCGAGTCCTAAGTTTGATCTCGAACGTTATCTCAAGGGTGAGCAGACGCCAGTTTTCTTTGGCGCGGCGATCCACAATTTCGGAATATGCGAGCTACTCGACTTTTTCGTAGAGAATGCGCCGCCCCCTCAAGCTCGGGACAGCCTTAGCCGTACGGTGCACCCGACAGAGGAGGCGCTCAGCGGCTTCGTGTTCAAGATACAGGCCAATATGGATCCCGCCCATCGGGATCGAATTGCTTTTCTCAGAATCTGTTCCGGGACCTACAAGCCGGGTATGCGGCTCTATAACACGCGCCTCGAGCGCGAGGTACGGGTAGGGGGGGCGATCACATTTCTGGCCGCTGACCGTCAACATGTTGAGGAGGCCGTTGCAGGAGATATCATCGGTCTGCATAACCACGGCACCATCAACATTGGTGATAGTTTCTCCGAGGGCGAGCAGCTTTCGTTTACGGGCATACCCGACTTCGCACCTGAGCTGTTCCGTCGAGCCGTATTGAAGGATCCGTTGAAACTTAAGGCGCTCAATAAAGGCCTGGATCAACTCTGCGAGGAAGGCGCCACGCAGCTGTTTCGGCCACTCTTGAATAATGATCTCGTCCTTGGTGTTGTGGGTCCGTTGCAGTTTGATGTCGCAGCTTTTAGGTTGCGGGACGAGTATGGTGTCGACTGCAATTTTGAGGTGATAAACGTCTTCACGGCTCGTTGGGTCTATTGTGCTGATCCCGGGATGCTAGATGACTTCAAACACAAACTCCGGAGCGACCTGGCATTCGATCACACTGGGGAGCTCGTGTTTCTAGCCCGCAGTGCCGTCAGCCTCAACCTGACCCAGGAGCGATGGCCGGCGGTCGAATTCAGCGCGACGAGAGAGCACGGTGTGCACCAGATCGCCTAGCTTACCGAACCGCTCTACCCCGTGCCTTCTGCCGTTGCTACGTCACGCAGTTTGGTTGTCAGAGGGGTGCGTCGGTTTCTTTAGCTATTAATCTTGGAGGCGATTGAGCTGAGCGTCCAGTTGCTCCAATCGCTCCTGAAGTTCGTTTTCCCGATTCCGTTGACCGTCGACGACCTCAGCTGGTGCGTTGGCAAGGAACTGGGGATTACCGAGTTTTTTCTGCACCTTTTCTAGGTCCGCCCGCGCTTGTTGCTGCTGCCGCGCCAGCCTCTCCCGCTCAGCCGCGAGATCGATCAATCCTTCGAGGGGGACAAGAAGTGTCATGTGCCTTAGGACGGCGGTCGCCGCACCGGGGACCTCATCGGCCGTTGCAACGAACCCGACATCCTGTAGACGGGCTAGGTTGTTCAAGTAGAGACCGAGCCGGTCGAGTCGTTCCCGGTCTGCCGACGTTGCGCCGGCTAGTCGTACGGGTAGGTGTTTCCCCGGACTGATATTCATTTCCCCGCGAATCTGTCTTATGCCTATCACGAAGGCTTGCAGCCATTCGATTTCGTTTTCGGCTTCCGCATCGGGTTTGAAGAGCTCAGCATCCGGGAGGGCTTCTAGCATCAGGGTTTCACTAGTTTTTCCGGTTAATTTGCAGAGCTGGAGCCATAGCTCCTCCGTCACGAAAGGCGCGATCGGGTGCAGCAGTTTCAATAAGGTGCTCAGTACCTCCACCAAGCAGCGGCGCGTGCTTCGGAGCGTGGCCGGGGACGTGGTCGGATCGCTGAGTACCGGCTTCGTGAGCTCGAGATACCAATCGCAGAACTCGTGCCAGGTGAAATCGTACAGCGCTTGAGAAGCGAGATCGAATCGGTACTCCTCGAAATTGTTATGGAATGCGTCGACGACAGTGCCTAGCCGTGCTTGGATCCAGCGGTCCGCGACGGTAGGTTCCGTATCCCCCTCATCGAGCTTTTCCACGTGCGTGAACACGTAGTGAGAAGCATTCCAGAGTTTGTTGCAGAAGTTGCGGTTGCCCTCCACACGCCCCATATCGAGGTTGATATCGCGTGCGGTCGTCGCTAGATTTGCGAGCGTCAGCCTGAGTGCGTCCGCACCGTAGGCAGCAATCCCCTCCGGGAAATCCTTCCGTGTTACTTTCTCGATCTGTTTCTTGAGATGCGGTTGCATCATCCCTTCTGTGCGCTTTTCAAGCAGTGTCTGAAGGGTCGCCCCTTCCACGATGTCGATCGGGTCGAGAATATTGCCTTTACTCTTGGACATCTTTTGTCCGGCATGGTCGCGGATGAGGCCTGTCATGTAGACCTTCCTGAAGGGGACCTCATCCATAAACTTCAAGCCCATCATGATCATTCGGGCAACCCAGAAAAAGATGATGTCGAAGCCAGTAACCAAAACGTTGGTGGGGTAGAACGTGTCGAGTTCCTTGGAGCCCGAAGGCCAGTCCAAAGTGGAGAAGGGCCACAGAGCCGAGGAGAACCACGTGTCCAGCACGTCTTCGTCTTGTCGCAGAGTAGTCGTTGCCGGGATCTGGTGCTTCTCCCGGACTTCGGCCTCACTGCGTGCCACATACACCTGGCCGTCTTCGTTGTACCAGGCCGGAATTCGATGTCCCCACCATAGTTGGCGGGAGATGCACCAATCTTCGATATTCCGCATCCATTCGAAGTAGGTTTTGGACCAGTTCTCCGGGACGAAACGGACGTCTCCGGATTCCACCGCGGCGATCGCCGGCTCGGCTAGTGTCTTGGCGTGAACGTACCACTGGTCCGTTAGGCGTGGTTCGAGCACTGCGCCGCTGCGATCGCCGCGCGGCACCATAAGCTTGTGGTCGTCCACGCCCTCGAGTAGACCCTCGGTCTCCAGGTCCTCGAGGACGCGCTCGCGAGCATCCAATCGATCCAGACCCCGGTAGCGTTCGGGCGCTGCATCGCTCAACGTGGCGTCTTCATCGAAGATGTTGATCAGAGCGAGTTCGTGTCGCTGTCCGATGTCATAATCATTGAAGTCATGCGCAGGGGTGATCTTTACACAGCCGGTGCCGAATTCGGGATCGACATACTCATCAGCGATAACGGGGATTGGTCGGTCGGCCAGGGGTAGCCGGACCTCTCTGCCAATGAGGTTCCCGTAACGTTCGTCATCGGGATGCACGGCCACTGCGGTGTCGCCCAGCATCGTTTCGGGTCGCGTGGTCGCAACGACTAAATGCCCGTCCCCTTCTAGGAGTGGGTAACGAAAGCGCCACAGCTTGCCGTCCTCCTCGCTCGAGAGCACTTCCAGGTCCGATAGGGCGGTGTGGAGCACCGGGTCCCAGTTCACGAGGCGTTTTCCTCTATGAATGAGCCCTTCGTCGTAGAGGCGCACGAACTCCTCGGTCACCGCCGCACACAGTCCCGGATCCATCGTGAAGCGCTCGCGGCCCCAGTCGACCGAGGCGCCCAGGCGGCGCATCTGGTTAGCGATAATGTTCCCGGAATGCTCCTTCCACTCCCACACCCGCTCCACGAAGGCGTCTCTCCCCAGATCGTGCTTCGACGTGCCTTCCGCGTTTAGAAGGCGTTCTACTACCATCTGGGTTGCGATGCCTGCGTGATCCGTACCCATCTGCCATAGTGTGTTGTCGCCCCGCATTCTGTGGTAACGGATCAGGGCATCCATGATGGTGTGCTGAAATGCGTGGCCCATGTGGAGCGTACCGGTGACGTTAGGGGGCGGAATGACGATGCAGTACGCTGGTCCGTTTCCAGATGCTTCAAAGTAGCCCGCTTTCTCCCAGCGCTCGTAGTGTCGGGGCTCGATTTTTTCTGGCTGGTAGCTCATTAAGTACTGCGGCTATCGTAGGAGAGATCATTCTGAGAGCCCGTCCAGTTGTCATCTTTCTCGTCGGTTTCTTTATTCCGCACGAAGTCCGTCAGGACTGGGATGCCCGGTTCTGGAGTGCTACTGACCATGCTCCTCAGATGTTGTGTGTATTGAGTTCGTAGCCTCGGTCTCTGTAGAAGCGATAGTGCTCTCGCCCCGCTTGTTTGCGCTCAGGGTCGCCGTCGATCACTTCTGCTACCCGCGCGTAGCGGCTGAAAAAGGTCGGTACGCGGGACGACAGGTTGATCATCAAATCCCAATTCTCCCCCAGTGCGCCGGGCTCGTCATCCTCCACGTCCGGTGCATCGATGCCGATGAGAACTGGTTCTGCCACAGGTGCTGTCAAATCTTCGGTGACGATGAGATGTGGGATGAAGCTTCCCTGCGAAAAAGTCCACAACAACTTATCCAGCTGTCTGGCGTCTACCTCATTAGCAGCGTTCAAAAACACATGATGGCTTTGCTGGATCGCTTTCTCGGTGATACGGCATGCGAATCGCAGACGTGAATCGTTTGAATCTGAGCCTAGTATGTAAAAGTCGACTCGTGTCACCAGGCCCTTCCGCAGTGTCTAGAGGTTTAAGAGGAAATCCGTCAAGAGTGGGACCGGTCGTCCCGTGGCCCCCTTTTTGCGGCCCGATTTCCAAGCGATGCCCGCGATGTCCAAGTGTGCCCACGGTGTCTTTCCCACGAACCTGGAGAGGAATTGGGCCGCGATGCTAGCACCGCCCTCTCGAACACCGGAGTTCGCGAAATCGGCGAAGTTGCTTTGCAACGATTCGCCGTATTCCTTATCGACCGGTAATAGCCAGGCAGGGTCGAGGGATCGGTGTCCGGCTCTGACGATGCTGGATGCGAGTGCCTCGTCGTTACTGAACAGTCCCGTGTAGAGGTTTCCTACCGCGACGATGCAGGCTCCGGTCAGCGTCGCCACGTCCAAGAGGTAGCGAGGCTTATAGCGAGACGCATAAGTCAGCGCGTCACAGAGAATCAGCCGTCCTTCCGCATCGGTGTTCATAATCTCCACGGTCTGCCCAGACATCGTCTTCACGATGTCACCGGGCCGGGTCGCCCGTGAGCCGGGCATATTCTCGCAGGCAGGAACGATTGCGACGACGTTGATCGCAGTCTGAAGCTCGCCGAGCGTGGCCATGGTACCGATGACCGTGGCCGCTCCGCACATGTCGAATTTCATCTCGTCCATTTTCGGCGGCGGTTTTAGGGAGATTCCACCTGTGTCGAAAGTGATTCCCTTTCCGCATATCGCGACAGGTGCGGAGCTCGTGTTTGCACCGCTGTACTCCATGACGATCAGCCGCGCCGGTTCTTCGGCTCCGTGGGTCACGGAGAGGATAGCGCCCATGCCGAGACGCTTCATGTCTCGTTCGGATAGCACCTTGGTTTCCAGATTGTGGTAACGCTTGGCGACGGCGCGTGCTTCCTCAGCCAGGTGTGAAGGTGTGCAGAGGTTCGCGGGTCGATTCCCCAGATCACGGGCGAGATTCATTCCTGTGACAATGGCTCGGCCATGGGTTACACCGAGACGCGCGTCTTTCGCTTGGCGGCGGTCGCTGATGGCGATCCGTAGCCGCGAAAGCCTCAGCCTATCCGACGTTAGGCTCTTCAGTTCGTCGAAGCGGTATAAAGAGGTGTGGGCAGCCTCTACCGTCAGGCGGGCTGCGTAATGCACATCGAGTTCTTGGACCCCGCCGTGTGCTAGATAGCTCGTGGCTTCTCTGACCCCCGTTCCGCTGAGAGCATCCACGGCTGTAGTAACGGCACGAGCGAGGGCCTTGGCATCAAACTCCGCCTTTTTGCCACACCCGACCAGTAGGACGCGTGCGGCAGCGGTGCCCTGGGGTTTTGGCACGAGCAGCGCCTTACCGGCTTTCGCAGAAGCGTCGCCAACCTTCACAAGCTGGCTCAATAGGCCACCGCAGGTCACATCAATCTCTTGAAGCGCCCCCTTGAGGCCTCGGTCTTCGAACACTGGCAATATGGCACAGGCGGTCTTCTGGCTCGCCGGTGCCCCGGTTCGTACGGGAAACTCCATCGCTTACTCCTTCGCGTAGCGGCTCTCGAAAGGTATCCAAATCGGCCCGTGCGAGCGCGCCTGGCCTGTTCCTCTAGACTGACCGGCGTTGGGCCTGTGGTATCTTGTTGAGATCCCGCTTAAAAAGTGCGGGCTAGTGTACTAGTAGCTCAAGGTACTGAAAACCCGCACACTCTGTGAACCTGCTAAACCGCTACATATTGCGCGAAACGTTTTTCGCCTTTTTGCTGGTGACGTTTGTGCTATTCGTCATATTGATGAGTAATCAGTTTGCGGAGATCTTGGACGATGCAGCGACCAGCCAGCTTCCCAAGGACGCCGTATTTGCCGTCTTCAGCCTCACGTCTCTGCAATACATCACGTTCCTGACGCCGATCGGGCTCTTTCTCGGCATCATGCTGGCGTTGGCCCGGTTCAATCGGGACTCGGAAATGGCTGCCATGGCGTCCTGCGGTGTGGGACCCGTTCGGCTTCTCGGGCCGATTAGCGTTCTGACCGTGCTCTTGGCCGCAACCGTGGCCTGGCTCGCGTTGGTGAGAACCCCCGATGCCTCCCGGCAGATAGAAGAAATCAAGATTCAGGCGCGAGAGGATCTCGAGATCGGTGTGCTGGAGTCCGGCGTTTTCACCAGTCCGGACTCGGGTGACACCATCGTATACGCGCAGGATGTGGCTGGGGACGAGATATATGACGTTTTCATTGAGCACAAGGACGGCGATCGAGTCATCGTGATACTCGCCGATCGAGGTGAGCGCAGGCAGAACGACGTCGACGGCCAGCTGACTTTCGTCTTGTACAACGGTCGACGCTATGAGGGGATCCCAGGAGAGGAGAGCTTCCGAATTATCGAGTTTGGCGAGCACGGAATGCCGGTGCGTGTCGATCAACCCGAGGGGGAGCAACCTGTGGAGACCAAGTCCGTCGAGGCTTTGCTCGCGTCTTCCGCGCCAGAGGATCGAGCGGAGTTGCAGTGGAGACTTTCCGCGCCTTTTTCGTTGTTTGTTCTGGCCTTGGTTGCGGTGCCGTTGAGCCGGTCAAGGCCGCGGGAAGGGCGCTACGCACGTCTCGGGGTGGGTATCCTCGTGTACATTATTTACGCGAACATGCTTAACATCGCCCGCTCGATGGTGGAGCAGGAGGAGGTGCCTCAATGGCTCGGTATGTGGTGGGCGCACCTTGTGCTTGGGTTAATAGGATTGACGCTCCTGGCGCGAGAGTCGGGATGGTTCGCCAGGTCGCCGGCTGAGGTTGGCACATGAACCTTCTCGATCGCTACATCGCGGGGGCCGTGCTCAAGGGAGTGGCGATGGTCATCCTTGTTCTCATTTCGGTCGGTACTTTCATCGACTTTATGGGCCAATTGCCGGATGTGGGTACGGCGCAATATGACCTGCAAGTTGCGGTGACTTACGTGGTCCTGAGAGTGCCCAGGATGATCTTCCAGCTTCTTCCCGCCGCCGCCCTGATAGGTGCGCTCTTCGGGCTCGGGAACCTCGCTGTGCATCGCGAGCTTGTCGTGATGCGCTCGAGTGGTGTCTCCAACCTCAGACTGATGGGTTCCGTTGCCGTTGCGGGATGCGTTTTGATGGTGATCATGGCCCTGCTGGGCGAGTCGTTGGCGCCCTCCCTGGGGGCCTATGCCAGGGAGGTGCGTGCAGAGGCGATGCTAGATGCAGAGGATGTCGCGCCGGGCTCCTCTAGATGGTTAAAAAGCGGCAATCGCATCGTAAACTTTCACCGTGAGGCTAATGGGCTTGGATTCGGCGGCGTGTATCTTTTCGAGCTCGACGAGGGTAGAGAACTGCGTCAGATCGCCCACGCTGATACCGCTAACATCGATGAGGC
>Ga0315339_1001572_pt1 | contig 19726 bp, 17 predicted proteins | sample ASW17metaG_FD_204514 | JGI IMG/M metagenome (GOLD analysis project Ga0315339, IMG submission 204514) | Ammonia-oxidizing marine archaeal communities from Pacific Ocean, United States - ASW #17 | ecosystem: Environmental > Aquatic > Marine > Oceanic | place: USA: California | collected 2016-12-05
GGCATAAACCGTCGCCAGACAAACAATGCAAATGACTAGTGTATTCTTGCAGAACCCTACGGTTACCAATCGTAGAAAAAGAATGTGTGGAAGTATCCATAATACTAATACAATTACTATGCCTGGACGGCTCAGGATTTCCATTATTTAATACTTACTCAATTGTTAGATCTGCAACACCATCTCTGTACATACTAATTTTTCAACAACAATATGCAAAATTTTAGTTTAGTCTCCTGCCATCTTTTATAGAAAACCGGATTAATCGAGTTTTATATATTTCCTTGTTTCGAAATTATTGACCGACTTCACATCGTGAGATTGTCATGAATTTGCCTAGTTCTATACCCAGCTACTATGCCGACATTCTTACTGTATTGATCTATTCAGTTTATCTTTTTTTCCCTGGGTATTTTATTGTCTACTTATTCAACATCAGAAAGCACAAGTTTCTTCTTTCTTATGCCATCAGTTTTACGCTTTTGACTGTTATTCAATTACCTTTTCGATGGGCAGAGGCACCTGTTTCTTATTGGGCATGGTCTCTCCAATTAATAATAGCCCCGCTAGCATTAGCCACTATATACAAGCGCTTTACACGAATAGGTCTACACTTAGACCCACAAACTACGAAGTTTTCCTATGTCAGTTTAGGACTGATTCTAGTCATAGCAACCTTTGCTATCTATCATTATATCGTCGGACCCTATACTGAAATCCCGTCTGATTTTTGGGAGCATCTTGCACGTGTCAACATTGCATTGAATGCAGTAAGACACGATCAGTTCAATTCTCCGATATCTGCAGTAGCGCAATCTGTTGGTCATATAGACTTTGTTCATTTTCTGCACGCTAAAGTCGCACATACGATTAAACATCCGCCTTTAGCCTCTATCAGTAGTAGCACACTAGTCCCTGCTGTAATATTTCTTGGCTCTATTTATTTATTTACTGTTTCACTACTGGAACGCTCAAGACTATCGAGTCGTCTGGTCATATTAGCTGCGACTCTATCTACATTACTGACTATTACATCATTTGGAACAGCTACGTTTTCTTATGTTCGTTACTATGCATACTTTCCAACGATATTCTGTTTCCCCATATTTTTTCTATGTATTTCTTTGCTTCTAGACTTCCTTGGAGATAAACATACCAGACTAACTCGACTATATCTGATAGCTATATTCCTAATCACTATGGCGTTAGTACATGCACAGGAAGCAATGTTTGCAGTCATAGTAATGGCCGGAATTACAGTATGGCGTACGGCACGCCTTTATTTAAATCATACCAACTCCCAAATGCTTCTTAACCGCCATTTTTTGTTATCTCTATCAGTTATTTCAGCCATCACCATTGGGACAGTCGTCACATTAGTCTTAAAGAACCCTTCGCCTTGGGGTCATACCCCACATGTTATTTCGCTAACCGGCCTTTTTTCTAGTCATCCTGCTTTACCAATCGCTAGCCCAACTTTTCGTTTTTGGGATACTCTCGGATATTTTGGTGTAGTCATCTATATTTTCTATGTACTTAACATTAAATATTTTCGTGACAACGACTACATAAATGTATGTATGTTTTCACCAGTATTTACTCATTTTAATCCGGTATTTTCTTTACTTTTTTTGCATATCGGTAGTTCAACTACTTTATGGCGTACTTCTTATCTAATGCCGCTTTCTATTACGGCTAGTTTGCTGATAGTATTTTTTATTGATTATTTATCTAATCACCGTAAGCCTTTTACAAAAGTGCTTTTGTGGTCGTTTATAACATTAATCTTATTGTCCCTAACGCCGTTTTCCATCGGAGACAAATACAACCGAACCTCGCGTGTTTCGAGTCTTTCCGCGGTAGACCAAACGGCGGGGGCTAACCTCTGGTCCGATCTTATAATTGAAATAAATCGTATTAAACTAGTTCAGCCTATACGAGGCGTCTTGACTGATCATGTTACAACTTTCGTGCTGGATTCATCAGTTTTTGGACGAATACCAAATCGGAATAGTTCCAACTATTTTCCTAACCACAACAAAAATTACGAAACCGACATAAAGTATTCCGACTTTACCAATCATCTACTTGTGGTCAATAGACGTGATGGCTTAATGACAAGAAGTTCTGCCGTTGCAGGTCACTGGCCCCGGAACATATTGAAAATATCGAACTTATATCCTGAAGATATTGATCTTTTTATTCTCAATAACCCCGATCTATTCAGACTTCTTTGGACTAACAATCATATACACGTATATCAAATAATACCTAAATAGCTCCTTTTTATAAGCACGTCTTATTTCGTTTTAAAAAACACTCTATATTTTCTTGTTCTAGAACTACGGTGAGTACGAAAACCTTGAAACAAATTAAGTTACTTTACTTGGTTTCTAACTTAGGGACATCCGGGCCCACCAACCAGCTTTACAATCTAATCTATCACCTCAGTCCTAATCTCTTTGAGACGACCCTGGTCACACTTTCACCTGAGCCCGCTTTATCAAGTTGGAATAAATTCCAAAGTTTACGCTTGAAGATGCACTCTCTTGGCTTATCTCGAGTATCCGGTGTAATGCTAAACAATGTTCGCCTACACCCCCTACTCAACGCACTTTGTCCTGACATAATTCATTCGCAAGGCATAAGAAGTGACTATTTAAATAGTCGACTTAATCAATTTCCTAATAGAGTTACAACCCAAAGAAATAACCCATTTATAGATTATCCGTTGCTATATGGGAAAATAAGTGGTCAATTAATGGCGAACGTTCATCTTAGATTACTTAAACATATCCCTCAGGTTATCACGTGTTCCCAATCTATCTCAGAAACCAACAATCAACTAGGATTGAGATCGAGCTTTATAAGTAACGGCATCCGCTATACGCCGAACCATAGAGAATTGGAAAGAAACGAAAAGCTTGCGCTCCGGATCGAGTTAGGTCTACCGGCCAGTGGCATGTTATTTGTTTGGGCAGGTCCAGTTATTCCTCGAAAAATGCCAGAAACCGCTATAAGTGCGTTTAACTTTCTCCCAACCAACAATGATAGTTATCTCTGCCTGTTAGGCGATGGCCCTCTACAGGCCTCATGTGTTCGGGCCACACGCAGTAAAAACGTTATTTTTCGAGGCCATGTCAACAACGTGGGGGACTACTTGAACGCTGCCGATGGCTTTATATCTACATCACTATCCGAAGGAATGCCAAATTCTGTCCTGGAATCACTTGCCTACGGTGTCCCAGTCATACTTTCTGACATCGCACCCCATCAAGAAATTCTTAGCTATTCAAATAAAGCTGGCGTCCTTTATCCTCTTCATGACGCTAAGAAACTTGCTGAGGTAATTCAAAATTCTAACTTTACGAAAAAACACTCAGACGCCGCTAGGTCTATCATTACCAAACATCTCAATTCTAAAACTATGTCTACGAATTATCAGAATCTATATTTCGCGCTAATGAAACATTCATAATCTGGAATGACAATTGCCTCAATACTAAGTTTATTAACGCCTTCACTAAAGACAATACTGTTACTAAAACAAATAAGGTGGGTGAATACAATCATCTGGCGAACAAGTTTTCCCACCTCTCTTCGAGTATAGAAACATCATGATATTGTGCATATACTTTAGCGGCTTTCCCACACTCACGCCTAAACCTGTCATCTACTAAAATTGTATTAATTGCTCGCTCCCACAAGTCATAGTTCAGAAGATCTTTTGTTTCCCCAGGGTTTTGCAACATGTAGCCATAGTCTGTTCTAATTGCTTCATCACGCCGCACCCAGTCTATTTCTTCATCACTTCCCAGCATAATTTCTCTAACTGCACTAGAGCAATCAGTCAGTACTAGAGCCTTACCCAGACACATAGCTTCGAGTACAGCGATAGGCAGGCCTTCCCAATAAGAAGTTAGGATAAACAGTTGCGAATGTTGTACAAACGGATAGGGGTTCGTTTGGAAGCCCAAGAAATACACTTGAGCCTCTGAGTTAAAATCATCTACGATGAGATCGTTTATCACTATACCTTTTTCAGTACAAATATCCTTTATGCGACATTTTTTTTCACCATCCCCAAGAAGGACCAGCTTTAAATCGACTTGTGACTCTATAACCTGACTATATACTTCAATCAATAATTCATGATTTTTTTGGTCAGTGAAACTTGCTACATTCACAACATAACGAGTCTCTAAGATCAAATCACGGCCATCATTAAACCGTGCCTGCGCCATTATTTTTGTTGTTTTAGTATCAATCGGATTGGCTAAGTATCGTACGCGCTCCTGATTAACTGCGTAGTCTTCTATCATCTCTCTGCAAATTTCTCTTGAAACACCTATAGCCAGATGTGCTCTTTGATAAAGAATTCTTGCCAGAAATAACTTTAGATTATCAAACCGATTACTACCATCATAATTTGAATTCAGCTTGTTATGAATAAATATAAAACGGCGGCCACCTCCTATACTAAAAAGATTTGCAAAGTTTGGGCCTTCGAGGTGGCTAATAGTAATACTTGGCCTATATATCAACTTTATAATTTGGATGTAGATTAACCTAAGAATATTTCGGCCAAGCGTAAACAACCTTTTGCCGATCTGACTACCGGGTATCACATACAATCGACTCTTTTCTGGACAAATGGATTTTTTGTTCTCAAACAGTACACAAATGCTATGCTCAATTCGATCTGTCATCAATCGGGCGACGTATTCTGCACCGCCCCCGGACAGATCAGTTGATAAAATCAGGACTTTACATCGCATTTAGAACTTACAATGTGCGAGAACAGACAACAAACTAAGAACTATCTGAGCGTAACTCAACGTCTTTGGTAGCCCGTCTATACTCAGATAGCCCACCAATGTCTAACCAATATTCATGAATAGGATACGCATTCACCTGCTCATCTTCTGAAACTAGCCCTGCCAATAGGTCTGTCATAGCGAGAGGCCGACTTCCGTCAACCGTACGCACCACTGATTCATCTAAGACATATATTCCTGCATTGACAAAACACTTATGTGTCGGCTTTTCATCAATCAGACTCACCTTCCCGTGTTCCACCGCCACTACGCCATAAGGAATCTGATGTTCATATTCCTTTACACAGAGAGTAGCTACACCACCTTGCTCTTTATGAAATTCTAATAGGCGCCCAAAGTTGATTCTAGTCATTAAATCACCATTAATTACTATAAGGGGATATACCGCATTCTCGGAGTTAACTAAGCTTAGTGCACCAGCCGTCCCCAATGGAGAATTCTCCTCCAGGTATTCAATCGTCACATTCCACGCCGATCCATCACCAAAGTAGTCTTTTATCATCCCACCTCGGTAGTGCAACGACATGAACAATCTTTTAAACCCTTGTTCAGACAGCTGATCGACTATTGTTTCTAGGATTGGTTTCTCTGCTACTTTTAGCAAGGGCTTAGGAGTACTCTCAGTGAGTGGATACAATCTTCTCCCAAAACCACCCGCCATCAATAAAATTGAATTATCGTAACAACCGCTTGTAAGTCCAGAATCCTGTCCAATTAAACCGATGATGACACCATCATCATTAACAACTGGAAGTCTCGTGATGAATTTTTCTGCCATGATACGGTCAATTTTTTCTTTTCCGTCCCTTGCGGTTACGACAGCTGGCGAATTGTTCATAAGTTGTTCAACAGGTGTTTCCATACCACAATGTCCAATTATTGCTCTCCGGATGTCGCCATCGGTTACAGTCCCCAACAATTTCCGATGTTTGTCAATTACCAAGGCAATACCAAGTACTCTATTTTCTTCAAGCACTTTAACGGCTTTTCCCATCGTATCTGTTAAATACAACGTCGATTTTTCCCAACCATTCATAACTATAATTTCTTTATCTCGGAATCTACTTAAGGATTGTCCTAGGAGGAATATCTTCAACGACAACAGTACCTGCTCGGATTAAGGCACCCTCACCTATACTTATGTTTTGTATTAAAGTGGCTCCCGTTCCAATATACGCGTTAGACCCTATGGTTGTTCCACCACATATCGTAACGCCAGGCGATATCCAACATTTCTCACCGAGATTACAGTCATGATCAAGAATAGTTCCTGTGTTGACAACTGAATCTCTGCCGATTGTTACTCCATCCTGCAATATGCAACCAGCCAATACTTGCACCCCTTCGGAGACTTTTACGCGTGACGAGACAACCGCATCTGGATCAATTACAGTGACGAATTTGAATCCTCTATTTCTCAGTCTTTCCGTAATCTTCCATCGACCTAGGTGGCCTGGTAGAACACCTACCCCATTAATTAGTCGAATAGCATCGATTGAGAAGGTATCAAGTGCCTCATCACCACCAATTACTGGGATTCCCACAACATTTTCACATTTGGTATACGCAGGATCAACAATACCATCAATTTGGCTACCGGATTTTCGAAAGGAATCTATAACAACCCGACTATGGCCTCCACCTCCGATTATGAATAGTTTTGTTTTAGCCCGTGTCATCTTATTTGCTCATCTTCCTCGTAGGAATGCTCTGAAACTGTACCCAACAATTTCCAATATTCCATCGGGCTAATGCCACTTTGAGGCCTTTTGGTCGTTAGATTCCTTTCGGTAAACAACTCACCTGCTTCAATCGGCAACCTTGCATAGAGGCTTTTTCGAACTGCTTGTTGGGTAATCAACTCAGAGGCCGTCGGGATCTTATTTCCATTTCCCAGCGCTACTTCAATCTTACGAATTTCTTCTACCATCTGACCCAATTCTACGGGGTTTAGAGAAGCCCGGTGATCTGGTCCTTCTAGTTCCTTATCTAAGGTAAAATGTTTTTCTATTACAACAGATCCAAGTGCTGCAGCAGCTACAGCAGCAAATATGCCTTCGCTGTGATCTGAATATCCCACTCTCAAACCAAACGTTTTACGTAGAGTTTCTATCGCAAGTAAGTTTAGATCATCAATCGGAGCTGGATACTCTGACGTACAGTGTAAAAGTGTGACACGACGTCTTAACAACTCCTGACCTTCCTCAGAACAAAAGGTGTCAAGAAATTTTACGTCGGAAGGAAAGTCATTTGGATTTAGTGAGGCATGAGCAACCACTCCAAGTGCTAGCCTAATTTCATCCAGTGAAGACATACCTGTTGAAATTATTAATTCTCGATTTGTCCTGCCAAACTCGAACAACAAAGGGCCATTAGTTAGCTCACCTGATGGCACTTTCAGTCGGGTAACTCCTAGATCATAGGCAAGAAACTTGAGACTTGGAATGTCAAATCCAGTAGACATGAAAACCAACCCCTTCTCCTCAGACAATCGTTTTAGCTCCCGGTGAGAATGCTCACTTAGCTCGAGGTTTTTCAGCATCTCGTACTGAGATAAATTGCTCCCAACATTTGCTGTTTGATACGCTGCTTTTGGTGCTGATACTGTTACAAGCTCATTTGTCTGAAAAGACTGAAACTTAATAGCATCCGCTCCACTCACTGATGCTACGTCTACCAACTGATGGGCAAGTTCCAAATCACCATTATGATTTACACCAGCCTCAGCTATGATAAATATTTTTTTACTCACAATCAGGATCCTATATTCACCACTTCAAACATTAGTTAGTCCAGCATCTTGTCCTCAGCATGCATATTTGAAGGAGTAACATCAAAAAATTCTTTTCGCACTATTCCTTTTAAGCAACATGTTTTCAACACATTGACTATTTTTCTTGCAACGCCACCTTTCCCATAAGGATTTGATAGGTTCGTTAAACTTGATTGAAATTCACTACTAAGAAGTGTATCTATCGCCTTCTTTATGCTCGTCACATCAGATTGGCAATCTATTACACTCGCTGCCCTTAGACGACCTAGTTGTCGACCACCTATATTTACTGTTCCAGTTTGGACACTTGGTGCTTCAATAATCCCGCTAGATGAATTGCCCACAACACCCGATACAAATTTAAGTGTTGATAAGTAGCGCACTCGTCCAAGCGACGTATGTGCTACAACATTTTTTGAACATGTCGACACAAACTCATCTATCATGTGGTTGATACGGCGTCCTTCATTGTCAGCGTTAGATTTTGTAAAAACTACACGTACGTCCTCATAAGTTCGTAACACATCTAATAGATTTTGAAAATCTTCGCAGGTTTTTTTGGGATTAAGAGTTTCTGGATGCCATGTAACTAATAAACTTTTTCCTTCCAAGCTAAGCTCAAGGAATTTCTCAACCTCATCTTTTCTAAGTTGTGGCAATGTCACTATGTTATCTATTCCCAATGCCCCAACACAAAATACCTTACTTGGCTGTTCGCCGAGTTGTGTCACTCGTGAACTATAGCCTTCATTGGCTGTGAAATGGAGATGAGACATCTTGGTAATTGAATGACGAATTGCATCATCATACGCACCCTCTGTTAGTTCTCCACCATGAATATGTGCGATCGGGATCAAAGCAACTAAAGCTGCACTCGCAGCCGCTAGCAATTCGAAACGATCTCCAAGCAATACCAGGATTTCAGGCTTTAAAGTATGAAACGCATCTCCAAATCCTATTGTTCCTAAACCAAGTGACTTTGCTATGCCCGCTGGCGTATCAGATGTCAGTTGCATATCGACAGTGCGACTGATTTCAAATCCATCTTTTTCAATCTCATGATATGTTGACCCGAACTCGGGAGATAGGTGCATCCCAGTCACAACCAACTGCAACTCAAGATCTTGAGACTCGTGAATTTCTTTAATCAACCCTTGGAGAATTCCATACTCGGCTCTCGAGCCAGTTACAACACAAATTTTTCTAGGTTGCATGAATAGCGTCACACAACACTACTTGGAATATTAACTAATCTCTTCTCAATCGCTTCTGCATTGGTCAAATCTGCCCGATAACATCTTCGATACATAGGCAGTGTATGCATAGGAGTCCACATTGCTCTTGTCATAACATTACGACTATTTGTAAAAGTAAGAAACTTATCCCGTTCATCAACGTTAGAGAGAACAATTGAATTTAACCAATAATTTGATGCGGCTCCCAAAGGTTCTGATACAAACTCTTGACCCCTTTCGGCAAACCAATTTCTATACTGATGGGCAAGATTTCTCTTTTTGTTTACAAAGGTGGGTAACTGCTTGATTTGAGCACATCCTAAAGCAGCATTTATGTTAGGCAACCGGTAGTTGTATCCAATTTCATCATGCAGGAAAAGCCAAGGATGTGGCTGTTTTGCGGTTGTTGTGAGATGCTTTGCACGTCGTGCAATTTCTTTGTCATCTGTCAGTAATGCACCGCCACCACCGGTAGTAATAATCTTATTACCGTTAAAACTAAGTATTCCTATCTGTCCGATGCGCCCAGTATGCGTGCCGCTTGTAAAACTACCTAGCGATTCTGCAGCATCTTCTACCACTGAAATATTATAGGCCTTGCAAATTTCTTGTATCTCTTGAACCCGTGCAGGATGACCCAAGTTGTGTATCGGGATGCATGCTCGAATTACGCGATCAGACTTCTTATTCCAACACAAGTGATCATCTCTTACCTCTGCACAGTCTTCTAAAAACATCGACAAACTTTCTGGAGATAGCCCTAGAGTTTCCCATTCAACGTCAACAAATACTGGTTGCGCGCCACAATAATGAACTGCATTGCATGTTGCTACAAATGTTAGTGGTGAAGTTATAACCTCATCTTCTGGTTGAACTCCACTCATCATCAACGCAACGTGCAACGCTGCTGTTCCATTAATTGTAGCTACTACGTACTTAGCACCAGTGTACTTAGACAGCCTGCTTTCAAATTCATCAACATACTGGCCTACAGATGATACAAAAGTAGAATCTAGTGTATCTAGAACGTAGCTACGTTCCATGTCTCCAAAACAGGGAGCATGAAGTGGAATGAAGTCTTCCGTATTATAGATGCCTTGGACAAATTTAATAAAATCATTGCAGTACAACTGTGACTTCATTGTGCGGTTGCACCACCACCATCAAACACATATTCACGATACCAATCAAAAGTCTTCTCAATTCCCTGCTCTAGACCAATTTGTGCTTCGTACCCAAGGAGGCCTCTTGACCGACTCATGTTTGGAGCCCGTCTATGCGGAGAACCTGATGTTGGTGCCATAGGTTTAATGATTAAATTCTTACCGATTAAATCAATACAAATTTGTGCCAGATCTCTCATTGCTACTTCTGGTCCCTGGACACCAAGATTCAGAGTTTCTTGGTCGCATGCGTCTGTATTCAGCATTCTTTTCAACATTTCGACTGCATCGTCAATGTAACAAAACGATCTACAATGGTCGACAGAATAGACTTCAAGAGGTTGAGGCGATTGTATATCCCAAACTTTCATAAGCAATTCCGGAATCACGTGAGCCATACCCATGCGAGGACCATAGATATTGTGTGGTCTAAAGATTGTAAATGGTACACCAGAGTGCTGGCACATTACCTCTCCAACAATCTTCGATAGCATATAGGTTGTCCGCGGACTGCTTAAGCCGGAAAGAACAATATTTGCCCCCTCAACCGTTGGGATCTCCAAACCATATTTCTCCAGCGTGCCGGCATAGACTTCACTTGTAGACGCAAATAGTAGTCTGTTTAGATTGCTCTGTCTTCTCGCCAAACTAATCACGTTCTGTATCATTCGTATATTGGAATCCATAACCTCATATGGCCTATTCAGAACATGCCTTACGCCAACAATCCCTGCTAGATGATAAATGGCGTGGTAACCGCTACCAAGAGTCATCATAGATTCCCGGTCGCTAAGGTCTAGTGGAATAAAGGACACATTTTCTTGAGAAACCAATGTTTCTAGATCCAAATCCGTGATTCCACGCGTAAAGTTATCCACTAAATCAACTTTGTACTCATTACTTGCCAAGTGCCGGGCAAGATGCAGGCCAATAAAACCAGCGCCTCCTGTAATTAGAACACGATTGCTCATAGGCCATTACCTCGACCTATAGTCTCAACAATCACACCAGACTCACGACAGATACGTCTTTGATTTTCACTCATAATATTTACTGCATCTAAAACCACTGGCCGGTTACCTTTCAGCCATGACGATACGTCAAGCTCATAGAATTGACTGTGTGCAGTCGCAAATACTACTGCCTCATACTCATCTGTATCTGGGAAATCTGGTAATAGTGGTTGCTCCATTTCAGACCAATAGCTCAAGAACGGGTCAAAACACATTACATGTGCTCCTCGGGCTTTCAAAGTACGAACCAATAACTCTGAAGGCGAGAATCGACTATCCCCTATATCTCCTTTGTAGCTCACTCCCATAACCAGTATATTTTTCTTTTCTAGTTCGTTGTTCATAAGACTAGAAAGGCGCCGAACAGCATGCAGAGGCATTTTTTGGTTTACTTCCATAGCCAGTTTTGAAAAGACAAATTCAGGGCCATCAATATTGAATAAACTACCTAGTGAGGCTAGGGCAAATAATGGATCTTTGGTTAAACAATAACCTCCCACTCCAAGGCCTGGAAGTCGAATATTTGAGTGAGTTGGCCTTACTCGAACCGCGTCAACTATTTCGTATAAATCTATGCCAATTAGCTCGGAATATTTTGTCCATTCATCAATAAATGCGATATTTACAGCTCGATAAGTATTTTCCAATACTTTAGTAGCCTCGGAAGCTGTCATGGATGCCAGACGCTTAAGTGGATACTTGTCTACGTTTATTAGGGTACTTAAGAACTCTTCACATATTTCCGCTGCGCGGTTAGTCCTACCCGCATATACCCGCCAATAATTAACCAGAGAATCATAATATCCAATTCCAGGCATAACGCGCTCGAAAGAGTGAGCTAGATAAACTGAATCTTTGTCTATTTCTCGTTTTTTCAGTTCATCGCAGATTATTGGCCAAATTACTTTTTCACAGGTTCCGGGCGGAACTGTTGTCTCAATCAAAATCAACGCTCCAGGCTTAATCTTGCGGGCAACAGTCCGGATGGCAAGTCCAAACCCTGACATATCCAACTGAATGTCTCCATCTACAAGTGCGACATCTAAAGGTAAATCTACAATAACAATATCTGCCAATTCATAAGTTGATTCGTCTGTGGTCGCGACCAGATTTCCAACTTTCTTCGCTTCTAAGAAAGCTGTGACCATTTTCTGGTCTGCTGTATTGAAAGGTAAAGTTCCGCTATTTACTGCATCAATCTTCTTCAATCCCTCCTCAGTAGGTAGATCAACTCCGGTAACAAAATACTTTGTATTCCCTTTCGCAGTCTTAACATTAGACAGCGCAATGGCCATAGCTAGACCAACGAATCCTAGGCCTTGAATACAAACCTGTTTCACTACCAATTTCCTATTAAAACGATATTAATAAAGACAACTTATTTTCCCGAGACGCACAACCTACTAATGAAACTAAGATAAGTAGAGAAACTAGATCTACTATCCTGATTGTCCTCTATGTTCTGGATAGTCTAATAACTTCGACCAACAGATTTTTCCAGGTATTTTCACCAGAGATACTGGTATTCCCAACCGTCGACCTTCTACTCCCACACTACTATAAGTTACATAAATTTGGCCAACAATCTTTAGTAACTCTTCAATTGGTTTTTCCACGATAATCAGATTCGAGATATCAGGTATCGAATCGAGATATTGCTTATCCGACCTTGGATGAGGTTTCAGATAAAATGTTACGGCATTTTTTTCTTTTACCAATGGAAGAAGCGATTTAACTAGCAAGTCCCCATCATGTAACCCAGTCGCTATCAATGCATACTCCTCTTGGTATGTAGGTTCAACATCATCCAAATAGGAGAGCCGATATACTTTTTTCAACATCTCTACATTTTCATAGCCATTGTGCCGATAGATGTCCGCACATAACTCGTCTTCGGCCAGTACGCGATCAGGTATGGGGCAGTGCTTAATATAAGGAGGTTTGACTCGTGCCTCGCCGGCAGCTAAAAAATAGTTGATAAATCGCCAAGAGTAATCCCCATGATTAAATCCCGTTCTATAAATTTTACGATCTAAGCTCGCCAGAACCGCTGACATCATTCTACCAAATGAAAACTCGAAGTTAATGTATACAAGTTCCTGCATATTCGAAGCTTTAATGGCTTTCTTGAACGCTCCAGATATTAAAACTAACCTTGCAATTCTACTCATAGAGTGTATGAGTTCTTGTTTAATAAAAATCGAAATATCGATATCCAAAAATTGATAGGTTTGATCTCTTTGAGAGTACAGAAACTTGCAACAACGACACAGCCAAACGAATCCAACAAATATATCAATAAATCGCAGGTAACGATCAACTAATAAAAAGGATCTGCTCGGTAGTCTCCTGGCATATTTGAAATAAGCAATCGGAGATGCCTGCTGTTGCATTCCATCCGCAATAATTGTGACTAAATAGTTGTCTTCTTTTCCTGCATGCTCTCCATATCGTAAATCCGCAAGGTCGCTATTGAATGATTGTGGATAGTATGAAAAATAGTACTTTTGTGATTCCGAGATACTCTTAAAGTCTTTGTTTGGCAGACACCAATTAATAACCACAACCAGCATAGCCTCAATAAAATACTTCGCGTCTGCCATCAGGCGTCGGCCTACACTTATTCTTAAGGGCCGCGCTCGACTACATTTTATGATTACTTTTGGGTAAAGGCTTTTAAGCGCGCGGGTGAATGCTCTATCTAGCCCAATCAATTCAAAAACATCTATGTCGACATCCCGTAATTGTTTTTGTATAAGTAAGATATTCGCTAATGATTCATAGGTATCAAATAACTCACTTCTTTTGTTCGACAGGTCTGATAGAAAAAATAGAGACATTCCATCTTTGATGAGGTTACTTGTTACGAACAATGAATTAAGCGAGTAGATCCACTCTACATAGTTATCCCTAATTGACAGTGTGATCTCATCTAAGCTTTCACTATTATTTATATTTATTAATCTGTCTCCGACTATCTTGCCAACGCCAATTTGGTAACAATATGTAGTCTCACCGTCAGTCTTCAGAGATAAGTCGATATCTCCACGATAAATAACTACCTTCGCCATGTTAGTATTTTGTTAGGGATATCTTTAACGAAAAACGTGAGCTTTTTGAACAGATACTATTCATAAGCGCGATTGGACCAAATATTGATGAGGATCCTATATCAAAACAACGCATTGGTAATTATAAGACCGTTACAGAAATACTAAGAGCTAGAGTTTGCTAACTTGAGAAACTATTTTCTTGAATCATTGGTCAATTAAGCACTAAGACAATTCGTTTTAAACGGGTCCTCGCCACCGTCTGCATTACACTCGCCTACTGATCGTTTTGTAGTTGATGTACTTCTTCCACGATTTCTAGAATGCCTTGTCCAAGATCAATAAATTCCTGTGGTACAAGTTTCCTCGATTGTTTCGGCGTGTATCGATATGGCGTCATACTATAGTGGTGGGTTCTTTTGTCAGTCTCAACGTAATCAATAATTTTCTGGCTACCTGCTATTTCAAAGATCATCTCTATTAATTCATTAGAATTCAATACTTGAGTACCAGTGATTGTTATTGCTTGATTTTTGTACTGCTCATCTAGCACCGCGACTGAAAGCCGAGCTGCATCCTGTACGTGGACGTATTCTCGCCGCTCTCGTCCTGTACCATCGTATTTAAGCCTACCTTCTTTAACAACTTGTCTAACATACCCCCTCAAACCATTCCAATCTTGAGCCCTGGGCCCATAAAGAGAACCATATCTCAATAAAGTATATTCCAGCCCGAATTTTTCATAATACGCTTCGATTAGTGTCTCAGCTGATTGCTTTGTTGCTCGATAAAATGATCCATAAGAGCTATAGACGTACATGGTAGATGCATACACAAAGCGTTCGACTTTCAACTTCGATACAACGTCTAGCACTAAAGCAGTGCCCATTATATTTAGGTTAATTGCATCTAAAGGGCGATCACTCGCTTCATTAATATCGGATACACCAGCAAAATGGTAAACAATGTCGGCATTTTTCAAACCAAAGCATAGAGAATCTACATCAAGAATATCTCCTTCAATCATATTTTGGTCAGCTCGCAACCAAGGGGATGGCCTCCTATCGAATATTGTTACGCTATAGCCTAACTTACTCAGCTCGTCCGCCGTATGACTACCAATAAATCCGGAGCCTCCGATTACGACAACTTTTTTCATTACGAACTCAATCTCTGTTCTCTCTGACTTTGAATTAGATATTCTTCTTCGGGCACCAAACTAGCAAGAGGCGTCCCATCTGCTAGTCTAACCGCCTCCTCTACTGCTTCAATTTCCATAGCTACACGACAATCTTGAGACATCGACCCCATGTGTGCAGTAAGGATGCAGCGATCTATTTGAGCTAAGGGACCGTTGTAGGGCTCTTGTTCAAATACGTCAAGCGCGACACCAGAAAGATGCCCTGTCCTCAGAACGCTTTCTAGGTCTTTTTCGTTAACGATGCCTCCTCTCGAGGTATTGACTAAACATGCCCCTGGTTTCATGTTTTTTAATTCTTTCTCTGCGATCATATTTAATGTTGTGGCGGTCAGTGGTACGTGTAGTGATATTACATCTGCATATTTGTAAATCTCGTTTTTTTCGCAGCACTCTACACTTTCTGACCTAAATGTTTTTAGCACTGCTCCGTTAATATCATTAATTAAAATTGTTTTACAGCCAAAGTTCAGCAAGTGACTAACAACTAACTTTCCTATTCTACCAACACCGACTATCCCAACTACAGCATCGCATATTCTCTTCCCAAAATACCGGTGCCACTCACCGGACTTGATTCCAATATTAGACAATTGAACTTGTCTCAATAATGACAACATCAATGCAATAGTCAGCTCTGCCACTGCTGGAGATGGAGCATCTGGAGTGTAAGACACTTCTATATTCCGTTCTCTGGCAGCCCAGAGATCTACACTATCTAAACCAATACCGACTCTGGAAATTAATTTTAGTTCAGAGGCCTTATCTAACACCAAATCCGTTATCTTTTCCGTACCAGCAATTAGTATTTGATGCCCTGGTATTAAATCAGCCAACTCTAATTCGGTGAGTTTACGGCCAGTTGGATTGATATTAACTTCTATTCCCGCAGCGTTTAATAGTTCCAGCGGCTCATTATCAATTTTTCCAAAAGGTACTGTAGTAATAAGTGCCTTCACATCTTCCCCGGTTTCTTAGGAAATCTAAACCACCACACGATTGTGATTGAATGCAATCAATCTACGACGGTAAAATATGCACGACCAACGTTATACTTAGCAGGCGCTTCTGTGTTTCACATCGTAGACAACCTGATTGCAAATCCACGACCATTTTCTTTCAGCCATACAAATGTCTAAGGTCGTCATTTTCCATTATTGACTCGACGAATGACCGACGTGACTCGGTATCAACGCTATAAGAAACTGTATCTATTTCCACCATCCGAACAAATCCATCGTTCTCTATAATCCGCAGCATATCGATCGACTCACTTCTTTCTAGAACTGTTTCCGCCATCGAATTGAATTCAATTAAATAGTCTCTTCTATAAGGTATTATGCAAACTTGTTTATACATAGGCGAATCTAATACGTCTCGTGTCTGTGAAGGTATGGGCGATCTAGAAAAATAGATTGCGTTATTACTAGCATTAACGACAACCTTAATTTCATTTGGATCCTCAAAATCCTCTATGCTATCTATCTTTGCCATCAGATTGACAACATTAACTGATGCGTCTGAAAACGGCTCTACAGACTTGCTGATCATTGATGGTGTAACTAGAGGCTCATCTCCCTGGACCATAACTACGATATCGACTTTTTCGCCTAATTCTGATTCAATTTTTAGCATGGCTTCAGCCGTTCGATCCGATGCTCTTTCATGTGAGTTTGCTGTCATAACAGCATTGCCACCGATTGAGGTTATATAGTCGTAGATTTCCTGATCACAAGTGGCAACATAAGTGCCGGAAAGCTCGTCACACATTTGTGTTCTATAAAAACAATGACCTACCATAGGAACCCCACAGATTTTCGCTAATGGCTTCCCTGGGAACCTCGAAGAACCCATGCGAGCCGGAATAATCGCGATAACCCTCATTTACAAACCTTTTTAACTTGAGATAAGCCAGTTCGACAACTTATGTCTATCATACGAATATCAAGGCTGTAGGCAATAAACTCATTTCCTTGCTCAACAAGTCTCAACAATTCTGCGGGATTCGGTTCAATTAAATGAACACCACCTGGAACTTTTAATTGTTGTGCAGTTTCCCTGATTTTATTCATTGCTTCAACGAATTCCGGATCTTCAAATTCACCAGGAATTCCCATCGAGCCCGACAGGTCATAGGGACCGACTATATAGGCATCTACCCCGTCCGTAGTCAGGATTTCTTCCAAATTATTTACTGCATCTATGTGCTCTACCTGCACAACCACAATTGCTTCATTTGCTTGCCAACTTCTGTACGTTTCGAAACTACTTCCATACCCCTGAGCCCTAGCAAGACCCACACCTCGCTTACCAACAGGTGGATACCTAACAGCGGACACTGCGGCTCTCGCATCATCACCTGAACATACCATGGGAACGACTACGCCATGTGCGCCAGCATCCATAACCCTCTTAATTTGCTCAGAACTGTTCGACGTTAACCTTACTAAAGGTATAACACCTTTCAGTTCTATTATTCTAATTAGATCCTCAGCTTCTCTGATTGTTATCGTGCTGTGCTCTAAATCAACTGTCAGCCAATCGAAACCAGCTTCTGCCATTATCTCTGCTATCGCAGGATGACCAAGAGTTATCCAAGAACCTATTGATGGTGTATTAAATAAGAGCTGTTTGGGCATTACTTTACCTCATAAGCGATAACAGTCAGTTGAATAGTGTACTCACTAAAGCTGGCCACATCCCATCACCATTATCCTTTCTGATTGCATAGTCTTTCAAGCTAAGGTTTGACCACGAATTGCCTTCTTCAACAAACGAATTTAGGACTTCGTTTATTTGACTGCTTAATGCCTCACACAGATCTATAGTTCTATAATGACATCGCTTTCTAAGTAATTCGGTGTACCGAGAACCCATGTTCCTTAACCCGATATCGAAAAAAATTACAGGCTTATCGGAAAATACTGCAATTGAAGCGGCAGTAGAGTAATAGTCTAGTATCAACAAATCATATGCATCCATACACTCTTCTAACCAACGGTTTTCTACTCTCACGCCAAACTCTGGTTTAATTGACTTAGGGTGACCCTTGATTGTCAAGTTTGTTATAGAAGATACCAAGTGTTCTTGCCAATACTTATAGACATCATCTTCTAAGCCACGAAATGGTCCATAGTGGAAATTGCCGGAGTACATAGTTGGAATATATAGGCTACGACAACTGTGAACTTCAACAGCAGAAATGTCTGGCTTCGCGCGATAGAGCCTTTTGATAGTCCGAGACGATCTATGAAGTATCTGACGCGGCTTAATCAATGGTTCGTTGAATTCATATTCATCTTTTATCTCACCGTAATCCAACAAAATAGAACACATTCCTAAATCAGCATAACCAAATAAAGGTTCGTTAAAGACAGTATTAGTTATCTCGCCATGAGTAAGTCCAAGGACAGCCTTATCTTGCATTAGGTAGTTCGCAGCAAGTTTTCTATTCTGAAGCACTGCGCGGGTACCTACAACCAACGCTTTACTTTTCGTTCGAGCCTGGTTGGCCGTAGCGTGTATCTCTATGTATCTCTTCCAGTTTTCTAGCAAAACGTTTGGATTCGTGATGCAATATTCTTTAGAGCACTCTAGGATTGCATTGCTCACAATATCTAACTGCAGATGATAACGGGGAAGATAAGCCTGATCGAATGACTGATAAGCCGTAAACAAAGAGAACCATTTCCTTAACAGAGTAGCGTCTAGATATCCTAATGGTATGGCTTCCCCAACGGCTAGGGGTACAACGGGAATCTGTCGTAAACGCTGCCTTAGAGGAGCACCTGTCGATCGCTCAGTAAAGCCATCAACAGGAAAAGGATTAATTGCATAGTCCCTCCTTACAAATGGAAACCAAGCATCCTCGCCATTCTCGCCAATAGACTCTCTTTGTATCAAAATACCAGTAAAGTGGATCATAAGATCGTGAAAGAATATGCCGATCACATTACCGTATGGCCCGCAATCGTCGGCTACAATATTGAAGGCCTTCCGGAAATATCTATATATTTGAATCGAAGCCGCGTTGATCTCGATGTAGCGTCGTGATGCAGCTATGAATTGATCTTGGAACAAATTATTGGCTAGTCAGCAGCGGTTGATTTATCGTTCATTATTAGTACAACCGTCCTTATTCGTAATTTTCCGATAATCTGTCTAGACTAAAACCTGAAGAGTTTGTTCCAATTTACCTGCCCCACCGCAACAGGATTAGGCCTTAGCCAAATATTCTGGCCGGAGTATATCGAATAGATTCTCGTCTAAATATTGTCCGTCCTTGTATGCTGATTCACGTAGCGTACCGACTAGAGTCATACCCAGTTCCTTTGCTAAGGAATTCATCGCGATGTTTGTACCATACGTCCCGCAATAGATTCGGTGAAGATTAAGTGACGTAAAGCCATGCTCTAATATCAATTTACCTGCTCGAATTCCAATTCCTTTTCCCCTT
>Ga0315339_1001574_pt1 | contig 19665 bp, 16 predicted proteins | sample ASW17metaG_FD_204514 | JGI IMG/M metagenome (GOLD analysis project Ga0315339, IMG submission 204514) | Ammonia-oxidizing marine archaeal communities from Pacific Ocean, United States - ASW #17 | ecosystem: Environmental > Aquatic > Marine > Oceanic | place: USA: California | collected 2016-12-05
GGGCGCATTGTGTTTTTTTGGCGTCGGTCTTTGTGTCGGTAACATCAACGCGCTCGCCATGGAACCGCTGGGGCAGATTGCGGGCTTGGGGGCTGCTGTTGTGGGGTTCTTTACCTCGGCTGTTGCAGTTCTTGTCGGCATTCCACTGGGTCGTGCCTATGACGGAACCCAGCTTCCCCTTATCGCAGGTTTCACCATATTGGGTGTAATGGGCCTGCTTCTCGTACTCTGGGCAGGACACCATTCAGTGCAGAATACGTCTTCATGACCTGGGCATTCCCCCGTCATCGGTCTGCCGCGCCATCGATACTCAGTGTGATAGCCAACTGCCAGACCAGAATCATTGAGCGTAAAGACCGGCAGCACATTAACGATAACGAATATTCGCTCACAGTTCAGAAGGTGACAGATTATCCCGAAAAATCGATATCTATAGAACAAAGTGTAATTGGCTTGGGATAAACCGTTCAGACGATCACCGTCAGCTGGGTATATCAAAAGCTTAGATAATTCCGAACGGTCAACGGAAACCTCAAACAATCAAAATACGGTAGGGCGTCCCCCGGGCATTAATTGACACGGTGAGCCCAGAGAGAAATGCCTACTCAACCAAATTCACTGAATCTAACTGCAGCTATATGATGCTGGACCGTAGGCAGATACTGCTTTACCATGCCCAGACACTATTTCCAGGAAGAGCCCGCGCTAAAATCTGAGGATGAATAAAATCATTTTGTCCACCTTGTTGTCTCTTTTAGTCATGACGTTAAGTGGCTGCGGTGGAAGCACCTCCTCTGGAACAACCGGGGGTAATGGCTCGATCGTCGTCCCTTTGGCCGGTTGGTGGCTTGGTACCTGGTCACGAAATACCACCCTTACTGACGTTATCAACGATACCGAGGATGTAACGACCCAAATCGACCCATCTGACGGAGTGGTAACACTTGAGATTACCGCTGCCGACCTTTCCCGCGGTATTATCGGGAACCTGCTGATGACCGGATTCGAGTGCTTCACCTCGGCGAACGTATCGGGCACCTGGTCGGGGTCAAATATCGGCTTGACCGCGGTAGATGCCTATTCGACAACCGATTCTGGTAGTCGTGTTGCTTCAATTACCGCGACTACAGCGGGTAGTAGCTATACCCAGAGCACCACGTCGGTAAGCATTAGCGCTCCTGACATTGCGGGTGGTACCCAAGCTACTGCAACCGCAACGGTGGGCTCCAGTTCGACAATCGTAGGCTACGTCATGACCAATTTTGGCAGTGGCTACACCATGATTCCCGCTATCACGATCACCGACACAGAGACAAGCTCAGGCGTCGGTGGAAACGAGGTCGGTGGAAACGGGGTCGGCGCGGTCGGCACTGCGGTGCTGGAAACAACGAGTGATGCGAGTTCGCTTTCCCTTTCCGGACATCAGACCTCCGCCGGGCAAATCAAACTGGCGTACTCTGTGGCTTCAGGCGACTGCACAGCGAAGCGGGGAAGCATAACGCTGAATAAATCATGACACTGACTAGATCCAATTGAATCGCTTCCCCCATATCCTTGACTGGGGTTACCTACTCATTGTGACAGTTAAATTATAAGGACAGAATGTCATCAAAACCATGCGTATGTTTTTTCAAATAGAACACAACCGCAGCAACCGCTACGGTTGTAAGCCAGTCGCATCAGCCCGGGGATTTACCTTGCTCGAGCTTCTGGTCGTTACTGTCCTTATCCTTACAGCCACCGCGGTCGTCGCTCCTAATCTTGGATCGAGGGTTCGACAAGCGCAACTGGACTCAGGCGCTACACGCCTTGACGCGCTGGTCAGGCACGCACGCACCAAAGCAGTGATAGACCGTCAGGAGATTGTGCTTATTCTTTCAGGAGACGGTCGCTATATTCGCCTCCAGTACAAGGAAACCCCGACGATGCCCGTCCGCACACCGCCGGTTGATCTGGGTGAAACCGTTCGTATCCGCATCAGCGAGATGAGCAACGGGAGCGCTTCGAACGGCGTGACCTTTTCTCCTAACGGTACAGCCAATGAAACGGTATTTGTCCTCTCGTCCAGTTCCGGAACGCGACAGTTACGCCTGGAACCATCTCGGGGAAGACTCAGGCTCGAGAGCAGTCAAGGATGAAGTTGAGACAGAGAGGATTTACGCTCCTTGAAATCATGATCGTGATGGTCGTGTTGAGTTATGGGCTGGTTGCAGTCGTCGCAGCTGCTGCTCAATCGGCACGCACTACCAGCACAATCCAGGAGTTGGAAATGCTGCGGCAAGCGGCCGAACAGGTAGTGGCAACTGAGGTGATCATGGGAGAGATCCGTTCCGGGCGAACGGAAGGACAGACCGGTTCAGTGAATTGGACGCTCGAAGTTGGCGATGATCCGGAATTTGTTAACCTGAAAACAATCATCGTAACTACTTATAGAAAGGACCGCCCAGCCGGCCGGAAATTTAGACTCGAGACCCGCCAAGCGCAATTAGGATCTTTAGGCGAAGGTGCGCTGTGAGAAAGCTGCCGTTACTACTCTTTTTACTGGCTACACTCACCGGCTGTGCCGAGCTGATTTATAAACCAGATCGAGTTACAAACTGGCCGGGGCTTGGGATACGAATCGCTGTTCTTGTCGTCACTGATTCGACCAAACTCGGCTCCGGGAAAAGAAACTTCGTGGTCCGTGCGGTACGGCCAGATACACCAGCGGAGAAAGCTGGTGTTAAACCCGGTGACGTGCTGCTGGCGCTGGATGACAGAACTATCCACTCGATAAGCGATGCGCTTGAGATTATGCGAAATAAAACAAACAACAATAGTGTCGTTCTCACGATTATGCGTGACGATGCAATTCTTATTCTCACGGCTAACTTGGCCAGCGCCCTACCACGATCGAGTATTTGAAAGGCTTACCATCACACGTAGAGCACGTGTCAAGGAGGAATTGAATGAAGTCCAGAACCCCGCCCTTTGAAACCATCCGCAGCAAAATCGCCGGCTTCACACTGATCGAGTTGCTCGTTGTCATCGTCATCATAGGTGTGCTGGCCTCAGTTGTTGGGCCGCGACTCTTTGGCCGTGCTGACCAGGGCAAGATAGCGGCCGCCAGGGCACAGATTGAAAACTTCTCACTGGCGCTGGACAATTATCAACTGGATACCGGCCACTATCCCTCCAGTCAGCAGAGCCTCGCCGCATTAATGAGCAAACCTTCAGGCAGTCCCGCCGCCGAGGGCTGGCGAGGCCCCTATCTCAAAGCACGCGAACTGCCCAAGGATCCCTGGGGCAGTGTTTACCAGTACATCTCGCCCGGCAAGATCAATAAAAGTTGGTACGATCTCCTGAGCTTTGGCAAAGATGGGCAGAGTGGGGGTGATGGGGATGCGGCTGACATCGGCAACTTCTAGCGAGGCTGGCTTCACGCTGCTCGAACTAATCGTCGGACTGACGATCGGTTCCATACTTTTGACAGCGGTGTACACGACCTTCGTCGGAATCAGCCACACACAAAGACGCATCGAGGAGGTCTTAGATGCGACCGCATCCTGGCGTTACCTGACCGAAGTGGTGCGTGGAGACCTCGCACAAATCGCAAGCGGATCACCCTTCACAGGCAACGCTGCCGGTTTCGAGACTGAACTCATTGACGCCTCTGGTGGGCCGCCACTGCCACTGAAATACCGCATGGATGAGCTTCTCGTTATCCGGACTCTCGGCGAGTCGACATTGACTATCGAGTTCCCCCAGGGGGCTCAGCAACCCGTCTTTCGCTACCGGACGGACAAGCAGTGGGGGGATTCGAGCAAGGTTATACCTGGTGGCCTCGAAATTAACGTCGCGACGATTCGTGGACAGAAGAGCCGAATATTTGCCCTTGAATTCGACCCCCAGGCAGCTAGGCTACCAGAAGGCTAAGAAACAGAATGCAAGGACGCAGTCAATACCATCAGAAAGGCTCCGTCCTGATCGTGACGCTGGTCGTGTTGTCGCTCATCAGTGTAATGGTGAGCAACCTTGTATACGAGACCCGGTTGGAACTCCAGATTCAGCAGCGAGTCAACTCACTGACCACTCTACGCGGCACGGCACGGGGTGCAGTGCACCAATTTGCGAGTTTTATGGGTACCCACGTTGAAGAGACATCCAACGGCCCTGCGCTGGAATGGTGGGTGGATGATACGGCCTTGCGGCCGATTGACTCGGGAACCGGTACGACCATCATCATTAGCGGCGAAGAACACTTTGTAACGAATGGGGAACAGGTAGCGGCCACCGACTATAGGGATGATTCTAATCTTGAGGAAAATACGACCGGTAGTGGATTGGCCGATGCCGAATCTCGCCTCAATATTAACGTGGCAACCCCGGAACAGTTCATGGCCTTTCCAGGCTTTTCCAATATCCTGGCTGAGGAAATTGTGCGCCACCGCGAGATGCTGGCAGGCGCAGCGGCTCAGGAGGAAGAGGGCGCGCAATCTGAAACGCAGAACGGAACTTCCGGTTCCGCCGATGAGGAGGCCGTGGAACGATATGTCAACTCACCGTTTCGCTCGATTCGCGATCTTCTGACCGTGATGGGAATGACAGAAGAGATACTCTACGGGCACGTGGCCGAGCTTGACGGTGCACCGGCCGATTTTCTCACCTGTTGCTCGAACGGAAAAATTAATCTCAATTCAGCCCCACACCCTACACTGGTGGCCGCTGGCTTTAGCGTGGAGGAGGCGAATGTTCTGGTTTCCGAGAGACGCGGGGGCAGGCATTTCAAGGACCTGTCCATATCAGGCACCGTTCTACCGGAGTTTGAGGAAGAACGCTGGCAAAAACTCTCGCAGGCAATTACCGTGCACTCGAGTACGTTTCCGGTAACCGTTCACTCAACAAGTTCTGCCAATGATCAGGGCCTGAAAATATTTGCGCGTGTGTTTCTGGGCGAAAATGAGGTGAGCTTGGTGTCTTGGCAGGAGATCTGATGAACTCTGCTGCAAAACGCCGCCGGCTGCCACGCGCCACCCGCAAATTCCTGCTCGGGTCTTCTGGTGATTTGCCTGCAGAACCGGACAAACACGCGCTCCGCTCTCTGAAAAACTATGCATTGGTGGTGCCCCCAGGTGAGGTTGTACTGCGGAAGATTTCCATACCGGCAGTTCGCCGGCGGGAGCGTGTCCAAACGCTGATGCTGGCGGCCGAACCCCTACTCACCGGTTCGCTTGATCACTATCTGATCGATTACTGGCATATCGGTCAAAACGACTGGGGCTTAGCAGCCATCCCCCGCCAGCTACTTTTGGATTATCACGGTTTTGTCGACAAAACAGGCCGCACTGCCGGTCGTATTGAGGCGCCAGAACTCACGATCGATCTCAAGGATGGAATCGTGCTGTGGGTCCTGGCCGATGCCGTTACGGTGTGCATATGGCGAAAAGGTGTATTGAGTGACTGGCAGACGATACCTCGGTCCAATGGCCCGACGGCTGTGGGCCGTTATTTAGCCTACGCCATCCCGGACGGATTAAACGACATCGTTCTTCGCACACCTAATGGGGGAGATACACCTTATGAGCGCGAGATTAAAAACATTTGTTCCGAAGCTCGGCCGGGACTCAAAATCCGCTCGAACACTGACTCCTTAACCAAGCGAAGTCGGCGGTTTCTAACTCTTTGTACATTTCCGCCGTTTATCCAGGAACAAGCCTACCAGCCCGCGTCTCCTGCCAGGAAGCGAGGCGCATTGCTGGCGGGGATAGTGTTGCTTGCATCGATCGTAGGATTCCTGGTCGTGCAGCTACGCGACCTTGAGAGCCAGGCTGCGAAAGCAGAACACGCTACGAGCCTGCTGAAAATGCAGGCTGCGAGGTCGACCCGAATTGCTGATCGCGTAAGCCGATTGATGGCAGAGATGCGGGAGGTCCGCTCGCTCAATCAGACCAGTGTCGTCGGGTTACTTGATGATCTTTCCGTCCTGATGCCCTCCACGATGAGACTGGTTGGATCGTTGCAAATCGACCGCCGCGGCATTCTGGCAATGGATGGAGTATCTGATGAAAAGCAGGATATCGGCGGTTTCGTACGCCAATTGAATCGCCACCCGTGGGTACAGGAAGTCAGGCTGCAATCTGTGACCGCTACTCGTCAAAAGGAAGAGAAAGGTATCCGGTTTCGGATCCAGATAAAACTAAAAGACCCGCTTTGGACGCCTGAAGATGGGGAAAACGAGTCATGATGTCTGCCAGCGGTAGCGGGCGGTTACTCGCCGGTATGAGCCCCCGCGATCGCCGCGCCCTAGTGCTTGTCATTGCCTTTTTGGTTTGTATTGTTGGCTACACCCAGGGAATAGAGCCGCTGCTGTTTCGATTCGAGAACGCGCTAAACCGACTTGATCGATCAGAACAATTGTCGGCTGGCTATATCCAGAAGATCCGGATGCTGCCACGCCGCGAGACCAGACTCGCGGAACTGGAACAGGAAAAATCTTCCGTCGATGAATACTTCGCGCCTGATCCGGCGTCAAATACTGCTCCGGCAGATGCACTAATCCACGAACTTTCTTCCTACTCAAACATAAGCGGCGCCAGGATATTGCAGTTGACGCCAGACGTTGAGTCGCTTGCCAATAGCAGCGCGAGATTCCATGGCCTTGTCCTAGCAGGCGATTACTCATCGATTCGCCGATATCTTTACCTTCTTGAAACCTCACCGCGAAAGTTCCAGCTTGTGGAATTCGAGCTGAACCCGTCTAAGGAAGATGTATTACGGGCACAAGTGCGCTTTTTAGACCCAACGCCCATTCAAGCGACAACCGTGACGGGCCACGGGGTTGGTGCAAGCAAAAGCTTGGTTGTCGGGGTCTACGGCACCGAAAGCGACCTGCCCATCTATGTCGCACAGTCGGAAAAGCGCTTTGAAGCGGCCGGACTTAAAGTCGGACTGGTACCCGCCGGAACGCCCGATAACAGCCTCAGACTCCTTTTGTCTGGGCAGATAGATGCGGTTACAGCCAGTGTTTATGACCTGCTTCGGTATCGTCTGGAAGGGGCACCCGTTCGCGCAGTGATACCAATGGATCGTCCCCCTCTTGAAGCTCATCTCGTGACAGCGTCAGGCTCCAGCGTCAGCCGTCTCGATGACTTGAACGGAAAAACAATCGGGCTCGAACTACACGGGATGGTGGAACCCCTGCTGCTCCAGTTGCTCGATGTCAATGCCATGGGACGTGACGACGTGCAATTGGTCTACCTCGATCGCCGTGCTCTGATACGACATCTACGAAGCGGCCTCATTGAGGCAGGGTTAATCAGTGGTCTTGAAAAGAACATGCTGGATCACTTCGAACTCACTCTAATCGAAACGTTGAGCGCTGGTGCAGCAGGATGGCAATCTTTTCTCGTAGTCCACGAGGATATTCTGGAGCACAAGCATAGACAGCTGGTTGCTCTGGCTCAGGCCATCTTCGAAGCTAACAAAATACTTACCCAAAGCACAGACAGCGCGCGTGCAGCAGCAGCCCACTGGTTAGGTAGGTCCAGAAGTCAGTCGGTGAAATCAATTCTCGAACGAACCGAATTTCTAGAATCTCAAGAAGCGTGGAAACTCATGTCTACGAAGACGGATGACGACATCATGCTAGGGGCGGTCCAACAATTGCTACTGGAACTCGGTGAAGACGTTCCTGATATCACGAAGCAGGACCTGGTCGATGCCAGGGTCATGGAAGAGTATCTGCAGTCGGAGCGTGTTCGTGCAGATTGACTGGAAAACAAAATTGGGCTCAAGGCGAACTCTGGGACGCCTGATTCGATTTCAGCTGCTACTCACACTGATCTTTGTTGCCGCGACCGTTGTCTTGCTGATGATTCCTGCCGAAAAAGCAAGTAAGACACGATCGTCGGCAGCGTCAGCACTAGTGTTCGCAAGAGGCGAGACGGGATTTCGTTATCCCTTTCCAGTCTACAGCAAACTTTCGTCTGCCCGGTCTAGCTTGTATGAGTATGCGGAAATACGACGCGTATTTGCCGAACTATTGACCGTCGAGGAAGAACCTGTGGTGGTTGAGGAGAATAAAGCCGACGAGGAGTCCGAGCAAAAACAGCCCCCGCCTCCGCCGCCAGCAGCACCGGACCTTGACGGACTGGTCCTGGTGGGCACGTTGACTGACGCCGAGGGCAAGTCAATTGCCATCATACGGGATGACAATATCGGGGAGACAGTTTATGTTAGGGAGGGGGACGACTTGAATGGTTCGATTGTCGAGTTGATTTCGGATAACTCGGTCGTAGTAGTCCTGGATGACGAAACTGATGAACTGTTAGGTGCGAGTTACGAATTCTAAGGAGAGCTGACAATAGTGATGGCAGACTGGTTGAAAAGGAGTCCTATGATCCGTCATGCTCTGGATTGTCGAGAGCAGATATGTGAACCACTGGAATGGTGCTGTAAGATGCACCGCCGGTCGCGCCTGAGTCAACGACGGCCCAGCTAAGGCTCACCGAGAGTGAACTTACTACATATAAGAGTCATGACCAGAGAAACAATTCAGAAATCCGTTCTATTGGCATCATTGCTTCTGGCATCATTGCTATTGGCACCAGCTGTGCTGGCCGAGAAGGGATTGATTGAGCCGACCGAGGAAGAGTCCAAGATCCCCGATGCACAGAGCAAAGCAGGAAAATCCGAAGGAATCGAGGAGCCCACAGTCACAATCAATTTTCGTGAAGCCGACATCCTGGAGGTGCTTGAAGCCTACTCGAACCTGCTGAATGTCAATGTAGTACCCGGCGAGGGAGTGGCCGGGACGGTAACCGTTATCTCGCCTGGACCAGTCACCCGGACACAGGCAGTGAATCTTCTACACTCTATCTTAAAGCACAGAGGTTTCGCTGTGATCGAGAACGATGGATACATCAGTGTCGTCGAGGATGCGATTGCGGAACTGAGTGGCTTTCCCTTGTACCAGACTAGTATGCCGGACGATCAAGTGGCGATGCTGGTCATTCGGCCACGCTATATCGATGAAGAGACACTTGCCGAAACGTTCGCTGCAATGGGACTGATGCGACCTGTGTCCACCAACCGCGATGCTGGTGTGCTTGTGGTTACCGCTGCAGCCTCGAAACTCAAGGTAATCGGAAACCTTGTCACGAAACTTGACGTGCCTCAAAGGATTGCGATCACACGAACCTACCCGTTGCAGTACGCCCGTGCTGAAAAGATGGGTCCCGTGATTGGTGGATTTATCGCGCAGCTTTCCGGGCAGGAAGCTCCCGAGTCGATGGCTGAAGGGAATAGCATCATGTCAGGGAGCGTAATGATCGAGGAGAGAACCAACAGTCTGATCGTGATCGCAGAGGAGAAATACCATAAACACGTAGAGGCGATGCTGGAGGAACTCGACAAAAGAAGCCCACAGATACTGCTTGAAGCAAAGGTGGTTGAGATCACCCTGGGCCGGAACAACAAGATGGGCCTGCAATGGCAGAAACTCCTCAGTACATTGCCGACGACTGCCATCACTTTCTCTGGCACCGGACACTTCGCCGCCTCGACAGATGTTCTCGACAGCGCCAAATCCATGCTAGAGGGAGCGTCCGAGGGAATCAACTACGCCCTACTTGATCCAAAGAAATACTCGGCGATGGTCAATCTCCTGACCACTGACACCGACGCCCGTATGCTTGCCTCTCCCCATCTGATGGCCTCTAACAACGTGGAAGCACACCTTCGAATCGGTGACGAGATTCCAGTTCTCAAAGAAACTCGACTGGATACGAATAACCAGCCGATCTTGACTTTTGATCGGGAGAAGGTCGGTCTTGAACTCAAGCTGACGCCAACAATAGCGCATAACCGGGATGTCAGTCTCGATCTAGAGATCTCCAACAGCAACGTTCTCGCTACAGCGGCCGGTGACAACCAACACACAATTACCGAACGACTGCTTAAGACGCACGTCATCATCAAGGATAAGCATACGCTGGTTATCAGCGGTCTAATCCGCGAGGACTTCAGCGGCGACAACAAAGGGATACCGCAACTAAAGGACCTGCCTTTGATTGGCCCACTGTTTGGCACACAGACTAAGACGAGGAAAACAACAGAACTACTTATCTTGATTACACCTTACGTTATCCTGTCTGAGGAGGAAGCTATTCGGGTGGGTGGCGATCAGTTACTTAAGCATCCAGGCGCAGCGACTACGGGCGCTCTGGACAGCATCGAGATTGAATTCAACCTGTAGGCGGGCTGCGCTAAGTTGCAATGCAGGAAATTAACCCGGCCCCCATGAATCAATGATGGAAGTCAATCTTATCCAGACACTGTCTGATTCCCGCGTGATGTCCGGCCTGCCATCCGAGTTACTTGACGGGCTTGCCAAGTGTTTCGAACCCCCGCGCGAAATACCGGCCGGCGAAGTGTTCAAGAAAAGTGGCGATTCCACGGAGGCAGCGTTTCTCGTGCGTTCGGGGAATGTGCAGGTTTCCGAAAGCCGTGGCCTTGCCGAGAACAGTTACGCCTACACTGTTGGTCGAGGTGAAGTCGTTGGCCTTCCCGAATTACTGGACGGCTCGGCACTAGATGTCGAGTACCGCGCGGCTGAAGACACGACCGTAGCGACGCTGGCCAGGGACTCGTTCGACGAATGGCTAGTCGAACATCCAGACTGCCGGTTGCTTTTGGCGGAAAATTCGGCGCTGGACCGACAGTCTCATCTGCTGCGAAAGACCGAACTGTTTCCCGAACTGAATTCAATCGAACTCTATGCCCTGGTTCGGGAACTTTTCCCGCTGTTCGAACGCCATGAAGCCGGAGATTACCTTTTCCATGAAAACGAGGTGTCTGAAGCGGCTTTCTTGATGGCAAGTGGGGAATTTAGGATAGTCAAAGAAAGTGCGAACGATACGGTCGTTGCAACACTAGCACCCGGAGCACTCACGGGAATCGCCGGTTTGCTCCAGCACGGCCGATATAATGCGGCAATAAAAGCAGTCAATCAGGCAGAATGCTGGCGATTGTCTAGAACGGAGGTCGAGCGGCTCCGTAATTACAGCCAGAAAATTGACAATCGCATCTCCAAGGAGCTTGCGCTGCCACGTCTCGAAAACGATGCGTTACTTTTTCAGCCGGACACAGCAGAAGGTGCTCAGCTCATATTTGATCTGTTGCGAGACAGCCCAGAAGAGCTATGGCAGCGCTACCGCTACAATCATCAATCGCCGCGCCAAGTCCTAGAAATCCTTGAGCAGGTCACGGGAATAGATCCACTTTACCCCACTGATAACCTGCTGATCGATACCGATTTGCCGCGGCGATTTCCAGGAGAGTTCGCCAAAACACACAAACTGTTACCGGTCTTTTACGACGGACAGGGTGTCCAGGTCCTGACGTTTACACCATTTCTGGGTTCGCTGATCAGCGAGTGCTCACAGTTGATCAATGCCCCGATTCGACTGCGACTAACGGAGCCAGATTTCCTCGTACGACTGATCGAAGCGACTTACCGTGACATCGGGGAGGTCGAGGAAGAATCAACTGACTCACCGTCCGATAACGACTGGCAGCAGTTGGACAACCTTGACGATCTGCAAGAGCAGGCGGAGGCCGCGCCCGTAATCAAGCTGGTGAGCAGTGTGTTTGCCGAGGCGATCAACCGCGGGGTATCAGACATCCACTTAGACCCCGGGGAGAGCCGACTCAACGTCAGGTACCGCATAGACGGTATGCTCCAGGTGGTCAACACCGTACCCCGTCAATACCATCCCGCTGTGGTCAGTCGGATTAAGATTCTTGCTGATCTCGACATCGCCGAACGGCGGTTGCCTCAGGATGGACGTATTTCCCTGCGCCTGGAAGGCAAGAACTTCGATCTTCGTGTTGCGACCGTACCTACTGTTCACGGCGAGAGCGTCGTCATGCGAATCCTTGACAAGTCCAGCATCCGGGTCAGTCTGGACGACTTGCAGATGGGCCCAACCATTGGAACACAGTGGCAAGAGCTCATCCGACGAGCCAACGGCATCATATTGGTGACAGGGCCTACCGGCTCCGGAAAGACTACTACGCTCTACGCGACCATCAACGAAATCAGCACTCCGGATGTCAACGTCATCACGGTGGAGGACCCGGTCGAGTACCAGCTCGATGGAATCAAGCAGATCCAGGTCAACTCTAAGATAGATCTCACCTTTGCTGCCGTGCTGCGCAGCATCTTGCGTCTCGATCCTGACATCATACTGGTCGGCGAAATCCGCGATGCCGAAACCGCCGAAATCGCCGCACAGTCGGCGCTCACTGGCCACCTGGTATTCTCAACCCTTCACACCAACGACACCGCGACGGCCATTACACGCCTGGTAGACATGGGAGTTGATCCGTACCTGGTTGCGTCAACCGTGATCGGCATTTTTGCGCAGCGGCTGGTCCGCCGCATGTGCACGGACTGCCGAACTCAGAACGAGGACGGCAGTTGGCACGCACCCGGCTGCCGTCATTGTGACTACAACGGATTCCGCGGAAGAGTGGGCATTTACGAACTCATGCTGGTGACAGACGACATCCGCAAGCTGGTGATGGAGGGGCTCAGCTCCGCAGAGATACTGCAACACAACCGTGACCAGGGCATGGCTACCCTGCTAGAAGATGGTCTGGCCAAGGTAGACCAGGGTCTAACTACGCGGGATGAAGTCTACCGAGTTGGGCACTAGGTGGCCTCTTTTCAGTACAAAGGCCAGCGTGATGGTAAGAGCTGCAGCGGTGTCGTCGAAGCGACTGACCGCAAGCAAGCTATCGCCCTCCTCGCCGGGCAGGGCGTGTCGCTGCAGCAGCTGAACGAGACCAATTCCGAAAATACCCAAGCGCGTTCCGGCGGCATCTCGCTGACCCTGGGTAGTCGCGGAAAAAAGATCAAGTCTCGCGACATCACCGTAACAACACGTCAGCTTGCCACCCTGCTGGAGGCCGGTTTTCCGCTTGCGAGGGCCCTTGAGTTCGTGTCGCGCCAGGATACCTCAGGGCCGATGAGTGAGATGGTGGCTGAACTCAGCCGCTCCGTCCAGCAAGGTAGAGACTTCTCCGAAGCTCTCGGCGACTTCCCCCAGTACTTCGGCGGCATATTCCTGAGTATGGTCCGTGCTGGAGAAACCGGCGGGATCCTGGATATCATGCTTGCGCGACTTGCCGAGATGCGCGAGGCCGATGAAGCGCTCGGTGACCGCTTCAAGAGCGCTATGACCTACCCCGCCTTAATGGTGGGCGCGATGTTCATCGCCCTGGGCGTTATGTTTGCATATGTCATTCCCCAGTTCGCCGTTATGTTCGAGGACATGGGCCGTGCCTTACCAGGACCCACCCAGGTGCTTTTGAACGTAGGGAACTTCGCGCAAAAATGGTGGATAGCAATCATCGTGGTTGTGGTCGTCATTGGCGCATCGTTCCGCGCATGGACAAAAACTGCAGCCGGCGCCTACCAGTACGACCGCATTCGGCTCGAGTTGCCAGTCGTGGGTAATTTCATGATCCAGTTCGCTGTAGCCCGCCTCGCACGGACGGCGGGCACCCTTCTTGAATCGGGTGTCAACCTCATCGATGCTTTTGCGTCCGCTGGCGAGGTCTCTGGTAACCTCTATATCAAAGAGATCATGCAGCGCGCTCTAGCTGATGTACGCCAAGGTAAACCCTTAGCGGTCGCCTTGTCCAATTCACCGGTAATCCCCGTGCTGTTGCGGGAGATGGTTGCGCTGGGCGAAGAGTCGGGCCAGGTCGGTCCGATGATGAAACGGGTAGCGGAGGTCTACGACCGTCAGACGCGGGAGATGGTCTCGGGCATTACCTCAATTATCGAGCCGTTTATGGTGCTGTTCATGGGCGGGGTGGTCGGTATGGTGGTCATTGCCCTGCTGCTGCCGATCTTCGAGATGAGCGTGGCCTGAACCAGGACCAATGATGGAATGGATTTTCCAGGTGGATTCTCAATCTGTTGTGATCATCGAGTCCTTTGCCGTGAATTAACAACGAGAAAGATCATCATCCACTGGTTTTCGAGCGATACGGCAAGCTAACCCAATCAATAGGAGATTGCTATGGCAGAAGTTACGACTTGGCTAGTAAACAACCTGGACTTGAGTCCAGAAATGGCGACCGATTTACTCATCACTGCAATGGGTGTTTTCGCGGGTTCCTTTCTGGCCCTGTGCCTGTTCGGCATCATTTATGGCCTGATCGCAAGTACCAGATAATGAAGCGGACCATACCGGTATTACCGCAGGCTGTACTTTTACATTCCTAGCGCCGAGTACGAACCACGCGGCGGGCAGTTGTTGACTGGCCACTTCAGTCAATAATACACGCCGACCATGGTGCAAATTGTTGAATCCGATTCCTAGTCAACATTGTATCTCGCCGTTGTGACGGGGATCACATTGCAGTGTAACTAAAGGTTAGACAACCCAATTGGTCAGTGTTACGCTCAATCGATTGTGGTCGTTTTAGTGAATCCCTATTGGTGAAGACGTGCGCCCCACTGAAATAAGCTGGAAATCGTCGGGAAAGCGCATCATTCGTTGTCTAATTCTTCTTGCTGTTGCAGGCCTTGTTGCAACTCCTTCCCTTGCTCGCGCTGCCTCCGGAATCGACTTGCCAGCTAGGGGAACCGTACTTCACATCGGGGAGCAGGCGAAGCTCGAATGGAAGCACGAAAAGCTGGGAACTGATGAGATCGAAATTGGGTTGATCCGTGTCAAAAAGATCAAGGGCCCGCGAGTTTTCATGATCGAGTCAGCCGAGTGCCTCAAGAACACCGGCAGCTGCACCTGGCAGGTACCCCTGGATGCTCCTGCAGGCTTCTATTCGCTCAAGATCAGGTCCACGGCCAACAAAAGAAATTTCGTCCAAAGTCGCAAATTCTTGATCGTTCGAACCCAGTTGATCGCGCCCCAGGAAGGCACTGTACTTCCCAAAGAAAAACCTGTTGTCTTTAACTGGAACGATGTGGACCACTGGCTGCTCGACCACGTTACGATCAAGCTCTACGAGCACAATAAGAATAAACCGCACAAGAGCTGGCAACAGCAGGAAAACTCCGGCACTTTCCAGTGGGAGCCAGAAGCACTTGCATCAAAGGCATGGTGTGTTAAGGCCCCGGGCTGTTACTTTGTCCTCTACTCGACTGAACACACAAAACGCCGGATCAAAAGTGGTTACTTCACCGTAGGCACGCCCGGCAAGGGTGATCATTACGAAATCGACTCAATCGAAGATGACCCTGCTCAAGACAGCTCCCTTGAGATCACCTGGAGCAAGACGTCGAAAGACAGTGGCGACGCGGAAGATGCTCGCCCGGTCCGGCTGGTACTTTTAAAGGGGGGCGAGTATTACCTGACCATCGCCAGCGGTGCTGCCTCCCAACCCAATGAGAACAATACCTATAGCTATACCTGGGACAAAATACCGCACACGGTAGTCGCCGGGGAAGGTTACGCCATCGAGATCACCGCTGAGGACGACGGCACCCTCTCGGGTCGTAGCGAAACCTTTGAGATTTCTGGCAGCGAGTCCGATGACATCAAAGTAACAGTCCCCGACGTTCCCTGGAATCTGAACCAGCAGTTCAAAGGCAAGATCGAGTGGACAAAATCTAAGTCCCGCATCAAAGCGGTTCGGGTAGACCTGTACAAGAACGATCGGTTAATCAAGACTGCTGCCGAAGAGGTTACATCCAATTCTCTCTACTGGAACATTCCCGATACTCTACTGACCGGTGATGATTACACCAGCCGCGTGCAGGACGTGAACGACAAATCGACCTACGCCTTCAGTGACCCGTTCTGCATCCAGCGCTCCGGAGAAACGTGCCTAAAAAAGAAACCGGTGACCCCGAAACCCGTTATAGAGCCGAAAGAACCCAGTAACGAAGAAGCAGCGTTACTGTCGTGGTGTGCGGACCAGACTGTTGGTGACGCGGACAATTGTCACGCCTTTCTAGGTAATGAATGTGTGAAGTACGAGCTGTCAGAAGAAGCCTGCACCTGGGCTGCGGTTGACATGAAGCGGTCCGCGGAAATCGCTCAGCCCGAATTAATTCTAGTCGATACCCCTGTAGACCAACCAGAGACTGGGGATGTCTCGGCTGTTGCTGTCACAACCTGTAGTTGGGAAACCGAACCTGTATTTCTGGGATTACCGGCCGAATGGGGGCGCATGCTGCTTAAGGCAGAACGACAAAGTGAAGATGCTCCCTTCAAGTTGTACTTGACCGATGTGTTTTCAAAAGGCGGGCGCAAAGTGGTGGAGCAACTCATCCCCCCCAAAAAATGGGTGCCCAATCTTATGAAGAGTTACCAGACGTTTGAGGGCAAGCATGCGCTGAGCCGCCCGCCCATAGAACCCGGAAGTGTCACGCTAATTGAGATCCCGGTAACCCCCCCAGAAGCCTTAATGGAAGCGGTGCAGCATACGGAACTCCACGATAGTCAGGTCGAGATCCCGAGCAGGATACCCATAAAATCCATCGATCATCAGTCCGGGCGCGTCGTGGTCGGGTATCCGCGACAAAATGTGGACTGGATCGCGAAGTACGCATCACCGCCGGTTGCCGGGTTAGCAGACCTGCAGGCGGCAGAAATGATAGACCCGTCGGCTGACGTTGCATCCGGCGTATTTGTGCTGGCGCACCCGCCCATCGTACCGGGCACTTTGGATTTGTTGGCAGTTTATCTTCCAACGGGCGAAGATGCGTCGTCGGAGGAAGCAAATAGTGGCGCGCTAGCGCGAATTTCGGATGATGGCACTTCTACGCTACTGACACACGAGAGTAACCCAGCCGGTACCATCAACTACCAGACAGGCAAGATCACATTCGATCCCCCGCATCCTGTCGGGACAGCCGTCTTTGCAACTTACCTGCGCAAGATCGTTGATGAGACTGTGGCGCCTGACGCGGTAGGTGATGAAGATCAAGCGACAGGTGTCGCCTCCGACAGTCAGTATTCTTACGCTTCTGCCGAAGACGGGGAATACACCGGTGAATACAAGGACGACAAAAAGCACGGCCACGGAACCTGGACCTTGGCCGACGGGTCAGTGTATGTCGGGGAATTCAAGGATGGGCAACCTAATGGCGAGGGCACCTTTACGTTTTCCGATGGGGGAACGTATGTCGGGCAATGGAAGGACGGCAAAGAACATGGCGAGGGCACCTTTACGTCTTCCGATCGGGGAATGTATGTCGGGCAATGGAAGGACGGCAGAGAACATGGCCAGGGAACTTGGACCCATACCGATGGAACAGAGTATTCGGGTGAATGGGAGGACGGACGACTTAAGAATGAAACCGCTAGTGACAACAGTGACTCGGAATTCAGTACGTTCTCATTTTCCGGTGACCACGCGATTAGCCAGGCCCCTATCGTGCCCGGTTCTTTCAGGATCACGGTAGACGACGTGACCCTGGCTGATTCCCATTACGCCAAAGGACAACTGGTCGTCATCAAGGGAGAGAGCACAGCCGGCCGCAGTATGGGTCAGATCGACTATGAGAGCGGAGAACTGACGCTTGATTTAGAGTTCGATCCGTCGCAAGGGTCTGAATTTCGGGTGAGCTATTACACACAGGTGCCAGGCGGGCATGGTCAGATCAAATACGAAACGGATGAAGAGATGAAGTATAAATCCGTCGAGATCACGATCGATCGTCGTGCAGGTGTGCCGGAAGAACTTGTTTGTGTGGACTTTGTCCTATCGACCGCAGCACAAAACCAGGCCATATCCAATCTTCTGTCTGTAATCGAAACCGAACCAGCCTCTCTGGACGAATTCAACGCAGCCGGGATCGAAGGTGTGACCGAGAACAACCTTGACGCCATAAATGCTGCGATTGGTGCAGCGAGACCCGCACCCACTACTGCAGAAGAGATTCAGGTGATAGTCGATGCGGCTAATGCGACCCTTCAAAAAGCTCTACTGACGGCTGGTAAATATCTGCGTAACGTCACCAGTCCAAGTAAGAATCCAGAGATAGCGGATATTACCTATAACGATATTGACTATTTCGCCCGCGGCGTGAAGGCCCGGCGAAAGGACACGCTGGAATATCTGGTTGTAATCACAAATGGTCGTGATGCTGACGCAACCGACCTCGTGTTCAGCGACAAGCTGCCAGACTCCACGACATATATAACAGGCTCCGCAGCGGTCGATACCGATGGTAATCAGCGATTTGATGTTACTACAGGGGATGGCGGTGAAACTGAAGGCCCGGGCGACGGCATTATCCTGATGTCTGGAAACCAGATTACGGTTTACATCGGAGTAGGTGGCACTGATGCACCTGGATCAGAGTCCGGAGGGATCATTACTGGCATAGCCTCAGCTCCAAACAACAAGTCAGCAATTCTTTATCAATTTACCCCTAAACAGCGCGATCACCGGCCGGTTAAGGCACACGGTAGTATTGTCGTGGGCAATGCCTATGGCAAACGGGCACATGGATACAGAGTCACAGCCTTGTCAGTCAACCCGGCAGCACCTCCCGGGAACTATACGTTTCTGGCGGACAGCGGCAAAGCAGGTTTGGTTGAACTCAAACGTGATGGTGAGGTTGTTCACGCCTTGTCCTATGACTGGCAAGCCAAAGTCGGTGCCGGCAATACCTACACTTTCAAATTTCCTGGTTACCTTAGCCTCTCTGTAACAAAAAGAGGTGCGGGGACCATGAATCTCTACGCGATGCCGAAGAGTCTATTTAATGATGCCGAAACTGTTCTTGTGCCCTAGAGGGAGTCTGTTTGTCACTCGTGGCCACGTAGTTGGGCGTCGTCTATGGGTCGTATTTTGACAGAAAACGTGAACAGAACGCTGGCAGGAATTCTGGCCGCAGGTTTGGTGGTGCTGCTTAGTTTGTCTGGTTCAAGCCAGGCGATTGCGCCGGCGAACGCGCCGATAATCAGCACGGCTCAGGTGAGTCATGACGGTCTGCAAACGCCGAAGAGCTTATCTATTGCTTTCACCGTTGAGTTGTCGCCTTCTGCTCCGGATTTATCAGCGCCCGCTGATCAACAGGTGGATTTGGAAGAAAACGAAAGCTTAGACCTTACCTACAGCTATACGATAGCGTCCACGGCCAACGGTTTTGATACCTACGATCTGAGCACGGCAGAACCGGTGTTAATAAATGTTACCGGTTCTGCAAGTGTGTCTTTTTGGCAGGATCAGGGCCAAAACCAGATTACTTCCGTGGGGCTGGGGGCAACGGCTGCGAGCGTGTTTACGCCTGAAGGGAGTACAGACATCACGGTGCCCACGGATGGTACAGCTGACGCTTCCATCAATGGTATTGAAGCCGGCGATTTAGTTCTCGTTCATGGCATGAATCATGAGGTCGGCAACGTCGTCGATAACGGTATAACCGGTACGATCAGTTTAGTCCTTCCTCATGATTCAGACGTGCTGGTGGGTGATTTGATTGTCGAATGGCAGAGCTTCGACCTGTTGATTACAGGGGTGAGTGTAGGCAACCCGGATTTACCTGCCGTTGTTGAGGTAGCAGTTACTGCAGCATCGAGCATTGAACCGGCTTTGTTCACTGACGATGAGAGTGTAACCACCATTTCCCAGCTTCCGCAGACCCACATCATTGACAACGGGGATGCGGGGTTTACAAGTAGTACTGGGTTTCAC
>Ga0315339_1001575_pt1 | contig 19660 bp, 19 predicted proteins | sample ASW17metaG_FD_204514 | JGI IMG/M metagenome (GOLD analysis project Ga0315339, IMG submission 204514) | Ammonia-oxidizing marine archaeal communities from Pacific Ocean, United States - ASW #17 | ecosystem: Environmental > Aquatic > Marine > Oceanic | place: USA: California | collected 2016-12-05
TGTTCCCGTGGCTTCGCAACCCGCTCCCCTACGTCAAGATCGGCGTCTTGTGCTACGTCTCCTACCTGCTGATCCTTCTCGCCTACGAGGGCGGCGGCGAGGTCGCGGCGGTCAACGCCGTGCGCCAGGCATCGATCCCGTTCTCGGTGCTTTTGGGCGGCCTGTGGCTGAAGGAGGCGGATATGGGACAGCGAATCCTCGGCTCCCTGCTCCTCGCCGCAGGCATCGTCGTCATCTTCATGGTCCGCTGACCCCTGCCGAATTGGGTCTGTCCGTGAGTGGCTGAGGCTGTTGAAGAAATCATTTGATCTACGTGGGTCACCGTGGGTGGCCGTGATTACCTTGTTTATGGTTGGGATGAGGGGATTTGGATTTTAATAAGTGAACTGTCACCTTAATTGAATTTGACACCGTAATTGTGGAAATTATGCCTGGTCACAATAACGGCTGCTGTAATTAGGACGATCAACGGATACCTCATACCGATAATATCTTTTTTAATTGCAACTATTGCATAAGTGCCCGACAGTAAATTATGAAACGTTTTTTAGAAATCAAGAATATTACAACGCGAAACTTGGTTCGAGGTCTATCATCGAAAGACAAATCGTCGTTGCAAAATCAGGATTTGAATCGGATCCGCCTAAGCTGTCCAGAGAACGAAATACTTGGAGTAACAGATCTAATCTTGAATACCCCACTAATTGCCAACAAAGAGTTTCTCAGTGGCTTTCCAAAATCCACCAACGATATTCTCTTCTCTAGACGGTTTGAACCTATTGGAATACGCAAAGAATTCTTATTTCAGGTCGCACGCCTAAATCACGATTCCAAGAAATTATGCAAATTAATATGTGATATCGCCGATCTGAACGAATCTTTGTTCAAGTCTAATTACGAAGCATCATTTACAATTATAAAAAGAATTATAGAAAATTTTGGATACTCCCATATTATTTTCAGGAAGCTAGCTCTTATTCATGTATTGACGAAAAACAATGACAGCATACGTATCACAAAATCGATACGATCTTATCGTTATGGATTTGCTTCTTCCTTTCACAAAAGGGGGGCAAGCAATCGACGCCAGCGGTGAAGTCTCTCGCATGATGAGCGCGAACGAATTAAATCGCAGATCCTACGTAATAGCACTTTCGGAACACCAAAACCTGGTCGACGAGCAGAAAGAAAACTTTCTTCTCAAAGGCATCATTCTTCAACAATTCGATCGCGATTCAGAAACTTGGAAAATTACCCTGACCTAATACATCGCAAGAGTTAAGGCTGAGATAAGATTAGACTTAATCATTATTTGTGCTCTTGAAGAAGAACGTGAAGCATATTTTTCGACCGTCGCCGACTGCGGCGAGAAAAATATTTTGCAGGGATTAGATTGCCAAAATTTACAATTAGAAAATTTTAAAGGTTTATGTATCTTGCTACCCACTATGGGGCTAGTCGAGGCCCCAATTGTCACAACTCGGGCAATTGAAAAATTCAACCCTCGACTTGTGGCTATGTCCGGAGTTTGCGGCGGGTACTCCAAGAATTCTGCATTGGGGCAACTTTTGATAGCCAATCCAACCTGGGAATACCAATCCGGAAAATGGTCGGAAAATAATTTTAACATTGAGCCCTACCAAGCTGATTTAAGCGAATCAGTTCGACTAAGACTGATAGCAACAATTGATAAAGTCCGATTGATGGACGAACTTGAGAAAGATATTTCAGCAACCCGTCCATGCGTAAGATCCTCTCCCCGAATCGTTCCTTTTGCATCTGGCTCAGCCGTGGTTGCTAGCACGGATCGAATTGGAGAGATAGCGGACCAGCACCGAAAAATTGCTGGAATCGATATGGAAATGTACGGTGTATACAAATCTCTCAAGCTATCTTGTCGGCCTGATGTTCCATTCTTTGGCGTGAAAACAGTTGTCGATTTTGCAGACGAGAAAAAAGAGGATGATCTTCACGAATACGGCGCGATCATTTCTGCACGTTTTACGATAAACGCCATAATTGAAATTCTAACCTAATTGTCCATGCCCTAACTTTCATATCTTTGATCTACTCTCATTAGTTGGACAGATATCGGCGAAATTTAAGCAACACTTAACCTCTGCTGATCGGGTCTGATTATTTCATTTCTTTGCCGATAAACCAAAATCGGTGGCCTGCCCCGAGGGCCGAATGAGGATGCTTTCGATTGTCGAAGTCGATCCTATTCCTGACACTGACCCTTGCATCCAATTCCTACCAGCAAAAATAATCTCCCCCTTTCCCTTGCTCCTACGAGTTTGCATGCTAACTCCTAAATAAAGGAATTATTAACTAGGACCGTCATGCCGTGAACGTTGGACTGCTACCAGACACCCGCAAGAAAAGTCGGGTCGGGCTTGCCACGTGCATACGCCGTTTCGCGACCATCGGCAAAGGCATACGCAAAATTCAGTTGGTTCCGCATTTTTTTCGATGCCTTTAAAACCATTGCGCTTTTCACCCCGGTTTTTCCGCCGCCTGCCCAAATCGCCCGGCAACATTCTGACCGTTTGAAGAACTGTGCTAACCATCGTACACATGAACCCATTGTTCATGTGTACGATGGCAAGCCCAAGGGGCGCCCGCGTGATCGCGGTGAGCCAAGGATGCGGCGCATCCGCCCGGCGTTTGAGGGGGTTATAAAATGATCTCACTTTCCGAATTTCGCGAGCTGCATCACGCGGTTACCCTTTTGGGCATGTCGGGGGTCGGCAAGACCATGTTGTCGACGGCTTTGCGGCGCTCGGCCAATTGGTTTCATTATTCCGCCGATTACCGGATCGGGACGCGGTATCTGGCCGAGGACATTTTGGACAACGTGAAGTTCAAGATCATGCAGATGCGCGACCCGTTCGTCGCCAATCTGTTGCGCTCAGACAGCATCTATATCAATCACAACATCTCGGTCGATAACCTGGAGCCGGTGTCTACGTTTCTAGGCATGTTCGGGGACCCGGCATTGGGCGGGTTGGCGAAGGCGTTGTTTTTGGAGCGCCAGGAGTTGTATCGGCGCGCCGAGGTGGCCTCGATGATTGACGCCGGCGGGTTCATGTCGAAGTCCTGGCAGATTTATGGCTGCAAGCATTTCATCAACGATGCATCAGGCAGCCTGTGTGAAATCGCCGATCCGAATGATGCCGATGACCCGGTGATCGCGGCGCTCACGGCGGACAGTCTGATTTTGTATATTCAGCCCAACGCGGCTTACGAAGAGGAATTGAAGGTCCGCGCGCGGACGCACCCCAAACCGCTGTTTTATAACCCGGCGTTTATCGAACCGCATCTGGAAGCCAAGCCCGATGATGGTGCGGGGGTCGATCCGCTGGACTTCGCCCGACCGCTGTTTCCGGATTTGCTGGAGTTCCGAAAACCGCGTTACGGGGCGATGGCGGATAATTTTGGGTTTACAATTCACGCCGACGAACTATTTCAACCCGATGACCACGGCGACACGCTGCCGGATGCCGACCGGTTTTTGGATAAGATTTATTCGGTGATCTCGGAACAGACGGCGGCGTCGGAGACGGCGGCGAACAATCTGGCGCGGTACCTGGATGCCTGCGGCCAACGCCAAGCTCGGCGCGACGCGTGATAATGATAAGAACATAAGGAAGCGAGCTTCAATTCGATGCCCATTAAGATTCCCAACGGCCTGCCGGCGCGAAAAATTCTGGAAGCGGAAGGCGTGCTCGTGATCAAAGAGGACCGCGCGATCCGCCAGGATATCCGCCCCATGCGGATCGCGATCCTTAATCTGATGCCGGAAAAGATCAAAACCGAGACGCAGCTGGCCCGCGTCTTGGGCTCGACGCCGTTGCAGGTTGAGATGACCTTGGTGGCGCTGGAAACCCATAAGCCAAAGACCACGTCGGAACAGCATCTGTTGGATTTCTATCACCCCTTCAGTGAGATCCGCGATGAGAAATTCGATGGCCTGATCATCACCGGCGCGCCGATTGAGCAATTGCCGTTTGAAGACGTGCGCTATTGGGATGAGCTTCGCGAGATTTTTGATTGGTCGGGGGGCAATGTCCACAGCTTGTTTAATTTGTGCTGGGGGGCGCAGGCGGCGCTGCAGCATTTCCACGGCATTCCGAAGTATCAGTTGGCGGAAAAGCGCTTTGGGATTTTCACGCATCGGGTGCTCGATCATACGTCACTCTTGATGCGCGGGCTCAACGATGAAATTCCGGTGCCGGTATCGCGGCACACGGAAAACCGGGTCGCCGATTTCGCCGGGATTGAAGAATTGCAGGTGTTGATGGATTCCGATGAAGCCGGCATGTGCATGGTCATGGACCACAAGCGGCGCCATGTGCACATGTTCAATCACATGGAGTACGACTCGACCACCATCGGTGACGAGTACGCCCGTGATGTGGAAAAAGGCAGCGCCATTCAGCTGCCGGCGCATTACTTTCCGGACGATGACCCCTCACGCCCGCCGGTCAACACCTGGCGCGGCAACGGGCATTTACTGTTCGGCAATTGGCTGAACTACGTCTATCAGACGACCGATTTCGATCTCAGCCTGATCGGCACCGACCGCGAAGACCCGGCCAGAGACCGGGAATAAGGATATCAGAGATGATCGTCCGGAAGCCCACCGTCAGACGATCCCTCAAAGGCCGGCAAGCCATCGGTGATGGCATCAAAGTCGGCCTTCTCGCCAACAAAAATATGCCCCATGGTCTTCAGCCCTGTCGGCTGATCCAAAGACCCGGCCACAATCCCCGTCGCATCTTGATCATGCGGCTCCCAGAACAAGTTCGATCCGCAATCCCGGCAAAACCCACGCCGCGCGCGCGCCGACGTCGCGTACCACGCCAGACCAGCATCATTGGTGATCCGGATATCAGCTTTCGGCGCTTTCGAGTGCGCCCCGAAGGCACCATGCAGGCGTTGGCACATGGCACAATGGCAATTGACCACATCGCGCAAGCGACCGGTGACTTCATATCGCACCGCGCCGCACAGGCAGCCGCCCTTGTGAATGTTCGTTCCCTGGCTCATGACGCCCCCTTAAAACCGCATGGCGATCGCCTGGACGACGTTTTCAAGCTCGCAGACCGCATCCATCACCGCCTCCGGCGGCGTGCCGTCGACTTCAATCAACGCAATCGCGTTGCCGCCTTCGTCGGCCCGGCCAAGATGGAACGTCGCGATGTTGACGCCGGCATCGCCCAGCACCGAACCCAGGTTACCAATCAGGCCTGGTTTATCGCGGTTGGTGATGTAGAGCATGTTGGGGCCGAGCTTCGCATCAATGGGAATATCCTTGATCTCGACGACGCGCGGCTCGTCATTGAACAAGGTCCCACGGATGGACCGGCTCTGATTTTCCGTCACCACCAGCAGCGATATCAACGTCTGATAAGCCCCCGCCTCATCCGAGCGGACTTCGCGGATGGTGATGTCGCGTTGCTTGGCGATGGTCGGCGCGTTGACCATGTTGACGCCGACCATAAGATGCGAAAACAGCCCTTGCAGGACCACCGAGGTCAACGGTTTGCAATTCAACTCACCGCACACGCCTTCATAGGCGATCGTCACTTCCCTGATGGCGCTGGTGGTCGCCTGGCCAGCGAAGCTGCCCAGTTGTTCCGCGAGCTCCATGTAGGGTTTCAGGCGCGCCGCCTCCTCGGCCGAGACCGACGGCATATTCAACGCGTTGGTGACCGCCCCGCTGAGCAAGTAATCGGCCATTTGTTCGGCGACCTGCAGGGCGACCTTTTCCTGAGCTTCCGTGGTCGCGGCGCCCAGATGCGGTGTGGCGACGACGCCTGGGTGGCCAAACAGGATGTTTTCCGTGGCCGGTTCCTCGGCGAACACATCGAGCGCCACACCGGCGACGGTGCCGGCTTCCAGGCCGGCCAGCACATCGGCCTCGACCAGCAAACCGCCTCTGGCGCAATTGATGATCCGCACGCCGGTTTTCATTTTCGCAATCGCCTCGGCATTGATGATATCGCGCGTCGCATCGGTCAGCGGCGTGTGCAGGCTGATGAAATCGGCGCGCCCCAGCAGGTCATCCAATTCAACCTTTTCGACGCCGATATCGGTGGCGTGTTCGGGCGACAAGAACGGATCGTAGGCAATCACTTTCATTTTCAAGCCCTGGGCGCGGTCGGCGACCACCGAGCCAATATTGCCGCACCCGATGATGCCCAATGTCTTGCCCATCAGCTCGACGCCCATGAACCGCGATTTCTCCCATTTGCCGCCGTGGGTCGAGGCGTTGGCTTCGGGGATTTGCCGGGCCAGGGCCAGCATCAGGGAAATCGCGTGCTCGGCGGTAGTGATCGAATTGCCGAACGGCGTATTCATGACCACGATACCGCGCTCTGTGGCCGCCTCGCCGTCGATGTTATCGACGCCGATGCCGGCGCGGCCGATGACCTTGAGGTTGTCCGCGGCCTCGATAATTTCAGCCCGGACCTTCGTTGCCGAACGCACGGCGAGCCCATCGTATTCGCCGATGCAGGCGGTCAATTCTTCAGGGCTCATGCCGACTTTGACGTCAACATAGATACCACGCGCTTTGAAGCATTGCTCGGCCAGGGGGCTCATTTTGTCGGATATCAGGACTTTAACCATGATCGTCTCCAAATATGTTTCAGGCGCCCTCAGGCGGCCTTGGATGTATCGGCGCCAACGTGCGCCAGCGCCCAGTCCAACCAAGGGAACAAGGCTTCCAAATCTGTCGTCTCGATGGTCGCACCGCCCCAAATTCTGAGGCCCGGCGGCGCATCGCGGTACGCACCGATATCGAAGGCAACGCCTTCCGTATCCAAAAGCGTCGCCACCGATTTGGCGGCGAGCGCCTGCGCATCCACATCGAGCGCCGCAAACCAAGGCGCGGTGATTTTCAAACAAATCGATGTCGGCGAGCGGGTATTGGCAGCTTCCGCCAGGAAGTCGAACGATGGGTTCGCTTCGACCCAATTGGTCATCGCCGCCATGTTGGCACCGACACGCGCAAGAAGCGCGGCGCCACCGCCAACGTCTTCGGCCCATTTGAGCCCGTCCAACGCGTCTTCGACGGCCAGCATGGACGGCGTATTGATGGTCGCGCCCTCGAATATCGCACGGATCAGCTTGCCGCCCTTGGTCAGGCGAAAGATTTTCGGCATTGGCCAAGACGGCGTATGGCTTTCAAGGCGCTGGACGGCCCGTGGGCTCAACACCAGCATCCCGTGCGCCGCCTCGCCCCCCATGACCTTCTGCCAGGACCATGTTACTACATCGAGTTTCGGCCACGCGAGCTCCATCCCGAAGGCCGCCGATGTGGCATCGCAAATGGTCAACCCGCCGCGCGCCGCATCGATCCAGTTCCCGTCGGGCACCCGGACACCGGACGTGGTGCCGTTCCATGTGAACACAACGTCACGATCGAAATCGACTTGGCCGAGATCCGGCAGCTGACCGTATTCGGCGGCAATCTCACGCACGTCATCAAGTTTCAATTGGCTGGCCACATCCGAAAGCCAGCCCTTGCCGAAGCTTTCCCAGACCAGCATATCGACACCACGCGGCCCAAGCAGGGACCAAAGCGCCATTTCCATGGCACCGGTGTCCGACGCCGGCACGATGCCGAGCACATGGTCATCGGGAATGCCAAGCACGCGCTTAGAGCGTTCAATTACGTCTTTGAGTTTTGATTTGCCGACCTTGGCACGATGCGAGCGACCGAGTGCCGCATCACTTAAGCCCGCCAAAGTCCAACCCGGACGTTTGGCACAGGGACCTGAAGAGAAATTAGGATTGGCTGGCCGCAGGGCCGGTTTCGCTGGAATGGTCATCATTTTACTCCCTTCCTTCCAGAAGGGCAGCGACTCGTTGGGGAGCCGTGGCCCACCCCGCTTATATCCATGACGCTGTAGGGCGTCAATCTGTTTGTTGCAGCGCAGCATGACTGAGCGCACCATAAAAAACTCCATTGTGGGCACCCGTGTGTTGAGGCACAGTCGTGATGGGGAAAGGCGTCGAATAAGGAGCGCCGGCAATTGGCGGAACTGATGCAAAAACCTGTTCGTTCAGCACCTGAAGGAAACAGTCTTCGGGTCCTGCTAGTTGGCGATTCAGAGATCGTCGGCGCTCGAGTTCACACGGCCTAAGACCGATTACCGGACATTGAAGTGACTGCGCAGGTAATCGACGGCATTGCTGCAGTGAGCGCTATCCACGTTCGCGTTTTTGACGCCATCGTACTCGATATCGGCCATGGCGAAAGTAACTTAAAGGTCACATTCACCCGCCTTTTGAAGGTTGATCCTTATGCCCGTATCATCATGGTTTCGAGTCTATCATTCGCGAATGTAAAGGCTTCCATGTTGGGCCTGATGGAGGGTGCGGCGGAGTTCATCCCGACGCCCGCCACTCACACGAAAACCAAAAGCGAAACCGAATTTAATACCCGATTGGCATCGGTCATTCGCGCGTTTGGCCGAACCGAACGCGACTTGGCCGGACCCGCCGCCGCCCCGGCGACCGTCATCGCGCCACCGAAATCGAAACCACCAGTTATCGAAAAGTTTGCCTTGCGGCCTATCAACCGTATGAAACCCGACGCGTTGATTGTCGGTAGTTCGACAGGCGGCCCGCAGGCGCTCTTTGCATTTCTTGCCAGCCTGCCGCCGAATATCGATATTCCCATTCTGATTACACAGCACATGCCAGCCGCCATCACGGCCTTGCTCGCCAGTCACATTTCATCGCATGGCGCCATTGATTGTCGCGAGGGTGTAAACGGTGAAGAAATCGTCGGCGGCAGAGCTTATATTGCGCCCGGTGCTTTTCATATGCGCGCGGTTTCCGTCGGCGGCAACTCAACAATCAAGATTTCGCAGGAGGCGCCGATCAATTACTGTCGGCCGTCGGTTGACCCGATGTTTGAAAGCGCAGCCGAAAATTACCGTGGCAGAGTTATCGGCGTCATTTTGACGGGTATGGGTAGTGATGGATTGGACGGCAGTCAGTGCGTTGTCGATGCAGGCGGCATGGTGATTGCGCAAGATGAGGAAAGCTGTGTTGTTTGGGGCATGCCTCGCGCCGTCAGCGAAGCCGGAATTTGTAGCGCCATTCTTCCGCTCGACGATTTGGGCCCGTTCGTCAGCGGGTTTTTAAAATCCGATTGGTAACCCGCACTATAAGCCGTAAAAACTTGGCGCAAATAGGGAAAAGACTAGCCACATCAAAATGATCAACGGTATGCCCGCGCGAGCGAAATCGCCGAAACGGTAATGCCCCGGCCCCATGACCAACAAATTGGTTTGATAGCCCAGCGGTGAGGCGAAGGAACAATTGGCGGCAAATATTACGGCGACGGCAAAAGGTTCCGGTGACACGCCAAGCTGGCGGGCGATATCAACGGCAATCGGGGTGAACAGCACGGCGGCCGTCTTGGTGCTAATGATGTTTGATAGCCCAGCTACCAAAAGAAAAAACAATGACAAGATCACCGCCGGTGACGCGCCTTTTGTTGCAGCAACCAAATGATGCGCTAAATAGGCGGCGCCGCCGGTGGCCTGCAAGGCAACGCCCAAGGCAAGCGCCGCGGCAATCGTTGTCACCACCTTGGGATCGACCGCCTGAAAGGCTTGACGGACATTCATCACGCCGACCATGACCATCGCCGCTGCGCCGACAAGCGCACTGACGACGATGGGCAGTATGCCTGTCGCTGCCAAGCTGACAACAGTCAGAAAAATCAACGTCGCGCGTTTCGCATGGATAATCGCCGGCAATTCCTCGGCGGAAGATTCCAGCAAGACCACATCGCGGAATTGTTTCAGATGATGGATATCCTCCGGTTGGCCCTGCACCAATAATTCATCACCGGCTTCCAATCTGACGTCAGTGATCCGCGAACGGTACATCCGCGAACGCCGCTGAATACCCAGCACCACGCAATGCGTCTTATAACGAAAACCAATTTGCGAAAGCGTCAATCCGATCAGGCCAGAACCCGGCGCGACCATCACTTCGGCCAACATCTGTTCGCCGAAGCGCCACCGGCCATCTTGTTCGTCGGTCTCGGCTTCAACGCTTTCCGAAATGCCTTCCCCGGCCAATTCGGGATGAAAGGCTTCCGGGTCGCTGGAAACCGATTTGCTGAGAACTTTTCGCGTCGCCGCAACAACCAGGACATCGTTGACACGCGCTGAAAATCCTTCAAACGGCGGCAGGATGGCTTCATCACCACGGTAAACCATACGCAGCGTCTTTTTGGGCAGCGCCGCAAAATGTCCGCCAGGCGCGCTCATTCCGATCAGGGGCGAATCCGGTGCGACCCGCAATTGGGCGATGAATTGTTTGCCTCCACCGTCACCGTAATCATCGACAAGACCTGTCCGGTCGGGAAGAAGTCGGGGGGCTACTAAAAAAATATATACCAGCCCGGCACCGGCCATGATGACACCGGGGACTGTGAACGAGAAGAAACCGAAGGGTTGAACCGACATCTCAATCAACGCGGAATTAACCAGAAGATTGGTCGACGACCCGATTAACGTAGTCATCCCGCCGAGCACCGCCGCATAGCTAAGCGGCATCATCAACTTACTGGGTGATTTTCCATAGCGGTGAGCCAGCGCCTGCATGATCGGGATGAAGATAACCACGACAGGAATGTTGTTCAGAAACGCGCTGGTCACGATAGCAACACCCAGCAGCAACAGCATGGCCGTCACCAAGCCAGCGTTCTTACCGCAAAGTCCCAGCAAAATCGCCGCGCCGCGTTCCAGCACGCCGGTTCGGACCATGCCTTGGCCAATCACCAATAAAGCCAATACGGTGATTAACGCCGGATTGGCGAACCCTTTAAGGATTCGTTCGGGCGTTACAACCAATTCGCCGGCGTCGCCAATCACCGGAAAAAAATGGAAAAACACCAAAAGCACACAGACCAAGCCCAGAGACGTTAATTCCATGGATGCGCGTTCGCGGAGGTAAAATCCCAAAGCGCCTAGAATGAGGGCAAAGATCACCCACATTTGAAAACTGCCGCCGGCGCCAGCCTGCAATGCACCTGTCATAGCCATGGTGAGTATTGTTCGGCTTTCCTTCCGGAACCTCAAGCGCCATGAGGCGGGCCACAAGTATTCCAGAGTTTGTAAATACCGCAGCGTTCGACTTGGCGCCGTACACAAAAAAACCGGACCCATTGGGTCCGGCGAGTTTGACAGGGAGGCAATCAAGAGCAAACAAATCCTGCCCTTGACCAGGACCGCACGCATCCGTGGGGAACGCCCCGATCCAACACATCCGAACATAACCTCGATTTGTGTCGCTAAGAATTCAGGTGTATGTCGATTTGTTTCATACTGTTACTACGGGCTTTCGCCGCCCAGCCAACATCAGGATATATCAGCTATGTCGCCGGTCCGGCCACCACGGGAATTCGAAGATTTTCTACGCCGCACAGGCCTCGTCGAATCAGTGGAGGTTCCGTTATTCACCCCCCTCGAAGGCGGCGTCTCGTCGGATATCTGGAAGGTTGACGTTGCGGACCGCGCCATTTGCGTCAAGCGTGCGCTAGCCAAACTGAAGGTCGAAGGCGATTGGCACGCACCGGTCGAGCGTAACGCCTTCGAGGTCGCCTGGATGCAAAAGGCGGCTTCCATTGCGCCCGGATCGGCGCCGGAGATATTAGCGCATGACCCGGCGTCGGGCATGTTCGCCATGACTTATCTGGATCCCGCCGATTGCAAATTGTGGAAGTCTGAACTTCGCGCCGGTCGCGCTGATCCGGATTTCGCTTCGCGATGTGGCCACGTGCTCGGAACGATACATCGTGAAACCGCGGGTGACGCCGAGGTTGCAGCACGCTTTGCCACCGACGAAATCTTTCACGCCATCCGCCTGGAACCCTACCTGGAGGCGACAGCGGCATGCCATGCAGATGTGGCCGGGCGGCTGCATGAACTCTCGGCAATCACGGCTGCGAACCGGATTGTCCTGGTGCACGGTGACGTTAGTCCGAAAAATATTCTGGTAACGGCGGACGGCCCCGTATTCTTGGACGCGGAATGCGCCTGGTTCGGCGATCCGGCGTTCGATCTGGCATTCTGTCTCAATCATTTTTTGCTGAAATGCCTTTGGACTCCGGCTGCGGCAGAAGACTTCCTGACCTGCTTCGATGCCATGGCCAGCGCCTACGTCGAAACCGCCGGAGCCGCATTGGAAGCCGTTGAGTGCCGCACCGCACATTTACTGCCGGGCTTGTTTCTGGCCCGCGTGGACGGTAAGTCCCCAGTCGAGTACCTCAGCGATGCGGCGGACATTGAACGCGTGCGCCGTGTTTCCAAGGCGCTGCTGAATGAGCCGGTGGATACACTTGATGGGGTTCGGGGCGCGTGGCAACGGGAATTGAATTCGGGAATTTGACGTGAGCAAGAACATCATCAAACGGGTCCACGCCCGCCGGGTCTGGGATTCCCGCGGTCGTCCCACCATCGAAGTTGACGTTATCTTGCGCTACGGCGCTATGGGTCGCGCTATCGCACCGGCCGGCGCATCTACCGGCGCTGCCGAAGCGGTCGAACTTCGCGATGGCGGAGCCTCACAGGGTGGCTATGACGTGTTGGGCGCACTCGGCGCGGTCAACGATGAGATCAATACCGCGCTGAAAGGAATGGATGTCCGAGATCAGGCGGCCATCGACCGCATGCTCATCGAGCTCGATGGCACGGAAAACAAAAGCCGTCTTGGTGCCAACGCCTTGATCGCAACCTCAATGGCCGTCGCCCATGCGGCGGCGGCGGCGGAAAAATTACCACTCTGGCAATATCTCGGGCCATTCGGCGGAGGATCGGCCGGCGAGCAACTGCCATTGCCAGAAATTCAAATTCTCGGCGGTGGGGCACATGCTGCGGGTCGCGTCGATGTGCAGGATTTCATGGTTATCGCCGTCGGCGCCGACAGTTTCGCCCAGGCGCTCGATTGGACGGCCGACGTCTATCGCGCCGCCGGCAGTCTGCTTGCCGACAGCGGCCGTCTACAGGGCGTTGCCGACGAAGGCGGGTTTTGGCCGGCCTTCCACAGCAACGAAGAAGGCCTTGAAATTCTATGCCGCGCCATTGAAGCGGCGGGGCGCACGCCGGGCCAGGACATAGCAATTTCGTTGGATATCGCCGCTTCAGAATTTGGCGCCGATGGCCGATACCGGATGTTTCTGGACGACCGGGAACTGGATAGTGACGGCCTGAGCGGTTTATTGGTCGATTGGGTTGAGCGCTATCCCATTGTCTCCATTGAAGATCCATTGGGCGAGGACGATCCAGAGGGCTTGGCGCGTTTTACTTGGGCGGTCGGCAAACGAGTTCAAGTGGTCGGTGACGATTTTCTGGTCACCAACGCGGATAAGGTTTTGGACGCGGCAAAACGCAAAGCCTGCAACGCTGTGCTCATTAAACCCAACCAATCCGGCACCTTGAGCGAGACCAAAGCGTCCTTCGATGCCGCAAATGACATCGGTTTCGGCGCTATCATTTCCGCACGATCCGGCGAGACCGAAGACGCGACGATTGTCCACCTTGGCGTCGGCTGGGGCGTCAAGCAGCTGAAAGTCGGCTCCTTCGCTCGGTCTGAACGCATGGTGAAATGGAACGAGGGATTGCGAATTGCCGAAGCTATCAGTAGCGCCTCAGGCGATGATCTGCCCCTGGACGGCACCTTGCCTCCACGCGACGCATTTCCCTGGAAGTGACTATTCGCGAATGCGTGCTTCGCCGCGGATACGAGTAACAAAAACATCGATCAGGCGGCGCAACACCATATCCGATTGCTCCAATCGGCCGAGACGCGATTGAATATTGTCGCGGCTGATTACCGCCAATTCGGCGTCCGCGGACACCCGTGCCGTGGCCATCTGGGGTTGGCTGTCGATCAATGAAAGTTCACCGAATATCTCGCCTTGGCCCAATCGCGCCAATACCATTTGCTCGTTGCCGACAATGTGCAGAATCTCAACCTCGCCCGATTTGATCAGATAGGCCTCATCCCCCATTTCGCCTTCTTGAAACAATGTTTCGCCGACACTGAAAGATTCCTGTTCCGGGGTCATGCCAATTATCCTTTGCGTATCTTCGTCGAGTTTATAGGGCTCGATGTCAGCGACACCGCGCATGGGACCAACGCGTTCAGCAACGCTATCGAGGGCCTGGGTGATGCTGTCGCGCCAGGCCTTGGGCAAGCCCTCTTGTTGCAGGCGCTGGCGCAGCGATCTTAGCGTCGCATCAAGCAACTCTGGGCTCGACCCTTTCGGCAGAAATGAAGCGACCGACGACAATTGCCCGACTAGCCGCCCGAGCGTTGAGAAGATCATCGCTTGATTTTCCTGGCCCAACGGCGAGGCGACGAGATCAATCAAAAAACCAATTCGCACAGCGCGGTGCGGCAACATATCGATCAACCGCGCCAAGGCGCCTTCCAAATTTAAATTTTCATCTCCGGAGCCAAGAACAATGCAGGCCCGGCGCAACACCGCAGCGGCGATTGCTGGGCCGCCTTCAAGGCCCGACATATCAACGAACTCACGAATGAAAGTAACGAACAAATTCCGATCTTCATCCCGGTCCTCTCGGGTCAGCGGGCGCGTCCGCCAATTTCCAACGCTGCGCGGTCATAAAGCACGCCCCGGGTAAGCGGCAACGCATGACGCGCCAAGGTACCGCTCACCGCTTCGATTGGCGAAATCGGCTTTTTAGGTACCGGACATCGGCCCGCCGCCAATTTCATAATGACCCGATTGGCGGTCCCCATATCCGGTTGGCCTCCGAGCAATTCCATAATCGCGGCCGCGCCATCAACCATTTCGGCCATGGCTTCGTCCAGCTGGCGGCGCGACGGGTCGCTCAGATCACCGTCGCCGAGCCGTGCCAACAATTCGAGCTTGCCGTTCCAATCGGCTGCATCTTTCAGATAACGCGCCAAGCCGAAATGAACAGCGACCTCGCGGCCTTGTCGAGGCACTGAAAGACCAACCCGATCGATGACGGCATCTATAAGCCTTGGGTCTTGATCACACCGGCAAATTCGTCCGCCGCCGTCGTGTCGCCGGCGTGCTCCCGTACTTGGGTGATCGCCGAGAATATTTCATCGGCCCGTTGAACCTGATCGGTTTCAGTTTCCTTGGCCTGCAGGCCAGCGACACGCTGGACAGCACGTGGAAACAATTTTTCATTGTTCTCGAGAAGCTTCAGATGGGATGCATCGAATGCCAATTCCAACGCGCTCAACCCATATTCATCCAGATACTGGCGCATCAGCCGGCCGACGGTACGGCGCGCAGGAAAATCATAATAATCACTGAGGCGCGTACACATCGCAGCCTCGGTAATGCCGGCAATATTGATTTCCTTATTTCCGATCCAGTGTTCATTTTCCTGCTCGAAAACGACCTCGGTACCGGCGTGTTCGCTATCCGAGATGACTTGCACAGCGGCATAACGGCCCGTCTCAAGCAGGTTTTCCGCCTGTGAAACCGCAGCCGATCGTGCTTCGCAAACATCAGCAGCGATCCACCGTTCTCCGTCGGAGGTTTGCACTTCGAATGTTTTGCCGGCCAGGTTCGCCGTAAGCCAACGCGCCTCAAGAGCAATTTTTTATTGCCCGATTGATACCATATTCACCGACCATATCCACGAACCAAGTGTCAGGGTGAGCGAAAAAAAGATTGTCCGGACTCACCAGATCGTCTTTGTTAGGCACCCAGTGACCTGGAAATTGAAATTTTAGCCGGATTTGGACAATTGAAGACATCCGTAAACCAATGGAAAGCCTTTCGCCGATTTTCAACAGCCCTGCTGTTGTCCGTTTTCGCGATGGCCCTGTCCCTGCCGGCCAATGCCCAGAGTTGGGGCGGTCTATACAACATGGATGGCTTCCTACGCGAGTCCCATCCGTTCGCCTATAGCCCTGCGCCCACCCAGCCGGCCACACCGGTCCGCGCTCCCGCCGGGAGCCAGCCTTACCGTGGGCCTTCTGTTGCCCCACGTCCCTTGATGGTCCGCCCGGCTCCGGCTTCAACGCAACCGATGTCCACCGAAATGGCCAACGCCGATTCAGGTTGGAAAATTTCAGATATTTTTTCGGAAATCAGGGTCGGTGCGCTGGCGCACGATATCGGGCCGTTCTCAGCCAGTGATGAAGGCGGTGTTGACGCCAATTTCGAGCTGCTGTTTGCATCGCCAGACATTTTTGAATTCATGTGGTCACCGCGCCCACACCTTGGCGTCAGCTACAATTCGTCCGGTGACACCTCCCAAGCCTATTTGGGGCTAACTTGGGAGTGGTCATTTTGGGACGGTTGGTTTGCCGGGTTCAGCCTCGGCGGCATGGCCCACGACGGGCATCTGGTCGGTGTCGACGGTGAGAGTAAATCATTGGGTTGCCGGTTCTTGTTTCGCGAATCGATCAATGCCGGTTTTCGCTTTGCCAAGCGCCACGCCATCATGGTCCATTTCGATCACAGCTCCAATGCCAGTCTGTGTGAAAAGAACACATCGGACGGCACCACCAACGGTCGCCACGACGTGACCCTGAACGAAGGCCTTGAGAACGTCGGCATTCGTTACGGGTATATGTTCTAGAAATTATCCGCGGTTTCGATCACTCGCTCACAGCCGTTCATACAAACTTAATACTCTAGTAAGAACAGTTTGCGATGTTTATGGCGCGAAGTGACTCGAGGGAATTAAAAAATGCAAGCGCCGCGAACTGACGACGACCGCCGCGATGACGAACGGCGGAACGGCGGGTAAAAAGCGTGCACGACATTGGGCATCGGGATCGCCGTGATGAAGATCGGCGGGGATACCGTGATCGCCGCAACGACCCTGAATGGCGGGATCGTTGGCTACGCACCCGGGTGGTCGCCACTCTACGCTAGACCGGTTTTGAATTTTGCCTTTCAGATATTAAAGGCATGGCGGGGGCGACGCCCGAATAGGCGCGCCCCACAACCAATTGTCCGGTTTAGATCAATCGCGCAGCGATTGACTGACGCGCGCGCAGCCAACTGTGCCGCCAATAAGGGTCGGCACGCCGATCAAAATAATTCCGCTGCTCACCAGGCGATTTTTCAGCATATGCCAAATGCTCAACGGAACCGCCCCGGCGTTCGGATCGCCGAGGGTCAAAATCTTCATAGCTAAAAGGGCTCATTGTTGTTCCTCTCCAATTTCTATCGGACGGAAACCGTCAGTTTATAAAATGACCGCTATTCTGCGCTCATTGGCTTATTTGCAGCCTTCGCCTTTATAGCCGGCAAGCCTTACAAGATACTTAACGGATAGCACGAACACGCAGATCGGCCTGTGATGAAAATCACTCGGCGGCTGGAGAAAATTGAATTATCGGCGTGAACGCCCGCTCAGGCGTTTAGATCGGCCGCCATCCGCTCAACAACGACCTGCAATCGATAAGCCGGACAATCCACCGTGCAATTTGCATCCGGCTGTAGGCCGCCAAATCCAACGCGCCCGCAAATCCCACAATCCTGGGCGACGGCGCTGCGGAGCTTTTCTAAAAAGGCGTGATAGTCAGGTCGGTTCATAAGCGCGGTTATATTGGGCAAGACTGACCAAACCCTTACAATCGGTGTCTTTCTAGCGCTCACGCCGAGATGGCCCGGAGATGGTCAACCCTCCGGCCGGCATAGACCATCGCGTTGGCTCTCCCGCGCTTGTCGATCAACGCTTGCGCTGTTTCGATGGTTTGTCGATCCGCATCTTCTGTCAGGTGTGGAGCGCTCATGATCAATGGGCCCGAATGACCCGCGCCGCCGGTAACTTCATGGTCACCGCAGTCCCTTCCCGGATGGCGCTTTCGATATCGAGGGATCCGCCATGTATTTCCGCAAGCGACTTGGCCAGCGGCAATCCCAGTCCGGTACCTTCGTGCGGCAGGCTTGAATTGGTTCGAACCTGGCCAAAGGTCTCCAGCACGGTGTCAATTTTATCGGTCTCAATACCGATTCCGATATCGCTTACACATAGCCGCATTTCGCCGTTTTCATCAATGTGACCGGTGACGGAAATTTCACCGTTTGCCAGCGTGAACTTAATCGCGTTGGACAGCAAGTTGAGCACGATCTGCTTGATCCTCAATTCATCGGCAAAAATGTTGCGGCCGCCCAAGTCAATATCCATGGTTAGCTTCAGGCTGCCGTTATCGGCGTCTCTTCGCGGGTCTTGCCGAGCAACTGTTGGGGCGCAACACTGGTAATCTCTTCGAACCGTTCGGAGAAATAGCTGAACCGCAAATCCGCGTCCATCTCCCAAAGCCAATCGGACGTCGCGGCAGCAAAATCCGCAAGCCGCGCTTCATTTTCGCTTAACGCCAAATCGGCATCGCGCCGGCCTGCCGCCTCATTCGCCCGCTGAACCAAGGTCGACACGACGGCCGGTAAAAGCCCGACATACGCCCCTTGTCCGTCTTTCAAGATGTAATTGGCGACGCCCAAGTTCAACGCTTCTGCGGCCACCGCTTCACTGCCCATGGCGGTAATCATTACGATGGGCAGATCGGGCTTGGCGCTCAGTAACTGGCGGCAGATATCCAATCCGGTCATGTCCGGCAGCACATGATCAACAGCAACGGCCGCGTAATCATTGTCCGCCCACAGCTTCAAACCTTCAGCGCCGGTCTCTGCCGTATCCACTGAGTAGCCGCACTTCGTGCTGACCACTTTGGCGAAAAGCGCACGCTGAGCGCGGGAATCCTCAATATAGAGAATTCGGATGTCCACCGTATCCTTCATGGTCATTGATCATGACAAGGAAACACGCATGGGTCGATTGGAAAGATGATTTGGGCGGGCAAAACATGAGTAAAGGTTGATGTGCGCGACGGTGGCTTGCGATGCCCCGGCGCGGTCATGCAGGGGATGCCTCCAAGCCTGCAATTTTTTCGGCGTGCCGAGCTGAAAATGCGGTGAACGCCCCTACGGGGGATTAAACGCTCCCCCAGATCATTCTTGTTGAAATCTAACGTCCCTCCGGGGGATTAAACGCTCCCCCGGAGCGTTTAATGGTGCGGGCGGCCGGACTTGAACCGGCAAGGCCGTGAGGCCGAGGGATTTTAAATCCCTTGTGTTTACCAATTTCACCACGCCCGCATCCGGCGAAACCTAGGGTGCTCTTGGGTGGCTGGCAAGACACACTTAACGACGTTTTCTTTTAGCATCTTCCACCCCACGCTTTCTCCTAACCCCGCCTCTTTCGCGGACTGGGGGCATGACCTCAATCGCGCTCGGGGGCATTGGTGTTTGCGGCGTGAACGATTAAAGTGGCGTCGATGAATGCACCATTGGATAAATCACCCGCGCCGGACTTCGACGCCGCCTTTCTGGCCGGCCTCGAAGATCTTCTGCGTTGGCGCCGTGATGTCCGCAGGTTTTTATCCGATGCGGTACCGTTCGACCTGCTGGATGAATTACTGACCTTAGCAGCCCTGGCGCCGAGTGTCGGCAATTCGCAGCCTTGGCGGTTTGTGAAAGTGAACGCGCCTGAACGCCGCGCCGCAATCCGCGAAAATTTTGAAGCTTGCAACGCTGACGCCTTGGCCGACTATGAAGGCGAGCGCGCAAAGCTATATGCCACACTGAAGCTCAACGGCT
>Ga0315339_1001576_pt1 | contig 19659 bp, 17 predicted proteins | sample ASW17metaG_FD_204514 | JGI IMG/M metagenome (GOLD analysis project Ga0315339, IMG submission 204514) | Ammonia-oxidizing marine archaeal communities from Pacific Ocean, United States - ASW #17 | ecosystem: Environmental > Aquatic > Marine > Oceanic | place: USA: California | collected 2016-12-05
CTACCTCACCGTCTGGTCGGGTGACCGGGGTGATATAGCCGAAGGACATCTGCGCATAGTCTTCGCTGAGCGGCGCTTCGATGCGAAGGGTCCATTTCTTTGCGCACGCTGTAATGATGGCCGGTAGTTCGGTAAGCCAGTCGGCCCACTTTTTGTTCTGTGCCAGGCTTTCTGGAATTTGCACGGGTATCGACATGGCGATGCGCCTTTCGTGTAGCCCGGATTTTTAAAGCGGATAGTGCGTGTTTTTTTACGGAACGCGCATCGGCCTATATTCTTTTGTAAGTTGCTTTTACCGATAGTCAGTTACAAGAGGTTTCTTCGCATGGAGCCTTGCTTGCAACATATAAGCAATATACAATTATGGATAGCTCAAGTGAGCATACGCCCAAAGCAGATTGGGGCAAATAAAAGCAGAGGACATCGATGTCGGCTCTACACTTGGACGCGGGCTAAACCGCCCACTTTACCCCAAACGGATCCCCCCAGCGGTGGTCGATTCGGCCGTCCCTGCCTTGTGGGCGCGATGGGCTGTCTCCTAATGACCCGTCCTGACTGACCCGGCAGCATCACCTCCAATACCACACCACGCCGGCGCTTAGCTTCTGCACTAAAAGGTGGTAGCCCTGAAAGTGTACTGCGCTTAGCAATGGCCCTATGGCTCGCTTTCGCTGCCGCCATTCGGTTTTGCGCCCTACCGCTACGTGGTTTAGGAGGGGCCAAACACGTAGAGAATGAAATAGCCGTAGGTGGAAGATTCCTGCTTCTCCTAACCTTGTAGAAAGGTATTTTCATGCCCACCGAGATTTTCCTGCAGTCGCCCTTAGATATGCATATTCACTTCCGCGAGGGCGCGATGCTCGATTTGGTAGCGCCGCTATCGGCGGAGACTTTCGCCGGAGGGGTTATTATGCCCAATTTGGTGCCGCCGGTGGCGGACCTAGAACGGCTGGAATGGTATATGGGCGAAGTGAGGCGCGCGGTCGGTGAGCATGTTTTTACGCCCTATATGGCTTTATTTTTTCGCAACTACAGCGAGGCCGATTTGGCGGCGGTGAGGGAGCATATCATCGGCATTAAGCTCTATCCGGAGGGGGTAACGACCAATAGCGAGGGTGGCGTAAAATCGCTGAGCGATGCCGAGCAGACGATAGCGATGATGCAGAATATGGACATACCCCTGTTGGTGCACGGCGAGGCGCCGGAAGGTTTTGTTATGGACCGCGAAAGCGATTTCTTGCCAACCTACGACGAATTGGCGCAGAAGTTTCCCCGGTTGAAAATTATAATGGAACATATTACGACGGCGGCAGCGGTGAAATTACTCGACCGCTACGAGAATGTACACGCGACAGTGACCTTGCAGCATTTGCTGATTACGTTGGATGATGTCGCTGGTGGGTTGTTGAACCCGCATCTGTTCTGCAAACCGATTGCTAAACGTCCCGAGGACCGCGATGCACTATTACACGCGGCGTTGACGGCGCATCCGAAACTGATGTTCGGCAGTGATTCTGCGCCACATCCCCTCGAGAAGAAGGAATGTTGCGGTTGTGCGGCGGGGGTATTTACCGCGCCGGTGGCGCTGGCGATGTTGGCCGAGCTTTTTGATGCGCATGACGCGCTCGATAAGCTGCAGGCCTTTGTTTCGGGTAATGCCCAAAGCATATACGGCCTGACACCACCGGCAAAGACGGTGCATTTGGTCAAGGAGCCCTGCACGGTGCCGGCCAAGTATGGCGATGTCGTGCCAATTCGCTCGGGCGGCGCGATTGGCTGGCGTGTTGTCTGAGCAATCTGATGGGGGCGAGGCGCTGCCGCGTCGTCGGGTGCGCTATCGCGGTAGCCATCCGAGGAGTTACGACGAGAAATACAAAGAGCGCGATCTATCGGCGCACCCCGACTTGCAAGCCCGCCTGCATGCGAAAGGTCAGACGCCGGCCGGAATGCATATCCCTGTATTGGCCGCGGAGGTTGTTGAGGTGTTGGCACCGCGCTCTGGCGAAGTGGTGGCCGACTGCACGGTGGGCTATGGCGGACACGCATTAGAGTTTATGCGGCGGATTGGTCCAACGGGCCAGCTAGTCGGCTTTGATGTAGACCAGGATGAATTGGTGAAAACCGGTCAGCGGTTAAACCAAGAGTCAACACCGGTTAGCCTCCATCACAGCAATTTCGCGGGTTTGGCTAAGGTATTGGGGCCGGAGGGGTTGCAGGGCTATGATATAATCTTCGCTGATCTCGGGGTCTCCAGCATGCAGATCGACAATCCACAGCGCGGCATCAGCTACCGTCACGAGGGGCCCTTGGATATGCGCTTGGACAAGCGCTTACAGCAGACAGCTGCCGATTTGCTGGCGCAATTGTCGGAGCAAGAATTAGCCGACGCTTTTAGCGAACTCGCCGATGAGCCGGACAGTGAGGAAATTGCCCGGTGCATAGTCGAGCAGCGTACGGTGACGGCTATCGAACGGACATCGCAATTGACCGAATTGCTGATGGAGGTCAAGGGGATTACGGCGAGCCAATGGCGGCGACAGCAAGGCCAAATTTTGCACCCGGCGGCGCGCACATTCCAAGCGCTGCGCATTCTGCTCAATGGCGAGCTAGATGTATTGACAGAGCTTTTGCGGCTGGCACCCTATTGCTTGCGACCGGGGGGCCGGATCGGGATTATCAGTTTTCACAGCGGCGAAGACCGATTGGTAAAACGCGCCTTCCGCGACGGTGTGCGCGACGGCACCTACGATCGCGTCGCGCCCGAGGTGATCGTGCCGCAGGCTAACGAACGAGCGTATAATGCCCGCTGCGCGTCGGCGAAGTTGCGTTGGGCGGCAACGCAAGAAGTCGCATCGTGAAAGTGGTGGTGGCGCTGGATCAGGGCACGACGAGTTCGCGGGCGATTGTATTTGACCGGTCTGGCGCGATGCTGGCGGTCGCGCAACGGGAGTTCGTGCAGCACTTCCCGCAGCCGGGTTGGGTCGAGCACGATGCAAACGAAATTTTGCGCACCCAGGCGGACGTGGCTGCTGAGGCCATTGCGACCGCCGGCATTGCGAAAGGTGATATCGCCGCGGTCGGGATCGCCAATCAACGCGAAACTATCCTGATCTGGGATCGCCAGACGGGCGAGCCGGTGTATCGGGCGATTGTCTGGCAGGACCGGCGCACGGCCGAGCACTGTGACAGGCTGAGGGTGGAGGGTCATCAGCTGATGCTGCAAGAACGCACCGGCCTGGTACTCGACGCTTATTTCTCCGCTACGAAAGTCGCTTGGTTGCTCGATCATGTCGAAGGGGTGCGCGATAGGGCCGAACGCGGTGAACTGGCCTTTGGCACGATCGATACCTGGTTGGCTTGGCAATTGACCGACGGCTGGTTGCATGTCACGGATGTCAGCAACGCCTCGCGCACATTGCTCTACAATATTCAAGATAAGACCTGGGATGAGGAACTACTGCGTTTGTTCGATATTCCGCCGAGCTTGCTGCCCACCGTCCGTACTTCCTCGGAAGTCTATGGTGAGATCACGGCCATTCCTGCATTGGCGGGGGTGCCCTTGGCGGGGATGGTGGGCGACCAACAGGCCGCGACTTTCGGGCAGGCCTGCCTGCGGCCGGGTATGGCCAAGAACACTTACGGCACCGGGTGTTTTATGCTGTTGAATACCGGCGAAGAGGCTAAAGCCTCGGATAACCTGCTATTGACGACGATCGCCTGGCAGCGCGGCGACCGGACGACGTATGCGTTGGAGGGCAGTGTTTTTGTCGGCGGCGCTATTGTGCAATGGTTGCGCGACGGGCTCGGTATAATTGAGTCGGCGGCGGAGGTCGAGGCACTGGCTGCGACGGTGTCCGATAATGGGGGCGTTTATCTCGTGCCTGCGCATGCCGGACTCGGCGCGCCGCACTGGGACGCTTATGCCCGAGGGACGATCGTCGGGCTTACATTGGGCTCGACGGCGGGGCATATTGCGCGGGCGGCCTTGGAGGGCATTGCCTACCAAGTGGCGGATCTTGCCGATGCGATGGGGGGCGATGCGAACGCGTCGATAGACGAATTACGGGTTGATGGCGGTGCGGCGGCGAATGATTTCCTAATGCAATTCCAGGCCGATCTTTTGCAGGTCCCGGTAGTACGTCCGACGGTTTTTGAGACCACCGCGCTCGGCGCGGCCTATTTGGCGGGGCTGGCGGTCGGCTATTGGGCTTCCGATGACGATGTGGTCGGCAACTGGCAGGTGGATCGGGTGTTTGAGCCTCAGTTGGCCGCAGATCAGGCGAATGGTCTTCGCGCTCGCTGGGCGGCGGCGCTCGACAGGTCGCGCGGTTGGGCGCAGGAGGAGTAGGGTGGACCGCGATGTCGGGCTAGATGCGATTCGGGAGCGCAAAGCGCCCTGGGATATCGTTATAATCGGCGGTGGCGCGACGGGGTTGGGCACTGCTGTCGACGCAGCCTCGCGCGGTTATGCTGTCGTCTTGTTTGAACAAGCTGACTTCGCCAAAGGCACCTCTAGCCGATCGACCAAGCTCATCCACGGCGGCGTGCGCTATTTGCAACAGGGCAATGTCTCTCTGGTGATGGAAGCCCTCAGCGAACGCGGTCGGCTATTGCAAAACGCGCCGCACTTGGTCAATGATCTCGCTTTTATCGTGCCCAGCTACGAGTGGTGGGAGTCCCCCTTCTACGGCGTTGGGCTCAAGGTCTACGATCTGTTGGCGGGCAAATACGGTTTTGGTCGTTCGCGGCATTTGTCGCGCGAGAAAGTGATCGAAGAAATTCCGTCGATTCAGACTGAAGGCTTGCGCGGCGGCACCCGCTATTTCGATGGCCAGTTCGACGACGCGAGGTTAGCGATCAGTCTGGCCCGTACCGCGGTAGAGCAAGGAGCTGTCGCCGTTAACTATACGGGCGTGGTGGCTATTCTCAAGGATACGCAGGGGGTGGCGCAGGGGGTCAGGGTCTATGACGCGGAGACGGGTGCGGAAATGGAGGTCTTTGCTAAGGTGATCGTCAACGCGACCGGTCCGCAGGCGGATGCTGTCAGGCACCTCGATAATCCGGACCTGGATGCGATTGTCGCACCGAGCCAGGGTGTGCACATTGTTTTAGACCGTTCGTTTATCCCCCGCGAATCCGCGATTATGGTGCCGCATACCGGCGACGGCCGCGTGATGTTCGCGATACCCTGGCGCGATGTTGCGGTGGTCGGCACCACCGATACCCTGGTCGACGACGTGCCGCTTGAGCCGCAACCTCGCAGCGAAGAAATCGATTTTATCCTCGACACGGCGAATCGCTATCTCGCCCGGCCAGCGGCCCGTAGCGATATCAAAAGCGTCTTTGCGGGTATTCGCCCCCTGGTGGAAGGGGGCGATGAGGTGGGCACCGCGACGCTTTCGCGGGATCATGTCATTCTGATTGATCCGAATTCGGCGATGATGACCGTCGTCGGGGGCAAGTGGACGACCTATCGGAAAATGGCCGAGGATGTGGTCGATCAGGCCAGTGTTCTGGCGGGGCTGCCGCAATCGTCGTGTGTGACCTCGTCGCTGCGCATTCATGGCTATAGCGAGAATTCGGAGACCTTGGGAGGGCTATCGTTTTACGGGGCAGATGCCGAAAGGGTGCAAGCTTTAATTGATGCGAATGCGGAATGGGCGGCCCCGATCCACGCCGATTTGGCTATGACCGGTGCTGAGGTCGTCTGGTCTTGCCGGTATGAGATGGCGCGCACGATCGACGATGTGCTTGCCCGGCGTTCGCGCTCGTTGCTCCTTGACGCGCGGGCGGCCTCGGAGGCCGCTGGGACGGTCGGGGCGTTGATGGCGATAGAGTTGCGACGGGATACTTCGTGGATTGTTGATCAGATCGCTTTGTTTAGAGAACTGGCCGAGAGCTATATCGTTTCTTGAAGGGGAAGAATACAGGAGTGCCTGCCGGCTTTGAGATGAATCTCGCTTTTTATCACTCTTTAATCTCCAGATATATACCAAATTTTCTGCCATAGGCAGGCGTTGTCTACTCGCAAAACTGGCGACGTCATTGATGTGCTCGCGCCACGCGCCCTTGGGCGGAAAGACTGACGGTATGGGGGAAACTCTTGCTTTCATGTCCGGGTGTCACAGCGGTGGTCGCGAGGGTTTCGGCATGATAGTTTTAAAGAGCGCAGCTTCATCGTCTAAGCAATGAGTCAATTACTCGGTTTACGGCGTGCACAGCGGTTTAAGCCGGGGTCGGATACTCTTTGGGCACTTCGGCTTTGTAGACATAACTCGGGTCTTCTTGCTGCTTTTGCAGGATTCCGCCGATATGTTTCCATGTCTCGCTCAAGCCATTCGGGCAATAGGGCATCTCGTGTTTTATCATTCGGTGCAAACGACCGAGCCGGTAGCACGGTACGGCAGCGAACATATGGTGCTCGGTGTGGTAATTCATATGCCAATATAGGAATTGCACTACAGGATTGAGATAGATCGTCCGGCAACAGAGGCGAAAGTCGGGCACCTTGTCCTGTAAACCGACATGTTGAGCGGAGTTGCAGTAGAATTGCAGCCACATGCCGAAAGCTTTGGGAAAGGTGATGACGAATAGTACGGCCCAATAACCGAATGCTAAAGCAGTCGCAGCGATCGCCAAGTGTCCGAGTAAGATAATCCGTTCCCAGTTGGTGTAGGCGCGACGGCGGCCGGGGTCGCTTTCGGGAAAGAGCATTTTACCCCATGTATCCTCGGGCATATGGCCGAGGAACGCCTTGAATTTACCCTGTAGTAGATGATAGGGATAGCGATGGTTGACTAGGGCAACCTTGCGGATTGCCTTGAAGTCAATTGTGGCCGGCAAGGTAACTTCGAGATCGTCGGGCGGATGCAGAGTATATTTGTGGTGTTCGGTGTGACTGGCCCAGAAGTGGTGGTGGTTATGCCACCCCAGGAAAGAGAATACTCGTAGGAAGGCACGGTTGAGCCAACGGGTCTTGAACACCGAATCGTGGATCAGTTCGTGGAAGCCATTGATTAGAAAATGCCAGAAATGGCCATTGACGAAGATCAGTAGCGCGGTGACATACCAAGGCCAGTGCAGCGATGAATAAATGGCGGTGCCCGAGGCTACGGCCAGTATACCGAGATAGCCGAGCGTCTGTATAAAACCGAGGAAATCGCTGCGTTTATTGAGATCGGCTAAGTCCTCGCGCGCTATTTGGGGGCGGTACCACTTTACGCGCGTTTTCTTGGGAGGCTCGTTATACTGTGGTCCTTCGGTTAGTACGTCACCGTCGGTGAGTTCGTTTTGGTCGGTGGCTTCGGGTTGTGACGATGTGGTCATTGTTTGGCTCTTGGGTGTAGTAAGTTGCGTTTTACAAATTATCTGTTTTTTTAAAATAGGGGACCTATAGGCGGTAAGCAAAATCAATTTTCTGAGCGGCCGAATAATTCGCACAAAGCCTTCTCGTGAGATATTTGTGGTTTGTCTTGCCGCGCTGAGTATAACAAAAGATCAATGGCCTATTTACTTTATGTATATGAAGGCAGTAAAGGTCGATTTCCATAATGCCAGACTCTAAACTGGGGAAGGACGGTAGAATATAGTGACGGAAATCAGCATAGAAGGCACACGCTTTTTTGTTAATGGTCAACCGACCTATGCTGGGATCTCCTATGAGGGTAAGCCGGTTGAAGGCCTGTTGTTCAATAGTCGCATGGTTCAGGCCGTCTACGATGACGACAACCCGCAAACAGTCGCGCGTTGGTGCTACCCGGACACCGGTCAATGGGATCCGGTCCGGAATACGGACGAGTTTTGCTCAGTGTTGCCAGAGTACCGGCGGCACGGGCTGTTGGCGGTAACAGTGGGTCTACAGGGCGGAGGTTCGATATATGAGCCGGAGGTATATGACCATTATAACAATAGCGCGTTTGCGCCGGATGGAGCACTGAAGCCGGCTTATTTCGATCGTTTAGAACGAATTTTAGCGGCAGCTGATGCGATCGGGATGGTGGTGATCGTCAACTATTTTTACGGGAAGATGCTAGCCAAGCTAGAAGGAGATGTGGCCATTCGACGAGCGACCGCAGAGGCGAGCCAATGGTTGCTACAGACCGGCTATCGGAATATCCTCGTGGACGTGAAAAACGAATTTCGCGCGGGTGAGGGCTTAGTCGAGTCGGGCAACATCCACCAGTTAATCGAGATCGCACAACAGACAACCGATAATGGGCGGCGGTTGCTGGCCAGTTCGAGTATCCACCCTGAAAACTTTCTGCCGGAAGGGCGTTGGCAGGAAGTACAAGATTTTTATATGCCGCACGGCAATAGTGTGTGGGCTGATGAATTGCGGGTGCAGTTACAGCGGGTGAAAGCCTCGGCGGCATTTGCCGCCCACCCTAGACCGCTGTTGATGAATGAGGATTCGGTCCATCTCGAAAGCCTCGACGCGGCATTTGAAGAATATGCCTCTTGGGGCTATTATTCACAGGGCTATGGTTGCGGAGGCTGGAAACATGGACGTTTTGACTGGCCGGCCCAAAGCCGCGAGACAAATTACGAGTATCTGAGTGGTTATCAGACTGTGCCGGTTAATTGGGCTATAAACACTCCACGAAAAAAAGCGTTTTTTGACCGGGTGAAGGCGATCACGCAAACATAAATATTCCATTTGACCACACGTATATCTAAAAGGAGAAATCAGCAATGGGCGCAGAAGAAAAAGCAAAAGTATTAGGTATTGAATTTCCCGACAACGCGGAGAAGGCCTACCTGAATATGGTTGCCCGCATCGGCAATACACTTTATACCTCGGGACACGTGTCGGATATCAAGGGCAAGCTAGGCGCAGGCCTCAGTGTTGAAGATGGTTATGCGGCGGCCAAGGAGTGCGGTATTGAGATTCTGCAGTCAGTGCACCAGGAGGTCGGCAGCCTTGACGGTTTGCGGGTCGTCAAGCTGCTCGGCATGGTCAACTCGTCTTTGGACTTTACCGAGCAGCATCTGGTGATCAACGGAATTTCGGATCTGTATCACGAGATTTTCGGCAAGGACGGCGATGGTTTCCATGCGCGCAGCGCGGTGGGTTTTGCGCAGTTGCCGACGGGTGTGGCTGTTGAAGTTGAGGCGATTTTTGCAGTAGCCTAAATGAGAGAGATAGCGATTTAGGTCGCCAATATGCAAAGGCCGTTTGATCTTTCGGGATCGAGCGGCTTTTGTGTGTTGTGGCGTTCTAATGTTCTCTGCCGAAGTCGGTGCGAGTGGTGCGGTCGCGGGGTACGTCTCCGGGTGTTTTAGTCCCCTGGGCCGTCGCCCTTCGGGTCGCCTTCGCGACCACTCCCCCCGCACTCCCCGGCCCTTTTACCACCCACTCCCCCCGAAAAACGCCCTGCGTCGCACCTCGGGAACTTGGGTGATTTCTGCTCGGGTTCTTAACCGTATTGCTCTATCTCGAGTGGTTTCTGCTGTTTTTTAACCGCATTTCTCTGCCACTAGGACATAGGAGAGCGGCATTCCCTTGCGCTCGATATGGGCCCAGGCGTTGGCGATGTCGTAGTTGAATTTCTGTAGCGATTTGAGCGCCAAACCATTGTTGCAGAGCGCGCTGAGGATGGTAGCGAATGAGTGGGAAAACTGTAGAGCGTTTTTGATGCGTAGCTCGTTTCGCCGATATAGTCGACGCCCTCGTTGTCGACCCAGGGCTCTTCTTTGAAATAGGAGAAGACCACTTGGTCGGGGTGTTCGGCGTCGTAACCCTGTTCGCTGGGCATGGCCAGCATATTGGTATAGGGGTGCTGTTCGTTGATCAGCAGGGTGCCGCCGTCTTTGAGCACTGGCGCGACTTTGGCGAAGAAGCAGCCGAGGTCCTTAAACCAGCATAGCGCGCCGATGGTGATCAGGACTAGGTCGAAGCGCTCGGCGTAGGAATCGTCGATATCATAGATATCGGTGGCGATGAATTCGGCGTTGAGATTGTTCTCATGTGCGAGACGGCGCTCTTCCGCGGTGAAATTTTCGGTGATATCAAAACCCGTGCCCGAACTTGCGCCCATGTTGAGCAAGGTCAGTAGTTCGCGGCCATTGTTACAGCAGAATTGCGCGACGATTTTGCTCTCCAGGTCGATCTTCTCTAGTGCGGCGCGGACATCGTCTTCTAGGATTGTGAGGTCGCCGCGTTTTAAACGGGTTGTCGGGTCCTCTTTATAGCCTTGTTGGTGTTTGGCGAAGGCTTCTTCCCAAGCTTCCTTGTTGGCTTGGTTATAGTCCATAGGTCCCTGTTGTCTCCTGTGCGGCGGGTTATTACTGGCTATTAGACTGCTTCATAGATTGCCCTATATTATACAGGAAAAAAGAGGCACAATTACACAATTGGCTGATTTTGCCACCGCTTGCAATTAAGGCAGGATCAGTTTTGGCGATGAGAAAGTTGGATATTGTCGGATAAGCGCAGTATTTCCTTAAATGGACCTTTTATCGCAGTGGCCTTGTTGCTCGCTGCTGTGGCGGTATTGGTCGGGTTGACCCGCGGCACCTCGCTCGAAGAAGAGTATGCGGGTAAGCGGGTGCTGCGCGTCTCCTTTGAGATGAATCTGTCCGAGATCAACGAAGTATGGAATACTGTAAAGGAAGAATTCGAAGCGCTGCATCCAGACGTGGTCGTTGTGCTGATCGACGACATCAACCAAAAGGCTTCAATTTACGAGGCGGCGAATAAGCTGCCCGATATTATATCGACCAACACGTTTTCCCTACATCGCTATAAAAACGTGATGTTACCGCTGGATGACCTAGTTGCCAGAGATCGTGTCGAACACCAGCCCGATGACTTCTATCCGGCTATCATCGAGAGTTGCCGTTACGCCGACGATCTGTTTCTCGTGCCCTATTTTTTCAATGTCTCGTTGCTCTATTACAATATAGATATGTTCGCCGAAGCCGGTGTCCAGTTGCCGAGCAACGACTGGACCTGGTCAGATTATGTGCAGAATGCCCGGGAACTGACGCAATTTTATCGCGGGCGGGGCGAAGACAAATACGGCACGACGATCGTCGCCGGATGGTGGGTGGAATGGCTCTGTCATGTGCATCAGGCCGGTGGGCAGTTGATCGGTGACGATTGGCACCACAGCCCGATGGATTCCCCGCAGGCGATCGAGGCGCTGCAGTTCTTCAGCGATTTGGTCAATGTGCACAAGGTGAGCCCGGCGACGAGGGATATCCTGCCGTATATGTTCGTCAACCAGCATTCGGCGATGCAATGGGGTGGGCATACCGAAAACTGGGTCGGCTTGCGCAAGAACGCCGAGTTTCGCTGGGATGTCGCGCTTTTGCCCGGGCATGAGAGCGGCAATCGCGGCTCCGAGCGGGTCGCTGTCGGCATGGGTATCAACAAAAAGAGCCCGCACCGGGAACTGGCCTGGGAGTTCATCAAATACTTCGCCAACTACGAGAGTCACCGCAAACTCTGTGTCGCCGGTTATGTACCGGTGCGCAAGTCGGTCGCCGCCGCCGAGTTTTTCACCAAGGGCGTCGAATGGCGTTATGAAGTGGACCCGCAGAATAAGGACATAGTCTTCGACGCCTACGAGACGGAGTTGCGGGACCTATCGTCGTTGCCCGAATTCGTCGCATTGGCGCAACGCCATGCGCTGCCGTATGTCTTGGCGATGCTCGCTGGGGATCTGACGGCGGAGCAGTGCGGCAAAGCCATCGCCGAAGAGGTAAGCAACGCGATGAAGATGGTCGATCGCTTTAATCCCGAATACGACTATGACGGCCCATAAGGAGATGCGCGTTTGAACGAGCAAAGCCGAAATACCCGGTATTTCTTTCTTTTTATTTCGCCGTGGCTAGTCGGGTTCTCCGTATTTATCCTCGGGCCGATTATAAGCTCGATTTATTTGTCATTCACCAAATATTCGATCAGTGATCCGCCCAGATGGGTCGGCCTCGACAACTATGCGGTCATCTTCAAGGGCTGGGAGCCGAGTTTTTACAATAGCGTTGAGGTGACCATCGCCTATAGCGTGCTGGCGGTGCCGCTCGGCGTATCGGTGGCCTTGTTTGCGGCGCTGATGCTCAATGTGCCGAAGATCAAGGGCATGAGCTATTATCGCACGATCTTCTTTTTGCCCTCGCTGCTGCCGGCGGTGGCGACGACGATTACTTGGGCGTTCGTCTTTAACCCCAAATACGGTTATCTCAACGCGGTGTATACGGCGCTGCTCGGCGGCGACGGCCCCGATTGGTTTATGCAACATACATTGGGGTGTTTGATCATGATCGCCGTGTGGGGGTTCGGCAATACGATGATGATCTTTCTCGCGGGACTGCAGGAGGTGCCGAAGAGCTTGGTCGAGGCGGCGACAGTTGACGGCGCCAACGCCTGGCAGCGCTTCTGGCATGTAACGGTGCCGGCAATATTTCCGGTGCTGTTTTTCAATATCGTCGTCGGTATTATCGGCTCGTTCCAGGTCTTTACGCAGGCCTTCGTGTTTCGCAGTATCGGTGGGGCCCAGATCAACGAGAAGGCGGTGTTCTTCTACGTGCTCAATATCTACGAGAACGCTTTTCAGTACGGGCGCTTCGGGCTGGCCTGTGCCCTGGCCTGGATCCTGATGGTCGCGATCCTGATGATGACGTTGGTACAGTTCTACTTGAAAAAGCGTTGGGCCCCCGATGATGAATAACAGCAAGGTCTTTTGGCGATGAATAAGAGTAAGGCCTTCCGGCCTTTTATTTACGGATTATTGCTGCTTGGTTGCGCGCTGATGCTGTTGCCGGTGATGGCGATGTTCAGCACCGCGCTCAAGAGCATGCCCGAAGTATACGCGCCCGAACCGACGCTTATCCCCGCCTCGTTCCATTTTGATAATTTTTATCGTGCGCTTTTTGACCCGACGGCGAGTTACCGGCCGTTTAATTTTTTGCCGGCCCTAAAAAATACAATCAGCGTTACTCTGCTGAATATTATCGGCAACCTGGTATCCTGCTCTTTGGTCGCCTGGGGTTTCGCGCGCTATAAATGTCGGTGGAACAAACCGCTATTCGTCGTGATGCTAAGTGCGATGATGCTGCCGTCGATCATTCTATCTATCCCGACCTTCGTGCTCTTCGTAAAATACTTCGGCTGGTACGACACGCTCTACCCGCTGTGGGTCCCGGCTTTTTTCGGCATTAATTCGTTCTTTATCTTTCTGCTGCACAGTTTTTTCAGGGGGATTCCCGAGAGCCTGGTCGAAGCGGCGAGGATCGATGGGTGTAGCGAGATCGGCATTTTCTGCCGGATCGTCGTCCCGCTGAGCAAGCCGGTATTGATGGTCGTCGCTGTGTTTACCTTCATTTGGACTTGGAATGACTTCTTTACCCCGTTGCTATATCTGGAGGACGACAGCAAATTCACCTTCGCTATCGCGTTGCAGAATTTTGTTCGCGGATCGCAGGGCAGCGTATTCGGCACGCAGTGGAATTTGCTGATGGCCGCCAATATCGTTGTGACGGTACCAATCGTGATACTGTTCTTCGCGGCCCAACGTTACTTTGTTGAGGGAATTAGCCTGACGGGGGTAAAACAATGATCCGTTGTCGTTTGCAATGATATCGGCGACACTTCTCGTCGGATATCGCACGGCAATCGTTCGGACATGTAATAGAAAGATTATAGATTTATGGTGACCTTCAGCGAAGTAGGAATATTACCAGCACTCGAATCGGCGTTGGCGATGGATGATATCACCGACCCCACGCCCATCCAAAGTAAAACTATACCCGTCTTATTGGCCGGGGCAGACGCCTATGTCAGTTCCGAAACGGGGACCGGCAAGACCTTGGCTTATTTATTGCCGGTGTTGGCGCGGGTTGATGCAGCGCAGCGTGCGTTGCAGGTGGTCATCGTAGTGCCGACGCACGAGTTGGCGATGCAGATATGCGACGTCGGTCGTGAGCTAGCGCAGAAAGCCGGTCTGGGGATTCGCTTCCAGCCGCTTATCGGCGGGGTCTCGACTAAGCGGCAATTGGAAAAACTGAAGGACAAACCCCAGGTCATCGTCGGCACCCCTGGTCGCATTGACGAGTTGATTACAGGGCGGAAGATCAAACCGCATACGGTTAAGAGCGTGATCGTCGACGAGGTAGACCGGCTGCTACTCGGCGAGAGCTTGGCCGAGGTCCGCAGCATCATCAAGTCGATGCAGCGGGAGCGGCAGCTTGTATTCGTATCGGCGACCCAGCGGGCTGAGACCACTGAGGAGGCCAAGGCACTCGCGTCCGACCTAGTGCAGGTGCATGCCGGCGCCGACAAGGTCAATAGCGCAATTGAGCATTTTTACATCGAATGTGAAGAACGGGATAAGGCGGAAGTATTGCGTAAGCTGCTGCACGCGCTGGAGCCGTTGCGCGCGATCGTCTTTATGCATCGCAGTGCCCATGCGGAGATCCTGACCTCGAAGCTCAACCATCACAAAATACCGGTCGTCGACTTGCACGGCGCAAAGGACCACGCGCAACGGAAAAATTCGATGGACGATTTCCGTGCGGGAAAGGCGAAAGTGCTGATCGCTTCGGATATCGCAGCGCGCGGGCTAGATATCCGAGGGGTGTCTCACGTATTCAACTTTGATATCCCGACGCAAAGCAAGGACTACCTGCACCGTGTCGGGCGCACGAGCCGGGCGGGGTCGCAAGGTTGTGCTGTTTCGATAATGACGGCGCAGGAGGTGCGTCTGGTGAAGCGCTATCAGAGCGACTTGCACATTGAGGTGCGCGTCGGTCGACTCGCCGGAGGCGTGTTCCACGTCGACAATTGAAATCCTGTGCGCGATTTTTCCGCCAACTTTTTGCTGTGCTGTGCAGACCAAGTTCGATCGGGAATTAGGGGGCAGGATTACAAGATAATAGAGGAGGGGTACGTTGGTGACGAAGAGTATGACCTGTATCGGCAAGGCGACCGGCAAGCCATTAACCGAATACGAATCCGAACGGGAGGCGGAGGAGGGGGCTCATCACGTGCATATGAAATACGGCCGCAAGCTCGTGCCTTATCAGTGCGATACCTGTGGCCAGTGGCACACGGCACCGGAAAACCGCCGCACGCCGTCTAATAAATGCCCAGTGTGCACGGGTGCGGACGGCAAGCCGAAGGACTCGTACCGGAATCAGACGGAGGCACAGCGCCGCGCCGATATACTGCGCAAAGAGCAGGGCGCCGAATTGCGCGTCTACGCCTGCGAGCACAAGCACGGCTGGCATTTGACCAAGGACCACGGGCGCTGATTTGAGGTAGATTGTGCACTGGTCGTCGCGTATGGATCGCGGCGATGGCGATATTAATCGTTTTTCCGGATTGCGGAGGTGTTTTGACATGGCAAATTATCGTGGAGCGGTTATTGGCTGCGGAAGAATCGGCAGTACCATTGACGACGAGCATATTGATCGCCCGCAGTTTCGCTATCCGTGGGCGCATGCGCCGGCCATTATCGAGGCAAAAGGGGTCGATCTAGTCGCCGCCGCCGACCTTATGCCGGAGCAGTTGCAAGATTTCAAAAGGCGTTGGGGCACTGAGGCGCTCTATGCGGATTATCGCGAAATGATCGCTAAGGAGGCGCCAGATATCGTCAGTATTTCGACGAGAGCCGAGGAACGGGCGGAAGTGGTGATCAATGTGGCCCAGGCCGGTGTCAAAGTTATCTACGCGACCAAGCCGATGTGCCGCAGCCTAGCGGAGGCCGATGCGATGATCGAGGCCTGCCGACGCACCAATACGGTGTTGGCGATCGCTTGCCACAAAAACTGGAGTCCGTGGTTTCAGGCGTGTCTGCAGGCGATAAAAAACGGCGAGATCGGTGAATTTTCTTCTATGGTATGCAATTATAGCTGGAGCCTTTCGCGTGGCCATAGCCATACGCTGGGGCTGTTTCGCATGTTCGCAGGCGCGCCGGCCAAGTGGGTCTTCGGGCATATGAACAGCGACGAGGCGGCGGCGGGCGACGGCGACCTATCCGGGACGGGTATGATCTACTACGAGAACGGGATGCGGGCTTTTCTCAATACGGGTGGTTGGCTGAATATCGACTTTGTCGGCAGCGACGGCTGGATCAGTGCGCGCAACGAACACGCCGATTTTGAGATGTGGAGCCGGTTGCCGAGCACTGGGGAGCCGGTGCGGCGGCAGTTCCCCAACCCCAAGCGGCCCAAGAGTTCGCAGCAGGCGGCTATTGAGGGGTTGGTCAAAAATTTAGACGAGGGCACCGCACCGCTGTGTTCGGGTGAATATGGGCGCGAGGCGCTTGAAATCGCGATTGCGCTACGGGAGTCGCACCGGCGCGGCGGGGAGAAAATTGAGCTACCGTTGCAAGATCGCGCTTTGACGATTATTGCATAAAACTCGTCGCTAGCTGGGTGATGAGGTGGTGTGTATACGGAGGGAATTATGGATTCTGCGGATGTATTAGGGCTTGTCGATTCGACTGCGATCTTCTGCCCGGCAGGGAGTGCCGCCGTAGGTTCCGTGAATGTCTGTTGGTTTCGTCGATTCGAGTGAGCTTCTGCATCTTTCGGAGGATTTGAGATGAAAATTAAACTCGCACAATACGGAATTTCGCACGATCACGCCTCGGGCAAGGCGAAGGTTATGGGGGAAAGTGATGACGTTGATTTTTGTGGGGTTTTTGAGCCGTCGGAGGAAACCCGCGCCGCGCTCGGAGCACATTCGGTTTACGAGGGTGTGCACTGGTTTTCTTCAGTCGAGGAGATGCTGGAAGACGAGGCAATCGTCGGTATTGCGGTGCAGGGGAAGGTGTCGCAGAACTTGGCTTTTGCACGACAGGTTTTAGAGCATGGCAAGCATGTCTGGCTCGACAAACCCGCCGGAGATGATTTAGATGCGTTTCGCGCCGTGCTTAAGATCGCGCGCGAGAAGGGGCTGCTCGTGCAGCTCGGGTATATGTTTCGCTACAACGCCGGTTTCCAGTTTATCTTCGATTGCGTCGAGTCGGGCAAATTGGGCGAGATATTTTCGGTCAGGGCGCGCATCTCCTCGGGGCCTTCGAGCGAGAAAGAATGGCAGCGCTGGGATGCGCGCGGCGAACGCGAGGGTGGTATTATGTTTATTCTCGCCTGCCATGTCATTGACGCTGTAGTAACGCTTCTGGGACGCCCCGATCGCGTTACCTGCATTTCGCGCAGCGACGACGACGAATTTCCTTTCTACCGCGACAATACAACGGCCATTTTCGAATATGCGAAGGCGATGGCGACGGTCGAGTCGGCGGCGTTGGAGGTTTCGTCGGGCGCTTCGCGGCGTCTGGAAGTCTATGGCACGCGCGGCAGTGCGATTTTGGAGCCTCTTGAACCGCCGACATTGCGCTTGTGTCTGGACGAAGACCGGGACGGCTATAGCAAAGGTTGGCAGAACGTGCCGGTGGAAAACCGTCCGCGTTATGTCGAGAGCCTGCGCGCGTTTGTCGCTGATATTCGCGGTGAGAAAACGCCGGACCGCTCGCTCGACGACGAGTTGGTAGTACAGGAGACGGTATTGCGGGCGGCGGGGTTGATGGCGGGTTGATGGCGGGGGCTTTGCACTGGATTCTCGGTATTATAAGACCGTGTTATCTCGTGTGTAATAACAATACCGCCATCTTGTTGCAGGATGCGAGATTATAAAAACTGACCATTTTGCAACAGAATAGGACTCTTATGCTCGATAAAATACGCGCTGAACTCGCCCCTACCGGTATTTTGCGCGCCGGCATCAATTTATCCAATTTCCTGCTCGTCACCGATCAAACTCCAGAAGGTGATCCGATCGGAGTCTCTCCGGACATGGCCCGAGCGGTGGCCGATCGCCTGGATGTGCGGGTTAAGTATATAACGTTCGCTTCGCCTGGTGAGTTAGCCGATGCCGCTGTTGAGGATGTCTGGGATATCGGCAATATCGGCGCGGAGCCCGAGCGGGCCAAGACGATCGCTTTTTCTGCGGCCTATGCCGAGATCGAAGCGACGTATCTGCTACCGGCCGGCTCCTTGATTCAAGCGGTTGACGAGGTCGATCGCGAAGGAGTGCGTATCGGTGTCTATGGACGCAGTGCCTACGGTCTGTGGCTGGCCGACAATATCAAGAATGCAGAGTTAGTGAAGACGGACGGTGTTGACGCCTCGTTCGATATTTTCGTTGAGCAGGGTCTGGAGGTGATGGCAGGTTTGCGGCCTCGCCTGATCACGGATGTAGAAAAGCTGCCCGGCGCGCGAATTCTCGACGGCCAGTTTACCGCGGTGCAGCAGGCGATTGGCACCAAGCCCGAGCGCGTGGCGTCGGCAGCCTTTCTGCGCGAATTCGTCGAAGAAGCCAAGGCTAGCGGTTTAGTGGCGGACCTGCTCGAAAAACACAGGGTAGCGGGTCGACTGACGGTGGCGCCGCCGGTTTGAATACGAGACGACTGGATCGTCTCCGCCCAGCTTTAATGGATAGTACTAACGTGATAATACCAACAGGTGTAATGAATAATAAAATGTCTTCTGAAGACGGGCAGGGGGCCGTATGAGTCGCCTGCCCTTTTTTTATGGTTGGCTGATGGTGCCGGCGGTAATGTTGATCAGCATCTGCACGTCGCCGGGCCAGACCTACGGCGTGGCGGTATTCAACCCCTATTTGCGCGAGGCGCTGGGGCTGTCAAATAGCGAGTTGAGCGGGGCCTATATGGCGGGCACGGTGTTGGCGTCGTTGCCGCTGACCTATATCGGCGATCTGATGGATCGTTACGGCCCGCGTCGCACGCTGATGGGCGTGGTGTTTGTATTTGGCATCACCTGTTTCGGCGTGACGCAGGTCTCTGGGCTGTTTACGCTTTTTATCGCCTTTTTCTTTTTGCGGCTCTTGGGCCAGGGCTCGATGGGCATGCTGGCGCGCAACGCCTTGGCGATGTGGTTTCACAAACGCCTCGGTATGGCCAGCGGTTTGGCCAATGTCGGCATGGCGGTAGCCGTCGGCGGTATGCCGGCGTTGGGTTTCTGGCTGATCGAGAGCTATGGGTGGCGCGGGGCTTATGCGGTGTTGGGCGGGGCAGTATGGCTGTTGCTGTTTCCGTTGTTGATTTTCGTCTTCCGTGACCGGCCCGAAGAAATGGGGCTGTTGCCCGATGGTGGCGAGGTGGCCGAGGATGACGCTGCTGGACGTGTTGTGCCAGAAGATCCGGCGTTTACGCTGCGCCAGGTATTGCGTTCGCCGGCCTATTGGATCACGGTCTGCTGTATGGTCTCGTGGTCAATGAGCGGCACCGGCGTGCAATTTCATATCGTATCTATTTTTGCCGGACGCGGGTTGGAGCCTACTGCGGTGGCGACGATGTTTTCGATCTACGCCTTTATAATTGCCGGGGGGCGGGTCGGCGGCGGTATGTTGGCCGACCGGATGCCGTTGAACCTGTTATTGGCGCTGGCGTTGGTATGCCAGTGCGCGGCGTTGGTATCGCTCAATCAGGTAGATGCGGCGTGGTTGCCTTGGGTTTTTCCTGTGTGTTCGGCGACGGGCAGCAGTTTATTGATGTCGGTGGGCGAGACGATGTGGGTGCGCTATTACGGGCGTCGGCACTTGGGCAAGATCCGTGGTTCGGTATCGACGATCGGCGTTGCGGCGTCGGGGGTCGGTCCTTTTGTGATGGGGGTCGCCTTCGATTATTTCGG